>Ga0307375_10007428_pt1 | contig 9998 bp, 8 predicted proteins | sample TR1MG_FD_202531 | JGI IMG/M metagenome (GOLD analysis project Ga0307375, IMG submission 202531) | Soil microbial communities from Risofladan, Vaasa, Finland - TR-1 | ecosystem: Environmental > Terrestrial > Soil > Coastal area > Acid sulfate soil | place: Finland: Risofladan, Vaasa | collected... | reverse complement strand
GCCCACCTCGAGCGCGCCGGCGCCGGCGGCCGGGGTCTCCATCAGCCCGTCGCCGTTGGTGTCGGTGCCCCGCGACCATTCGTAGGCCCGCTGGATGTTCGGCCACAGCTCGCGCACCAGCGCCGTGTCGCCCGTCTGCCGCCAGTACTCGCCGAACGCCAGCATCCAGAACGGCGTGGTGTCGCCGTGATAGTACGGATACGGATAATCGAACCAGTCCACGTGCCCCGCACCCTGCGAGATCTCGTGCGTGATCTTGCCGTCGGCGCGCTGGTACTTGGCAAAGAACCGCAGGGCCCCCTGGCGGACGAGCGGCGCCTCACCCACCCCGTCCATGGCAAACGAGTTGATCGCGGCGTCGCCGCCAAAGAACCAGCCGAACCCGGGGCGATCGCTGGCGCCTCCCGACAGCCCATACCCTGCCACCAGCCCGCAACCGAGGTCGGGATTGCAGACGTACGCCTCATCCAGATTCACCTTGGCGTACTCCACGGCCTTGTTCAGCAGCGTATCGGGCGAATGCAGCGCGAACATCGTGGCGCGAATGGAGTCTTCATGCGCCACGCGGCGCTTCCACTCCCGCTCGGCGGCGCCCGGCGCGATCAGTTCGCGATACATGGCAAGCGCCGAGTCGTGCGGCATCTCGCCGCCGGCCAGCACGATGGGGATGTAGGCTTCGTGCAGATTCACGTTGTGCCCGGGCGGTTCGCCCAGGCGCGGTGCCGAATAGCGATCGGCGGCGCTGCCCACGCCGAGCACCAGCTGCGGCGGCGCCGCGGCCAGCATGTGCGCCGGCACGTCCGACGCCTGCGTCACGGCGGGCGATCCCATGAAGGCATTGATCGAGCGCTTGCCCTCGGAGAACAGGAACGCGCGCGCGTTCTGCTCCCAGATCAGATACTGCCCGCCCAACCCCGCCGGCCAGGCGTACTGAATGTCGGGAGTGAAGCTGGCGATGATGTCGAGCGGACGGATGGCGTCCACCTCGAGCAGGATCACCACGGCCGGTTTGTCGAGCGGCACGAACACGTGCTCGCGCACCGTGAACTGCTCGTATGCGTAGGTGATCGTGATCCCCTCGGGCCGCTCTTCCATGGATTGCGCTACGGCGCTGCCGGCGATCGGCTGCGTGTACTTGGGCACGCGGAACGACAGGTGAAAGTCGTGCAGCCACTTGATGGGCCACGACCAGAGTTCGAGATCGCCGTTCTCGGTGCCCATGGCGATGGCGCGCCGGCCCACCGCCGACACGAACGCGCCCGGGCGCACAGCGCCGCGCAGCGCCAGCGGCGAGTCGCCGAGCGGAAAGAACGGGATCGTCGTCCGCATGGTGTCGAACACCGGGCTGGGCACGGCCGCCGGCGCGCCGGGCGCGCGCGGCGGCGGCTTGGTCTGCTGGGCGAGCGCCGGCGCGGCCAGCAGCACGGTGGACAGGAAGGCGAGAGCGAGCGCGGCGAACGGCCGGGGCGCGGAGGAACGGAGCATGAGATCGGCGGGAGTGAGCGGTCGCGGCAGAATGTCGCGCCTCCCGGCCCGCCTGTCGAGGCGCCGGCGCTCAGGGCGGCAGCGGCGCTGGATACGCGGCTCGCATGGCCGTGGCGCGATAGACGGCCACATTGAAGACGGTCACGCCGCCGCGCCGGATGGGCACCGTACCCGCCGCCTGCACCGAGGCAAAGTAGGGTGCGTAGTCGTGCACGATGTCGCGCCTGGGCCCGCGGTCCGGCACGCGCACCAGGATCAGCATGTCGCGCCCCAGAAACTGCGCGGGCGGATACAGATAGTAGAAGTGCCGCGGATCGTCGCTCAGGCAGAGCGTCGGAATGTCGGGCCCCATGGCGTAGCCGATCTTCGCCCCCTCGATCCACCGCGTGGCCGCCACCACCGGCCGCGTGCCGGTGAGCAACCCGCGCGCGGCGAGTTCGGGTCGCAGATCCGTCCAATCGTAGGCCTCGAGCGACGGGTCGCCACGCGTGAACCACGCGGGCTCGGCGCGCGACACCCACCCCGTGGCGACGTCACTGGCGGCGAACGTCGTCAGCGCCACGAACGCCACCGCGGCCGCCGCCAGCCAGCGGTGCAACTGCACGCGTTCCCGGGAGCCCAGCGCCTCTCGGCGCGCGGCGGCGGCGCCCACGAGCGGCAGCAGCAACAGGTATCCTGGCGCGGGCCAGTGCGGGAGGCCCGGATTGCCGCCCAGCGAGATGAGTGTGAACGCCACCACGGGGCCGGCGCCCAGACAGAGCAGCAGCCAGCGCGCGCCGTCCTTGGGCCCCGCGCGCAACGCCCGGTACATCTGGTACACGAGCGGCACCCAGATCCAGGGCAGCAGGTAGCCCGCCTGCCCCGCCAGATTCTGCAGCAACGCCGTGAGATGATGCGCGTGCGTCGGGATGGCGCGTCCGCCCTGGAACCGGAACGATACGAATCCGTGGTGCGCGTTCCAGATCACCACCGGCGCGAAGAACGCCAGCGCAACGGCGGCCGCCACGTAGGGCTCCGGGCGCTTGAGCCAGCCGCGCGCCTCGCGCCGCGTGACCACGAACGCCGTGGTGCCCAGCAGCAGGAACACGGCGTGGTACTTGGAGAGCAACGCCACCCCGGTGGCGACGCCGGCCAGCAGCCACCAGCGCATGGCGTGCCTGGGGTTCGGCTCCAGCAGCACGTGCGTGAGCGCGAGCGCCGCCGCCACCATCGCGAAGTCCAGCGGCCCATCGGGGAGTATCCACCCGCCCGTGCTCAGACTGAACACCGGCGCGAGGTTGAGCAGCAGCGCCGCGAACATCCCAGCCCGCGCACCGTACAGGCGCGCCGTGAGTTTGAACATCAACCACGTCGTGCCGGCGAACGTGAGGATGAACGGCAGGCGCAACAGCACGCGATGCTCGCTGTGGACCAGCCGGGCGAGCCCACCGGCCATCCAGAACGAGAGCGGCGGGTGGTCCAGGTATCCCCAGCTCAGCGCGCGCGAGACCACCACTTCGTACGATTCGTCCACGCCCAGGCCGATCGTGGCGGCGAGGATGATCCGGGCGGCGATGCCGACGAGCACGATGGCGATGACGGCGCGGACTTCCGGGGAGAACCCACTCTGTGGCGCGTAGGCGTCGCGCGCGTCGGTCAGCGGCATGACCGGAAACTACAGCGCGCCCAGGCTCCGCTGAAGCGCCGGCGTGGGGTAGTACGCGAACAGCACCGAGCCGCCCTCGATCAGGTCAATGATCCTGGGGGCCGCCGTCTCGCTCAGCGCGGGACAGCCCTCGCTCCGCCCCAGCCGCCCGAACTTCCGGATCATGTCCTGGCTCACGTACCACGCCCCGTGCATCACGATGCCGCGCTCCAGTGCGTGGTCGTTGAGTCCGGCGTCCAGCCCCTCGAGCCGCAGCGACCGGCCGTTCTTGCCGTCGTACGTATTCGCCGTGACGAAGGTACCGAGGCTCGACGCGTAGCTGTGGTCGCGATTGGAAAAATGGTCGGCCACGTCGTCGCCGCTGCCGCGTCCATGGGCCACGAACTCGCGCGTCACGACCTTGCCGCGCGCCAGGTCGAGCACCCAGAGGCGGCGCGTGTGGCTGGGCAACGTGTAGTCGATCACCGTGAGTAGCGCGTGCTTGACGGCGCCGGCGTCCACGGCGCGGCGGTAGCCGGCCAGCGCGGCGCGCAGCACCGAGGGCCGCAGGCCCGACTGGCGCGCCGCCCGTTGCACGGCCGCGGCGGTGGCAGAGTCCACGGCCGGCACCGGCATTGGCGCACGCAACAACTCCCCCGCGGAGGCGCGGGAGAGCGGGAGAAGCAACGCGAGGGCAATGAGCGCCGCCCTCAGGCGGTTGGACGCGTGAGCCAGGTGGAACCTCGACGATGTATGAGACTTGATGCAGGCTGGGAACCAACCTGAGCCTAGCCAATACAGGACTGAGTATCAATGCTGGCGTAACAGACCGACGATACTGTCTCGCCATGCGTTTAGCGCGGGTCGATCGCGATTGTAAACATCCGGTAGAAACCACACGGCGCCATCGGATGTCGCCATTGCCGTGTTGTACTCCACGAACACCGGGATGGTCCGCGGGAGCATGACGCGCCGGAACTCCGGCCCCGCCATGGCCGCGTCCACGCTGTCGGCGTCCCACCCCGCGTGGTCGCGCATCGCCCAGATCGCGAGCTCGCGCGCGTGCTCCAGCCGGATGCAGCCGTGGCTGAAATCGCGCCGCGCCCGCTCGAACAGCGCCTTGTTCGGCGTGTCATGCAGGTAGATGTTGCTGTCGTTGGGGATCACGAACTTCACCCGGCCCAGCGGGTTCGTGGGCCCGCGCCGCTGCCGCACGCGCAGCGCGCCCGCCGTGAGCGCCTCGATCACCGCGGGGTTCACCGTGTCGCCGAGCACGACCTCGCCACGCCCCACCAGCTCCATGTGCTCGCGTTGCAGATACAGCGAATCGCGGCGCAGGATGGGGAGGATCTCGTTCACGAGAATGCTCCGCGGCACGTTCCAGTCGGGCCAGAAGTCGAGATACCGGAGTTGATTGACGAGCGTCGGCGTCGGCGTGCCCACGGCCTTCCCCACGATCGCTCGCATGTCGAGCGCCGGCGCCGTGTCGCCCTCCCGCCCATTCCACGCGAACAGGCGAAACGCCGGTACGTTGACCACGATGTACGGCCCACTGTCCACCGGCGGCTCGGCGCGCGTGCGGTCGAGCGACAGCTCGATCTCGCGCACGCGAAGCGCCAGCGGCGTCTGCAGGGCGGCCACCGTCGCCGCCCCCAGAATGCCGTCGGGGTCGAGCCCATGCCGCCGCTGGAAGCGACGCACGCCATCCACCAGCATGCCAGCGTAGCGATCGCCGGTGTCGGATTCCGCCGCGCGGTCCAGGTCGCCGAGCGCCGTGAGGCGCGCGCGTAGCGCGGCGATGGCGGCCAGCGAGTCAGCCGGGCGCACCGGCATCGCGCGCGGCGTGGGGAACGGCGGGATCGTCGTGTCGGCGGCGAGCGCGCGGTATCGCGCCAGCGCGTGCACGAGCACGCGATAATCGGGACGCCGCGTCACCAGCGTGTCCACCAGCGAGGCGGTCGTGTACCGGGGGGCGGCGCGCACCGTGATCCCGGAATCCCGGGGGACGGCTGGAATGGCCGACGCACCCTCGGCGGCGGCCCGGTCCGGCGCCAGGTCGGAGCGACGCCGGCCGGCGTGGTGGCAGGTCGTCGCGGCCAGCGCCAGCACTAGCACCGGCGCGGCAACGGGGCGCATCGACGACGACAACATATGTACGAGGAAGATACGTCCCCGACGCCGCGCCGGGTTGTCAGGGGTCCGCGAACGCGTTGTCGGAGGAACCCGCTTACTCGAGAATGGTGCGGCCCCGCCGTCAACGCGCTATGGCGTCAGCACGACCGTCCGGAATCCCCCACCGGGAACATCCATGAAGAGGACGGTGCGCGCCGTCCCCGCCGGCACGGCGATCTTCCCGGTGAAGAACAGCGTGTCGCCCACGATCGGCCGGCCGAGCGACGAGTAGCGCGCCGACGCCATCAGCACCGTCCAGTCACCGGGCGTGCTCTCGAGATACGGTGAGGCGTTGCGATACGCGAACGGGAACATCACGGACGTCGGCGACGGAAAGTCAGGCTGCGTCCGGAAGAACAGCACCGCGGGCGCCGAGGCGGCAAAATGGACGACGCGGAGCTTGCTGCGGCCCGCCGCCACGGTCTTCCCCGTGTCCGTGAGGACCCACGGGTTGATGACGCTGTTGGAATCCACCGCGAGCAGCGTCGTCGTGTCGCCGGCGGCGAAGGTGACGGACGTACCGATCGCCGGGCCGGACGATCCGGTGGGGCGGAATGCGACCGCCTGTTGGCCAGCGGGAAGGCCGACCACCGCGCTCACGCTGCCGGCGGCGAGCGCTGGCACCACGACGCTGCCGAGCACGAGCACGTCGATGGACTGTCCCGCAGACGCCGTATTCACGACGCGCAGAAAGGCCTCCGGCCCGTCAATATTCACCAGGCTCTTGCCGCCGCAGCCTGTGAGCGCGGTCGCCAGCAGCAGCGTTGACGAAGCGAGGGACGCGAACGATGCGATACGCACGATTCACTCTCCGTCTGAGACTCACGCCCGGACAGCACCCGGAGCAAGCGCCTGCCATCCCGCCTGCTGACTTATAGATGTAGTCTAAACGCTTGGCGTGTCCAGACCACGCGTTCGATCGTCAGTTAGCTCGCCGCCGCCAAGGACGACGCGCTGTCCGAAGCGGCCCGGCCCTTCTTCGGGCAGGCCGGATTCGATCTCATCGCGGTCGCGGCCTGCCTTGCGGCGCTGGCGTTCTCCCGCTGATCAGTTCGCGCTCGTCGCGCCGCTCACGACCGTCGCGCTCTTGATGTAGTCGAGCTTGGGAAACACCTTCGTGAGATACGCATTCCCCATGAGGGCAATCTGATCCTGGTCCGGTGTCTGCCCGTAGCCCGAGTAGATCCCCTCCACTACGTCCATGCCCTCCACCACCCGTCCAAACGGCGAGAACCCCCGCCCGTCGAGCCCGGCGTTGTCCGCCAGATTGATGAAGAACTGGTTGGCTCGCGTGTTCGGCCCGGCATCGGCAAACACGATCGTCCCCTTGGCGTTGGTGGTCTTCACGGGCTCGTCGGGAATCGGATTCGCCTTCCACTCGGCGTTGAGCTTCGGGTCGCCGCTCATGCCGAACTGCACCACGAAGCCCGGCACCACGCGGAAGAACCGCACGTCGGTGAAGTAGCCGACGGACACGAGGTGATAGAACCGGTCGGCGCCGATCGGCGAGAGCGCCCGCGTGACCGCTACGGTGAACGGCCCGCGGCTGGTCACGAAGGCCACGCGGAACGAGTCGGGCGCGGTGGTGGTGGAGGCGGCGGCCGCCGCCGCGGGGGCCTTGGCGGATTCCTTGGTGCCGCAGGCGGCCAGCGCAAGGCCGGCGGCGAGCAAGAGCAGCTTCTTCATGCGTGATGTGTCCCGGTGTGTGGTACGGTCAGGGGCGACCCCACGAAGATGCGCAGGCGCGCTCGCGGTCGCCAGCGGCCCCCCCATCCTCCCCCTCGCCGTTGCCCGCGCGTAACTTCCCACCGGTTCACCCACACGCCGCAGGAGTCCACGTGCGCATCAACGACATGAACTGGATGCAGGTGGAGGAATACCTGCAACACGACGACCGCGCCGTGCTGCCCCTGGGCAGCACCGAGCAGCACAGCCACCTGCGCCTCACGGTGGACTGCATCCTCCCCGAACGTGTGGCCGCCGACGCCGCCGAGCCGCTCGGCGTCCCCGTGTTCCCCGTGCTCCCGTACGGAGTGACGCCCTACTTCCGCGCCTTCCCGGGCTCCATCTCGCTCCGCGTGGAGACGCACCTGCAGGTCGTGCGCGACATTCTCGACGGCATGGCGCACAGCGGCTTCCGCCGCATCCTCATCGTCAACGGACACGGCGGCAACAGCGGCGTGCAGCAGTACGTGCCCGAGTGGATTGCCGATCATCCCAACTGCCGCGTGATCTTCCACAACTGGTGGAACGCGCCGGCCACCTGGGCCAAGGTGCAGACCACCGATCCCGTAGCGTCGCATGCCTCGTGGATGGAGAACTTCCCCTGGACGCGACTGCCCGGCGTCGCCATGCCCGCGGGCCAGCGGCGAATGGTGGATCTCGCCCGCGTGCGCGCGCTCGATCCCGTGGCCCTGCGCGCCTACCTGGGCGACGGCAACTACGGCGGCGTGTACCAGCGACCCGACGCCGACATGCTCGCCATCTGGCAGGTGGCCGTCGAGGAGACGCGCGCACTGCTGACGGGCGCCTGGGGCGGCGCGTCGTAGCGCCCATGACGCACGACTTCACCGGCAAGACCGTCGTCGTCACCGGCGCCGCCCACGGATTCGGGCGCGCCATAAGCCTGGCGTTCGTGCGACACGGCGCCAGCGTCTGGGCCTGCGATGTGGTAAAGCACGAACTGCACGAGACGCAGCAACTGTGTGAGACCGCGGGCGGCGCCTGTGTCGTGCGCGTGGTGGACGTCACCGGCAAACGCGCCGTAGAGGCCTTTGTCACCGAGGCGTCGGCGGCCACGGGCCGCGTGGACGTCCTGGTGAACAATGCCGGCGGCGTGCTCGGCCAGACGGGGCGTCCGCTGGAACACGTCACGCCCGACGAGTGGCGCGGCATCTTCGCCGTGAACGTGGACGGCGCGTTCTTCTTTTCGCAGGCCGTAGCGCCGGGCATGAAGGCGGTGCGCGGCGGCCGCATCGTCAACATCTCCAGCGGCGCCGGCCTCGGCGTCAGTCTCACCGGCATCCAGGCGTACGCCTCGGCCAAGGCGGCGCAGATCGCGCTCACGCGACAGCTGGCGCACGAACTGGGACCGTGGGGCATCACCGTGAACAACATCGCGCCCGGCTTCGTGCGCTCCAACCCGGCCACCGAACGCCAATGGGAGGCATACGGCGCCGACGGACAGCGCGCGCTCGTGGAACGGATCGCGCTCAAGCGACTCGGCACGCCGGACGACATCGCCCATGGCGTGCTCTTCTTCGCATCGGAGCAGGCCGGCTGGATCACCGGGCAGGTACTCTCCATAGATGGCGGCAAGTGATGACCGACCAACGCGTGCTGGACCGTCTCGTAGCGAATCACGATCGCATCCTCGCCGAGCTGATCGAGTTCGCGTCCATCCCCAGCGTGAGCACCGACCCCGCGCACACCGCCGACATCACCGCGGCATCGCAGTGGGTGGCCGGCACGCTCGCCGCCGCGGGCCCGTTCACCGTGCGCACCATCGCCACCCCCGGCAATCCCGTGGTGTACGGCGAGTGGCTGGGCGCGCCCGGCAAGCCCACCGTGCTGGTGTACGGCCACTACGACGTGCAGCCCGAAGACCCGGTGGACAAGTGGCATAGTCCGCCGTTCACGCCCACCGTGCGCGACGGCCGCCTGTACGCGCGTGGCGTGTCCGACGACAAGGGGCCGATGCTGATTCCCATCAAGGTGGCCGAGGCGTTCTTTGCCGCGGCCGGCGCGCTGCCGGTGAATGTGAAGTGCATGTTCGAGGGCGAGGAGGAGATCGGCAGCCCCAGTCTCGACGCATTCATTCGCGACCATCAGCAACTGCTCGCCGCCGACGTCGTGCTCTCGGCGGACGGCGCCATGTGGCGCATCGACGAGCCCTCGCTCACCGTGGCCAGCCGCGGGCTGGCGGGGCTCGAGGTCACACTCACCGCCGCGTCCAAGGATCTGCACTCCGGCCGGCACGGCGGCAGCGTGGCCAACCCGCTGCATGCCATGGCGCAACTGATCGCGTCACTCCACGCGCCCGACGGCCGCGTGGCCGTCGCCGGCTTCTACGACGAGGTGGTGGAGCTGACGCCCGCGGAGCGCGCCGACATCGCCGCCCTGCCCTTTAGCGAAGCGGCATATCTGCAACAGGTGGGCGCGCCGGCCGCGTTCGGCGAGCCGGGGTATTCGACGCTGGAGCGTCAGTGGACGCGGCCGACGCTCGAGGTGAACGGCATGTGGGGCGGCTACACCGGCCCCGGCGGCAAGACCGTGATCCCGAGCGAAGCGCACGCCAAGATCACCTGCCGGCTGGTGTCCGATCAGAATCCCGAGGAGATCGTCGCCCTCGTCGCGCGACATCTGGAAGGTCACGTGCCGCCGGGCACACGGCTGGCCATTGCGTACAGCGAGCACGGCGCGCGTCCGGCGCACATCGGCGCCGGCCATTTCGCATTGCAGGCGGCCGGCGGGGCGTTGCGCGCCGTGTACGGCGTCAAGCCGCTGGTCGTGCGCATGGGGGGCACGGTGCCGATCTCCGAGCTCTTCCAGCGCCACATGGGGCTGGACACCGTGTTCTTCTCCTTCTCCACGGCCGACGAGGACTATCACGCGCCCAACGAGTTCTTCCGCGTGCACCGCCTGCACGAGGGGCTCGAGGCATGGGCGCGCGTGTGGGAGCTGCTGGGCGAGACCGGCGGCTAGCGCCTCGTCATCG
>Ga0307375_10007427_pt1 | contig 9999 bp, 5 predicted proteins | sample TR1MG_FD_202531 | JGI IMG/M metagenome (GOLD analysis project Ga0307375, IMG submission 202531) | Soil microbial communities from Risofladan, Vaasa, Finland - TR-1 | ecosystem: Environmental > Terrestrial > Soil > Coastal area > Acid sulfate soil | place: Finland: Risofladan, Vaasa | collected... | reverse complement strand
CGCCGCACCCTCCGGAGCGCACTGGTTCGGCACCGACCAGTTCGGTCGTGACGTGTTCTCCCGGGTCGCGGCCGGCGTCGCCAACTCGTCCCTGATCGCGGTGGTCGCGGTCTCGTTCGCGACGATCGTCGGCACCGCGGGCGGGCTGGTCGGCGGCTTCTTCCGGCGACTGCCCGACGCGCTGATCGGCGGGCTCACCAACATCCTGTTCGCGTTCCCGCCGCTGCTGCTCGCCCTCTCGCTCGCGTCCGTCTTCACACGGACCTGGTTCACCGTCGCGGTCGCGATCGCGGTCGTGTACGTGCCGATCTTCGTCCGGGTGACGCGGGGACCGGTCCTCTCCCTGCGCGAGGTCGAGTTCGTCCGGGCGGCCACGAGCACAGGTGAGAGCCGCACGGTCGTGATGCTCCGGCACGTCCTGCCCAACCTCACGTCGATCCTCGTCGTGCAGATCGCCCTCTCGCTCTCGTGGGCGGTCCTCACGGAGGCGTCCCTGAGCTTCCTCGGTCTGGGGACGCCGCCGCCCGCGCCGTCGCTCGGGTCGATGATCTTCGAGTCGCGCACGCTCGTCTCGATCGCGCCGTGGACCATGGCCGCGCCGGGTGTCGTCGTCGTGCTCCTCGTCGTCGGGCTCAACCTCCTCGGCGACGGCCTGCGGGACGTCCTCGACCCGCGGAACAGGGGTGCGCGATGACGACGACGCCACAGTCCCCGCACGACTTCGCGAGCCTGTCCACCGAGGCGGTCGACCCGACGTTCGCCGACGTCGACCGCATGCCCGTCGCCGAGCTCGCGGCCTTGATGAACGCGACGGACGCGACCGTCCCGGGCGCGGTCGAGAAGGCGCTGCCGAGCATCGTGCCCGCGATCGAGGCGGTGACCGAGCGGCTGCGGGCCGGCGGCCGGCTGATCTACGTGGGTGCCGGCACGCCCGGGCGGCTCGGGGTGCTCGACGCCTCCGAGTGCCCTCCGACGTTCGGGACGTCGCCGGACCAGGTGTTCGCGATCATCGCGGGCGGTCCGGAGGCGATCGTCTCGCCGATCGAGGGCGCCGAGGACGACGAGGAGCAGGGCGTCGCCGCGATCTCCGCCGCCGACGTCGGGCACCTCGACGCGGTGGTCGGCGTCGCCTCGAGCGGACGCACGCCGTACGTGGTCGCCGCGATCGCGGAAGCGCGGCGGCGCGGTGCCCTCACCGTGGGGCTGTCCTGCAACGTCGGCACGGCGCTGAGCGAGGCCGCCGAGCACGCGATCGAGATCGCCGTCGGGCCGGAGCTCGTCAGCGGCTCGACGCGGCTCAAGGCCGGGACCGCGCAGAAGCTCGTCCTCAACATGTTCTCGACGATCGCGATGATCCAGATCGGCAAGACCTACGGGAACCTGATGGTCGACGTGCACGCGTCGAACGCGAAGCTGCGCGCCCGGGCGGTCCGGATCGTGCGGGCGATCGCCGAGGTCGACCGGGTCACCGCGATCGCGGCGCTCGAAGGAACCGGGTACCGGGTCAAGCATGCCGTCCTGCTGCTCCGGCTCGGCCTGGACCCCGAGACCGCGGAGGAGAGGCTGCTCGCCGCAGGCGGTCGGTTGCGCAACGTCCTGGAGGGACCCAGATGAGAGTGCTCGGGATGATCTCGGGGACGTCGCACGACGGCATCGACACGGCCGTCGTCGACTTCCGCCACGCCGACGGACGGCTGACGGGGACGGTCCTGCACACCGGCAGCACGCCGTACGCGTCGGACCTGCGGGCGAGGTTGATCACGGCCCTGCCACCTGCGCAGACGACGCTCGCGGAGGTGTGCGAGCTCGACACGCTGATCGGCCAGGCGTTCGCGGCCGCCGCGGTCGCCGTGATCGGAGAGGCGGGTCCGGTCGATGCGATCTGCTCGCACGGGCAGACCGTGTACCACTGGATCTCCGACGGCGCCGCGCTCGGGACCCTGCAGCTGGGGCAGCCGGCGTGGATCGCGGAGGCGACCGGGGCCGTGGTGGTCTCGGACGTGCGCGCCCGGGACCTGACCGTCGGGGGGCAGGGGGCACCGGTGGTGTCGTTCCTCGACAGGATGCTGCTCGCGGGCATGCCAGGAACCCGAGCCGCGCTCAACCTCGGCGGGATCTCGAACATGACGGTCGTCGGACCCGACGGCGGGCTCGTGGCCTACGACATCGGCCCGGCGAACGCGCTGATCGACTCGGTCGTGGTCGAACGAGGACTGACGACGTGCGGCTACGACCGTGACGGCGCGATCGCTGCGTCCGGGACGGTCGACGAGGCGCTGCTGGGCGTCCTGCTCGCCGAGCCGTACTACCGGCTGCCGGCGCCGAAGAGCACCGGCAAGGAGCTCTTCCACGGCGGCTACGTGCGGCACGCGGTCGAGGTCGCGGGCGCGGACCCGACCGACGCGGACCTCGTCGCGACGCTCACCGCGCTGACGGTCCGGACCGTCGCGGCGGAGGTCCGACGCGCCGGGGTGACGACGCTGGTCGCCTCGGGCGGCGGCTGCCGGAACCCGGTGATCCTCGACGGGCTCCGCCACGAGCTCCCCGGGGTCGAGGTGCTGCTGTCCGACGACCTCGGCGCGCCGGCCGACGACAAGGAGGCGATCGCGTTCGCGCTGATCGGGTGGTGCACGCTGCACGGGGTTCCGTCGAACCTGCCCGAGGGTACCGGCGCACGCGAGCCGCGCATCCTCGGCACCATCACGCCGGGAGCAGGGCCGCTCGTGCTTCCCGACCCGGTGCCGTCCGTGCCGTCGTCGCTGACCCTCGTCGGCGCGCGCCAGGTGACCGACGTGCCGACCGTGACGGTGCGCCGGGCCGAGGCCGGCGACCTCGACCAGATCGTCGACGTCTTCCTCGCGTGCTGGCGCGAGACCTACGCCGCCGTGCTGCCGCAGCGCCTCGTCGACACCATGACCGAGGAGGACGCGCGCGGGCTGTGGGACCGGGCCGCGCGGGAGTCGGCCCCCGGTGACCTGCTCGTCGCGCTCGGTCCCCCGGCCGAGGGCGTCGTCGGGGTCGCCCGGCTCGGACCCGTCGTCGGCGCCACAGGACACCTCGCCTCGCTCTACGTCTCACCGCGCGCCCAGGGGACCGGTGTCGGGCGTCGTCTGATGGACGCCGCCATGGGTCAGCTCGCGGCAGCCGGTGCGACGTCCGCGACGCTCTGGGTGTTCCGGGACAACTCGCCGTCGATCTCGTTCTACCGGCACCTCGGATGGGCGCCGGACGGCCACGACCGTACGCAGCCCGAGTTCGGCGAACCGGAGATCCGGCTCGTGCGGAGTCTCCCCCCGGCCGACGGTGACGGACGCCGATGACCGGGACGGTGCGCGAGCTGCGGGTGCACGAGTCGGTGCGTGCCCTCGTGCGCCCGTTCGTCACCGCGATCCGGCGCGTCGACAGCATCCCGGTCGTGCTCGTCGAGGCCGTCGACGACTCCGGCGCGAGCGGCTGGGGCGAGGCGGCCGTGAGCTGGCGCGTCACCGGGGAGTCTCCTGCGAGCGTCCGCGCGGCTGTCCTCGGACCGCTCCGCGACGCGGTCGTCGGGCGCCCCTTGGACGCGACCGTGACCCTCGGCGCGGACCTCGCGCGCGTGTTGTTCCAGAACTCTGCCGCGCGTTCGGCGGTCGAGTGTGCCGTCCAGGACCTGTCCGCCACGCGTCGTGGACTGACCGTGGCCGAGGCGCTGGGGTCACGACCTCCGCGCGCGTCCGGCGCCGTCACCGTGCGCACGGACATCACGGTCTCCGCGGCGAGCACCGCGACGCTCGTCGAGGTCGCGCGTCAGCACGTGGCCGACGGCTTCTCGATGATCAAGGTCAAGGTCGGTGCCGGCGGGGACGACCGTGGAGCCCTGGTCGCGGTGCGGGAGGCCGTGGGACCGGACGTCGGGCTGCGCGTCGACGCGAACCAGGCGTGGGAGGTCGACGAGGCCGTCGAGATCATCCGGCGCTGGGAGGCCGCGGGTGTCGACCTCGACCTGGTCGAGCAGCCGGTGCGCGCGCGGGACCTGGACGGTCTGGCCGCGGTGACGGCGCGGGTCGGGACCCCGGTGCTCGCCGACGAGTCCGTCCGTACGAGCGACGACCTGCATGAGGTGATCCGCCGCCGCGCCGCAGGGCTCGTCAACATCAAGCTCGCGAAGACCGGCGGACTGGCGGAGGCCCGGTCGATGGCGGAGCTCGCGGCGCGGAGCGGGATCGGCGTCGTGATCGGCTGCATGATGGAGAGCAGCGTCGGCGTCGGTGCGGCGGCGGCGCTCGCGGCGAGCCTCGGCGGTGCGGACGGCGCACGTACCCACGACCTCGACGCCGGGCTCTGGCAGTCGACGCCGCCGGTGCGCGGCGGGATCCGGTACGACGGCGCCGAGGTGGTGCTCTCGTCGCGGCCGGGGCTGGGCATCGACGGGCTCGCGGGGGACGACGTCGCCGAGCCGTGGGTGGTGGCACCATGACGGGCCGTGCCGGGCAGGACCACGCGCTGCAGGAGCTCGCGCGGCGCGTCGTTCACGACGTCCCGTCGGACGCGCCGACGGACGCCGTGCCGCCGGTCGGAGCGGTGCTCGCGGTGCACGCACCTGACGGCGAGAGCCTCGCCGTCGCCGGCGACCGCACGCTCGAGCAGGACGCCCCGATGACGCCCGACACCGTGCACGACCTCGCATCGGTCACGAAGGTCGCGGGCACGACGGTCACCGTGATGCGGCTCGTGTCCGACGGGCTGCTGTCGCTGGACCGGTCCGTCACGAGCCTGCTCCCCGGGTTCGCGGGCGGGTACAAGGACGACGTCACGGTGCGCGACCTGCTTGAGCACCGGTCGGGGATGGCCGAGTGGTGGCCGCTGTACATCTCCGCGGCCGGTGGACCGGCACCCGAGTCCGCGTACGACGTCGTGGACCGGCTGGCGTTGCGGTACGCGCCGCGGTCCGGTCACCACTACTCGGACCTGGGCTTCGTCCAGCTCGGGCGGATCGTCTCCACCGTCGCTGGTCTTCCGCTCCCGGAGGCGGTCCGTGCCCTCGTGCTCGAGCCGCTCGGCGTCGACCTCCGGTACGGACCGCCGGCCGGAGCCCCGGTCGCGGCCAGCGGGCCGGACGACCGCGTGGAGCAGGCGATGCTCGACTCGGGGACCCCGTACCCGGTGCCGTTCACGTCGGCGGACTTCGCGGGGTGGCGCACCGGACCGATCCACGGGCAGGTCCACGACGGCAACGCCTTCCACGCCCTCGGCGGTGTCTCCGGTCACGCCGGCCTCTTCGGCACGGTCCCCGACCTGCTGCGGCTCGCGACCGCGCTCGCCCACGCCCACGAGCACGCGTCGATCTGGGCGCCCGCCGTGGTCGAGGAGTTCGTCTCGACCCGGTACCCGGTACCCACGCGCTCCTGGTGCCAGGCGCTCGGGTTCCGGCGCTATCCGGTGCGTCTCGGCGATCGGGTGGTCGAGGTGCTCGGTCACACCGGCTTCGTGGGTGCCGCGATGGCGTTCGTGCCCGGCGGCGACGTCGCCGTCGCGCTCGCGACGAACCGGCTGCTCCGCGGCCGACCGCCGGTGCCGGTCGAGACGCTCCTCCACCAGATCCTCCGGGTCGCGACCGACCCGGACCCCGACGCCGCAGGCCCTCGTCCCCCCGGGGGTCTGCGGCCCTCCTCTCCCGCCCCCGACCTGAGCCGAGGTGTGTCGTGACCGACTCGACGCCGCTGCTGTCCATCCGCGACCTGTCCGTGGTCTTCCGCTCGCGCTCGGGTGACGTGCCGGCCGTGAGTGGCGTGACGATCGACGTGCACGCGGGCCGTACGGTCGCCGTGGTGGGTGAGTCCGGCTCCGGGAAGTCGACGACCGCCGCCGCGGTCAACCGCCTGCTCCCGGACGCGGGCCGGATCACCGCCGGGCAGGTGCTGCTCGACGGGCGGGACCTCGCGTCGCTGTCCGAGCGCGAGATGATCGCGGTGCGGGGCGCACACATCGGGTTCGTGCCGCAGGACCCGATGTCCAACCTCAACCCGCTGATGCGCGTCGGCGACCAGATCGCCGAGGCGCTCGAGGTGCACGGGCGAACGAGCGGGAGCGCGACGCGCGCCGCTGTCGTGGAGCTCCTGGACATGGTGGGGATCGCGGACCCGGAGCAGCGGCTGCACCAGTACCCGCACGAGTTCTCCGGCGGGATGCGTCAGCGGGTGCTGATCGCGATGGGACTCGCCTGCCGGCCGCGGCTGCTGATCGCCGACGAGCCCACGAGCGCGCTCGACGTGACGGTCCAGCGCAAGATCCTCGACGAGCTCGACGAGCTCGTCGGCCGGCTCGGTACCGCGGTCATGCTCATCACCCACGACCTCGGTCTCGCAGCCGAGCGGGCCGACACGATCGTCGTCATGAACCAGGGCCGCGTCGTCGAGTCCGGCACAGCGGACCAGATCCTCGGCTCCCCGCAGGACCCGTACACCAGGAGGCTCCTCGACTCCGCGCCGAGCCTGACGTCGACGCGGTGGGTGCGGGCCGCCCCCGTCGTCACGAACGGGGGGACCGCGGCGGTCGGGGTGACGGGGCAGGTCGGAGGGACCCCGCAGGTCCACGCTGCTGCACAGCTCGACGAGGCCGCACGGCCCGCAGCGCCACTCGTGGAGGTGAACCACCTCTCGAAGACGTTCGTCCTACGGTCCTCGCGCAACGGTGCCGTGCGCGAGCTGACCGCGGTGAGCGACGTCAGCTTCACGATCCCGCGCGGGCGTACGGTCTCGCTGGTCGGTGAGTCGGGCTCGGGGAAGTCCACGACGGCGAACATCGTGCTCGGTCTCGAGACCGCGAGCGAGGGGCACGTCCTCTTCGACGGCGTCGACATCGCGCCGCTGTCCCGGCGTGAGCTGTTCGCCTTCCGGCGTCGGATCCAGCCCGTGTTCCAGAACCCGTACGCCTCTCTCGATCCCCGCTACACGGTCGAGGAGTCGATCGCCGAGCCGATGCGGGTGCACCATGTCGGTCAGCGACGCAGCCGCCGCGAACGGGTCGCGACCCTGCTCGACCAGGTCGCCCTGCCCGCAGCGATGGCCTCCCGCCTCCCGCACGAGCTCTCCGGCGGGCAGCGGCAGCGGGTGGCGATCGCGCGGGCGCTCGCGCTGTCCCCGGAGCTCGTGGTGCTCGACGAGGCGGTCTCGGCCCTCGACGTGATCGTCCAGGCGCAGATCCTCGAGCTGCTCGCGGGGCTTCAGCAGGAGCTCGGCCTGAGCTACCTGTTCATCAGTCACGACCTCGCCGTGGTGCGGATGATCTCCGACGAGGTGCACGTCATGAAGGACGGGTGCGTGGTCGAGAGCGGGACCCCCGACGAGCTCTTCGCGCGGCCGCGCGAGGACTACACACGGGAGCTTCTCGCGGCGATCCCCGGAGGGCGCCGGGTCGCCTGACGGGACTCCCGACCTCGGGTCGACGCACCGCGGCCGACAGCGGCTCGCGACGACTCCGCCGTCACGGCGTACCTCACACGTCTCGGATGCTCCGCAGCTCCTGCCGGCTACGGACGCCGAGCTTCGTGAACACGCGCGACAGGTGGCTGTCGACGGTGCGGACCGAGAGCGTGAGCCGTTCCGCGATCGCGCGGCTGCTGAGCCCGCCGGCGGCGAGGCCCGCGATCTCGCGCTCGCGCGCGGTGAGGCGTGCGGACGGGCGCACGGTCGGCAGCCACAGCCCCTGAGCGGCGAGGTCCCGTGCGGCGATCGACACGAGCTCGGCGTCGCCGGTCACGATCGCCGCCGCGTGTGCGAGGAGCGCCCCGGCCCGTGAGCCGGAGACGGCCGCGGCGAGGTGCCCCAGTCGGGTCAGCACCGCAGCATCGGTCGGGTCGGCGGATCCGAGGAGCTGGCCGGCTACCACCACGCGGTGCAGCGCCTCGAGCTCGGTGCGGTGCAGCCCGCGATCGGCGCACCAGCGCGCGAGCGTCAGGGCCTCGCTGCGCAGCGTCGGCTGGAGCAGCCAGAGCTGGGCGTCGAGGAGCAGGAGCCGAAGGTCCGACTCGACCATCGCCGAGGCCCGCTGAGGCGCGCGGCGCGCGGTGTCGACGAGCCGGAGCGCGGCGGTCCGGTCACCGAGCGCGGCGGCGGCGACGGCCTCCGCCGCGGCTGCGTAGGCGAGGAAACCCGACGGGTCGATCAGGCCCAGGCTGGCCGACGCCGCATGGTGCTCCCGGAGCGCGTCGGTCCACAGGCCACGTGCTGCGGCGAGCAGTCCGCGGCCGATGTTGTCGACCGCGTACTGGAGGGGGTGGCCGGGGTCGCCGCACGCACGCGGGACCGCGGCCCGCTCCGCAGCGTCGAGGTCGCCCGACCACAGATGGACCACGAGCTGCGTCGAGCGGATGCGTGCGGCGAGCCACGGCGACTGCTGCACGTGCACCTCGGCGGCCCGCAGGCTTCGCGACGCGAGTGCCGTCGCCTCGGCGAGCCGTCCGGTCAGGGCCAGACCGAGCACGGTCGGTGTCGCGAGCTCGAGCACGTTCGCGGAGCGGTAGCCGGCGGTCCGGAGCCGGTCGAGCGACGGCTCGATGCTCTCGGCGAATCGTCCGGCGGCGCCAAGACGGGTGAGTCGGCTCACCTCGAGTGCCGTCCGGAGCTCCGGGTCGGCGCCCTCGTGCAGCTCGTCCAGAAGGCCGTCGATCAGCTCGAGCGACCCGTCTGGGTCGTCGCCGTGGTACTGGTGGAGGTCGGCCGTCTGCGCGGCGAGCTGGATCTGGCGCAGGCGGTGATCGGCGCCGGTGTGGTCCGCAGCCAGCCGCTCCGACACCTCCAGGAGGTCGGCGGCCGCGCGTCCGGACTCGCCCAGCAGACGCCAGGCCTGCGCGCGGACCATCAGGACGTCGATCTGCGGGCCGGTGCCTCCGAGCGGCTGACGCAGAGCCGCGCTCGCCACCTGGACGGCCACTTCGGGACGGCACAGGGACACCGCTGCGCGCGTCGCGCGGAGCAGCCGTTCACCCGTCTGGTGGATGTCGCACTCGAGTGCCCACAGCACGGAGCGCAGCAGTCCGGCCGGTGACTCGTACGCTGCCGGGAACCCGGCGCGGGCGGATCGCATCAGGGTGAAGAGCTGCCGCCGACGTGACAGCGGTACCAGTGCGCGCACGGCGTCGGCGTAGGCCGGGGGGGTCAGCCGAGCGACCGGGGACAGCGGCTCGTCGAACGAGTCGGCGGCGACCGAGGCGCGGGTGGCCCCCGGAGCCCCGGTCACGACGAGGCCCTCCTGGACGAGCTCGTCGAGAACGGCGGCGTCGACCAGCCCGTCCAGCCAGGACACCGGGACGGGCTCGGCGAGCGCCACGAGCTCGAGCGCCGTGCGCGCCGGTTCGGACAGGCGCTCGAGGTCGCGGACCACCGCGTCGAGGACGCGTTGCCCTGGTCCGGCGCCGATCAACCCGATCCAGACGCCGTTGCGCTCGACGAGCGCGCCGGTCTCGACCTCGTGGCGCAGGAGCTCGCGCACGTGGTGCGGGTTGCCCTGGGTCTGCCGCCAGATCCGCCGACCGGTGTCCCCGGTGACCGGCCCGCCGAGGGTCTCCGCCACGAGCACCTCGGTCGCGACGGGGTCCAGCGCCCGAAGGTCGAGGCGTTCGGCGAGGCCGTCCTTCCACAGCTCGAGCCAGGGCGAGGTCTGGGCCCCGATCGGCCGCATGGTCGCCACGACCTGGACCTCGCCCTCGCGGACCAGCAGCGCCAGCGCCTGCGCCGTCGCACGGTCCAGGAGATGGGCGTCCTCGACGTGCAGCAGGACGGGCGACCGCGGTGGCTCGTCCACGACCCGCACCACGTGACCCGGATGACCGGTGGCGCGTTCGAGGGTTCCTCCCGACACCGCGAGGTGGATGCCCTCGAGTGCGGTCCAGCGGTCGGCGGCGCCGACGGTGAGGGTCATCGGCCGGCCGTCGTGCTGCTGGCGGTCGGCGATCGTCCCTCCGACGGCGCGGCGCGTGTCGACGAGTCGAGGGGACGGCGTGCGCCGTCGGGCCGTCCACTC
>Ga0307375_10007424_pt1 | contig 9999 bp, 16 predicted proteins | sample TR1MG_FD_202531 | JGI IMG/M metagenome (GOLD analysis project Ga0307375, IMG submission 202531) | Soil microbial communities from Risofladan, Vaasa, Finland - TR-1 | ecosystem: Environmental > Terrestrial > Soil > Coastal area > Acid sulfate soil | place: Finland: Risofladan, Vaasa | collected... | reverse complement strand
CGGCCGGCATGGAAGATCTTGCGTTTCTTGCTTATGAAGCCATGAAGGGCCAGAAGATGGTCGTGCCAGCCGTGTTTGACGACTTCATCAAGAAGATCGTCAGCCTCGAGGTCGTTGGAAGTGACGAACGCCCTACCCGAGGGGAACTAGAAGACGCCAGCTAGCCGAACTGCTGGTCGCTGTCTCCTGGTGGCCCCCACAAATCGAGTTCGATCTCAAAGATCTCAACACCGTGGTCGATGTGATCGAAGAACAGAAGAAGGCCAATGGCAAGCGTTAGCGCAAGAGTTGAAGTGAACGGCCTAGCCGACACGCTCAAAGTCCTGCGCCGTGTTGACCCTGAGCTGCGCAAGACGACGATCCGGCGCATGAAACTCGCCGCCAAGCCAATGCAAGCCGAAGCGAAGAAACTGTTTCCCGACGCTTCGCCGCTGTCCGGCTGGGGGAACTGGCGCGGCGGCTACGACGGCCGCACCGTCAAACGCAACGTCAAAGTGTCATTCAAGGGATCGAAAGCCCGCAACAGCGACACGATCCCTCTGCTGACGCTCCGCCAGACAAGCGCCGCCGGCGTCATCTTCGACATTGCTGGCCGCAAGAGCTCCGGAAACAGCCCGTCTGGCCGCGCCATGATCGCCCGCCTCGACCGCTTCGCGCCGGCCTCAAGGGTGATGTGGCCGACCGCTGAACGCCACATGCCCGAAGTCGTGCAAGGCGTAAGATCAGCCATCGACGACATGTCCGAGATCATCAACCAGGAGCTGCGCTAGATGGCTATCAACGTCCCGATCGTTAGTGAGTTTTCGGACCGTGGCCTCAAGAAGGCCATGTCCGAGTTCAAGCGACTCGAAACCGCCAGCCAGAAGACCGGCTTCGTTCTCAAAAAAGCGTTTCTGCCAGCAAGTGCCGCGCTCGGCGGACTTGCAGCTGCCGCCATCCCAGCCATCAACGCCGCCTCCGATCTCGAGGAAAGCATGTCGAAGGTCGGCGTCATCTTCGGCGAAGGCGCCAAAGAGGTCGAAGCATTTGCAGAAACCGCCGCCAAAGCCCTCGGGCAATCCAAACAAGACGTTCTGGAAGCCGCTGGCACGTTCGGAACATTCGGCAAAGCCGCCGGCCTAGCCGGCACCGATCTCGCCGAGTTCTCGAATGGCATGACCGCCTTGGCATCTGACGTTGCCAGTTTCAACAACGCCGAACCAGACGAAGTAATCCAGGCGATGGGAGCCGCGCTCCGTGGCGAAGCGGAACCGATGCGCCGATTCGGTGTTCTGCTGAACGACGCCACGCTCAAAACTGAGGCTATGGCGCTCGGGATCTACGACGGCAACGGCGCACTCACAGATCAGCAAAAGATCCTTGCGGCCCAGCAAGCGATCCTCAAGCAAACCACCGACGCCCAAGGCGATTTTGCACGCACCAGCGAAGGGCTTGCAAACCAGACGCGCATCATGAAAGCCCAGTTTGAGGACGTCAAAGCCGAACTAGGCAAAGCGTTACTGCCAATCGTTCTTAAGATTCTGCCCGTGTTCGCGAAACTGGCGGACTTTGTCGGCAATAACACCGACATCATTATCAAGTTGGCGGCCGCAGTCGGTGGGTTGTCCGCCGTAATCGTTGTTGCCAACTTCGGCATGAAGATCTACACGGCGACCACCGCGATCGCGACCGCAGCTCAATGGGCATTCAACACCGCCGTCGGTGCGATCGCTCTGCCCATCGTCGCCGTCGTCGCATTTACAGCCGCCCTAGTCGCCCTCGAGCGCGCTAGCGACAAAGCCAGCCGGACGTTCCGAATCTTGCTTCCTGGCATCAACGGACTTTCCGACGGCATTAGTTGGCTTCAAAAGCAAACCGAAGACGTAAACGAAGAATGGGCCGCTTGGAACCAAACCCTCGACGAGGGCCGTCGCGCCGCCGGCAACATGTACCCAGAGATCGACGAGACCGCCAAGTCAGTCGAAGATTTGATGCAAGAGGCCACCGAAGCCGCTGGAGCGCAGCTCGAGCTTGCTGAATCCATCAACGCCGTTTATGAAGAAGTCAAGAAAGTCAATCCACAGTTCGAGCGAATGCTTGAACTACTTGATCTTGAGGACGACGTTGAACAGCTCCGCAATGAGTTTGACAAATACCAAGAAACGCTAAGCAACACCGAAGCGAGCACTCGCGAGATCGAACAAGCTCAGCGCAATCTGACTCGGGAAATCCTAGAAACGCTTTCCGCTCACGGACTTCTCAAACTGGCGTTTGAGGAAAATCTGATGATCAAGATAAACACCGCAGATCTTGACGCCGCCTACGCCTCAGCAATGAGAGTCCTCAACGCGTTCCAGCAGATGAGAGCAATCAGTTCCGGCGCGGCCCCAGCCTCCACCTACATTCCGACAGCCAACGAGCTCGACTTCCGTACCGGCAACGTGCAAACGATTGACATTCGGCCGACCGGAACCGCGACCCGCGATCTCACCAGCGGACAGCTCCAGAACGTCACCGTGAACGTGTCGACGATCAACCCGACTCAAGAAGTCGGCGAAGCCGTGGTCAAGGCAATCCGTAACTACAACCGCACCAGCGGCTCAGCCCAGATCGGAGTCAGCCGGCTGTGACCGCCACCGTCGTCCAGTCCGGCGATTACACGCTCGAAATCGACACCGGAGCACCCGTACAAGGGTTCCGGCTTGATGACACGGTACGCGGCGTTCTAGACGGCACCACGTTCGTTCTGGACGGCCTCACCGACTTCGCTGACGTCACCGACGGCGCCAAAGGCATCCGAATCAAACGAGGACGCCGCGACATCAAAGACCAGTTCGGCGCCGGCACCATGACATTCCTACTCGACGACACCACGGCCGGCGGAGTGTTCAACCCGTTTGCCAGCGACTCGCCGTATTACGACCCAGACAACGTCAAACCTGGCCTTGCCCCGATGCGGCTGGTCCGTTTGTACCGTGAAACCGAGCTGCTGTTCGTCGGCCGAATCATCGACTACGACTACAACTTCGGCCTTGACGGCGACGACACCGTCAGCGTCACTTGCGCCGACGACTTCTATCTGCTCGCTCAAACCGTGACCGACACGACACATCTTTCCAAAGAGTTCAGCGGTGCGCGAATCAGCGCCGTGCTTGATCTGCCCGAGGTCGACTATCCGTCCGGAGCGGCCCGTTCAATCGCGACCGGCACCGTCGAAATCGGCGGCGGCGGCGACTACAACCTAGAGCTCGGCCAGGTCGTCCTTGACTATCTCCAGCTCGTCAACAACGCAGAACAAGGCCGCCTGTTCATTGACCGCGAAGGCGTGCTCGTATTCGAGAATCGGGTCGGTGCAACGCTGTCATCACCTGTCGCAAGTTTCCATGATGACGGCACGCAATATCCGTACCGGAACGTCGACATCTCGTTCGGTGCCGACAAAGTCGTCAACCTCGTCTATGTCTCAACGATAAACAACAAGAGCGCAAACGCATCAAACTCCGCAAGTCAAGCCGAATATTTCATTCAGTCGATAGCAGTCACCGGATCACTACTTGACACCACTGCCGCCGCCCAAGACTTAGCCGACTACCTACTTAGCCCTCAGCCAGAAGCCACGTTCACCGCGATCGAGGTCGCGTTCTCACAGCTGACCGATGCTCAACGTGACGTCGTTGCCACGATCGACGTCGGCAACACAATCTCGATTCAGAAACAGTTCATCAACGGCGCCACCCTCAGCGACATTTCGCAAGAACTCGCGATCGAAGGCGTCGAACATTACATCGACTATGTCGGCGGTCATGTCGCCCGTTTCTACACAAGCCCCACAACCATCGTGTACCAGCTCATCTTGGACGATCCTGTCTATGGTGTGCTCGACGCCCTCAATGTTCTAGGATAAGGAGCACCTATGGGAGCCAACGCCCAAACCTCAGTGCCGGCCTTCACCGCCGGCCAGGTACTTACCGCCGCGCAGGTCACCGGTATCAACACCGGCATCCCCGTTTTTGCGTCGTCCACGGAGCGTGACGCCGCGTTTGGCGGCACCGGCGAGAAGACGTTGGCCGAGGGCCAGATGGCCTATCTCGAGGACACGAACGCCACCCAGTATTACGACGGCAGCTCCTGGGCCGCTGTCGCTGGCGGCAAGATTCTTCAGGTCGTGTCTACCACCAAGACCGACACCTTTTCGGCGAGCATTGGGTCAGGCGCAGACACCGCAATCACGGGTTTGTCAGCGACGATTACGCCGACCTCAGCGACCTCACAAATCCTTGTGCTATTCCAGTCGGCAGGAGCACGAGCCAACGATCTCCCCTATTTCTTCGTCCGGCTGTACCGTGGCGCAACAGAAATCGGATCAGGCGCCGCCGCATCGAACCGAACCTCTTTGATTCAAGCCTCAGGCATTGTCGCGGCGGACACTACGGCGCTCGGACCGCTTTCCGGTCATTTCTTGGACAGTCCAGCGACGACCAGCGCAACGACGTATGCGCTCCATGCCGCCAACGCCGGAACTGGTACAAACACGTTTTACGTCAACCGATCGAACGACGATACTGACGCCGCAAACTTCCCGCGAACCAGTTCCAGCATTACTGTCATGGAGGTGTCAGCATGACCGACTACGCCGCCGTCCTGACTGCCAACTATCCGGACGCTCAATGGACGCTTGATGGCGACACCTACGACGGCCTGACATGGCTGTCCGACACGCCGAAACCTTCACAAGCCGAGCTTGATGCCGCATGGCCGCAAGTCGACTACGACCGCCAAGTCGCCTCAATTGAGCAGGCTCGCCGCGCAGACTACGAAGCGACAAGCGACCCGCTGTTCTTCGAGTGGCAACGCGGCGACGGTACCGAGCAAGCCTGGCTCGACGCCGTAGCCGCCGTAAAAGCCGCCCATCCATACCCGCCGGCCCCATGATCATCACCAGCGAAGACGCAAAGACGGCCGCGCTCGCTTTAGTGATGAGCGTGATCGTCGTCGTCTGCTTATGGATCGGACAGAGATGAACATCGCAAACCCGTCGAAAGCCATGATCGCTCTCGTTGCGCTGGTGTGCGTGACACTTCTGCTGATCACCGACTCGATCTCAAACGAAGCCGGCACTGGTCTGATCGGCATGATCGCCGGCTATGCGGTCGGTAATGGCATCGCGGCCCGTCGAGGCGACGAAGTGACCCCGATCATCGGAAAGAAGCTTTGAGATACCACAGTTGGCAACGGGACACGCCACGGCACCCGTTTGACACCTGCTCCCCAAACCTGCGCCAGATCCGCAAGTACCTCGAGGAACGCTGGGGATTCTGGAACCTCGGCTGTTACGGACGCCGGCCGATCCGCGGCGGCACCGCCTGGTCCTCGCACGCTTTCGGTGCAGCTCAGGATCTCAGCTACCGCCGTGACGACGGCCACCCGACCGCACCATCCCGTCAATGTGTCGAGCAAGACGTCATCCCCTGGCTCATCGAGCATCATGAAGTGCTCGGCATTCAGCGGATTCACGACTATTGGGCCAAGCGTTATTGGGAAGTAGGCCGCGGCTGGATTGGCCGTCCGCCTGGAGCACAAAACGATCACCTGCATATCGAGGTCACTCCCGAGACTTGGACTTGGGCGTCACCGATCTCGGAGCGCATCGTTTCCGGTCCGCCACAGACCACTCAGCCGGAACCGGTGCCTCCGTACCCTGGGCAATCCGTCCGCAAAGGATCAAAAGCCAAAGATCGTGTCAAGCTGATTCAGCGTGAGCTCAAGACGCTCGGCTACAACGTCGGCCCCGTCGATGGCATCTTCGGCCCGAAGACCGACGCAGCTGTCAAAGCCTTCCAAACCGACCAAGCCCTCACCCTTGACGGCATTGTCGGCCCTAACACTTGGAAGGCTCTGTTCAACTAGCACAAGGAGGCAACTGTGCCAGACATGTCAGACTTCAACGCCGCACGCCCCAAGCCGGCCAAAGCGAAGATTCAACAGATCATCGACGAGCTCGACGCGGAACGCTCCGAAGCGCTTGTCGCAGCTCTGAGCGATCTGTCTTATTCGGTGCCGACCATCAAGGCGGTACTGAACAAGTGGGGATTCGACGTTTCCACGTATCCGATCGCGGAATGGCGAAGGAAGAATGTCTAACCCGTTCGACGAGGAAGCAGAGCTGCAAGAGCTCCGCGACGCCCTCGTCAGACAGCAACGCGCCACCCGTAAAGCGCACGCCAAATCAGAAGCCATTGTCGAAGCCGTCTATCAGGCGGCGAAAGATGCGGCGGTCACACTTGGACGCGCTCCGAGCGTTCCCAAACCTAAGACAGACCCGCGCCGCAAAAACCCTGAAGTCGCGCTGATCCACGCCACCGACTGGCAGCTCGGCAAACAAACCTCCGACTACGACATCGACACCTGCCGCCGGCGCATCACACGGTTCGCTGAGAAGATCGGCACGATGACCGAGATCCAGCGGGCCGATCATCCCGTCAAAGAAGCTCATATCATGTTTGGCGGCGACATGGTCGAAGGCCTCGGCATCTTCCCAGGACAACCCTATGAAGTCGAAGCGCACCTGTTCGAGCAGCTGTTCGCCACCGCCGGCCTCATGGAAGACTTTGTCCGACGGATGCTTGCCATCTTCGAGCATGTCACCGTCACCTGCGAGTACGGGAACCACGGCCGGCTTGGCCGCAAAGGCGACATGCCAGGAGCCGACAACATTGACCGCGTCGCTTACAAGATCGCCGGCGATCGCCTCGAGGACGACCGCGTAACCTGGCACACCGACAGCAACTGGTACCAGATTGTGACGATCGGCAACTATTCAGCTCTGCTGGTGCATGGGGACGAGATCAAGAGCTTCGGGGGCAACACACCCGCCTTTGGCTTGATTCGCAAGTGCAACGCTTGGTCGACCGGCGTCATCCCTGAGCCATTCGACGATGTGTACGTCGGTCACTTTCATACGCCGATGACGTTGACGATGGCGAACGGCCACCAGATTTATGTCACCGGTTCGCCAGAATCGGAGAATGTGTACGCCAAAGAGTTCATGGCCGCGACCGGCCATCCGAGCCAGCGTCTGCATTACGTCGACCCAGAGGCCGGCCGCGTCACGGCATCGTATCTGGTATGGCTTGACTAACGAGCGGAAAATCCGCATAATGTCTCCATCGGACCCCGACCCGATATGGAGGAAAAAATGAAGACCCTGTTGCTGATCGCTCTGATGGCGATCATTCCCGTCAACTGCGACCCGTTGGAAATGCCGACAGAGGCCGCGGAATACCAGCGCAACATCAACACCGCGAAGTGTGAGCAATGGTTCGGACACGCGCTAGCGATGGGCTGGGAGATCGACGACCTGCCCGTCCTCGACGAGGTGATGTGGCGCGAGTCCCGTTGTGACCCGACACAAGTGTCAGACACCGGCGACCACGGCCTCACACAAGTCAACTGGCGCACCTGGGCGCCGCTCGTCCTCGAGCTCGGCTACACGAAAGAGGACTTGAAGCATCCTGCGGTCAATCTGCTGATCGCCCGACAGATCTACGAAGACGCCGACCGCCGTGGCTGGTGTCCGTGGAAGCCGTGGTACATGAGCGGCACCTACACATGCAATGGAGGAAACGCATGAACAAGAAAGCAATCGCCGGCATCCTTGCTCGGCTTGACGACCCCGAGATGATCGAGACAGTCCTCGATCTCATCGGCAACAAACTTGACCAACCGTCGGCCGAACCAGCTAAGCGCCAATACCGCGTGAAGAAGACTTCTAAGAAATGGAACCTTCGCGAGCATCGCGACTTGGAGGTGGCGGTCAGCCAACTGTGGGAACAGCGTTTCACGGTTGCCGTGAGCGACTGGTGGAGGATGGTTGCTGATTTCCACGGACATGGCAGGACTGGCGCAGCCTGTCGCCGATACGCAGAACGGCGACTTGACGTCAAAGTGAGGGTCGCATCGTGAACCTCGATGGCTACGTCACCGTCAACGAACGCCTGAAAATGGCGCTCGCCAAATATCCAGACTTGCGCGTCATGGAGCTCCCGTTCCTAGTGCAGGAAATCAACGGCGACACGTTCCTATGGTGCGCTGTCGCCGTGTACCCGACACCGGAGCACCAGCCGACCAACGGAAGCGTCCTCGAGCCAATGCCAGGACGAACCCCGTACACCCGCAACAGCGAGCTGATGGTTGGCTACACCTCGGCCCTCGGACGCGCCCTCGGTTACCTCGGCTTCGGAATCGACAAAGGCATCGCCTCGAACGACGAAGTCGCAGCTCGAATCGGCACCGACCGCGAGTTCGACGATGCCATGCCGGCTGTCACTAGAGCCAAAGTCGGTTCACGCGCCAAAACAGGCGCTCAGAAGGCCGCTGAAGCCGCGTTAGAGCGTGGCGCGGGTGCTGATAGCCCAGAACCGTTAGAGAGCGTTCTAGAGGCCTTTCCAGGCGCATCTGTCAAGAAACGGCAAGAACCGACCGAGAAGATGATCGGTTTCTACAAACGGCTCTGCCGTGAACGCTCCCTCGAGTACGACGAGCAAGCCCTCGTCGACTTCGACGCCTGCAAGACCGCCATTGACCGACTGAAGGACATGCCCCGTGACTGAGAAACACACCGCATGGCTACGCCAACAACTCCTTGACCAGCGAAAAAGAATCCAGCACCTCGAACAGATCGTGCTCGAACTGCAGGCCGAACTCAACCTCAAAGAAGCGATGCTCCGTGAGAGAAGCTGACTTTCAGAAAAGCGTGATCGAAGCCGCCTACCTGTACGGCTGGCTCGTATTCCATCCACGCCCAGCCCAAACCGGAGGCCGCTGGTCCACGCCATACACCGGACACGCCGGCTTCCCCGACCTCGTACTAGCCCACCCTGACAAAGGCGTGCTGTTCGTCGAGCTCAAAAACGAACGCGGCCGCACCACACCAGGACAACGCCAATGGCTCAACGTCCTCGAAGACGCCGGCTCCGAAACGTACCTTTGGCGACCTCAAGACTGGAAAGACATCTGCGCCCGATTGGAGGGCAACTAATGGAGAGATCAATGGACAACGACGAAATCTTGAACGAAATCCAACGCCTGATGCATTTCTACCCGAAACTGGGCGAAGAAATCCTCGTCTGCGCGATCACCCTGCATTTCACAGCTGCACCGCCAAGCGACAAATGGCTGGTCCTCGAGCAAGAGATCCGCCGCCGGCTGTCACACACCTACTTGGAGCACCGATGATTGTTAGATCCAAGCGCCCAGAGCGCTACACCGTGCTCGACAACGACATCCTGAGAAACCATGCGCTGAGTTTCAAGGCCCGCGGCATCCTGGCTTACATCCTGAGCCAGCCTGACAACTGGGCGATCAGCTCAACACGGCTCGCGAAGGTTGGCCCTGACGGCCGTGACGCCATCAGAACCGGCTTGAAAGAGCTCGAGGAACGCGGCTACATCGTCAGACAGCGGATGCAAGACCCGATGACTGGCAAGTGGTCGACCTGCAACGTCGTCTACGACGAACCTGTGGATGAACCTGTGAGAAGCCGGTGGATAACCACGCTTGCCGAAGACGGATTATCCGACGTCGGAAAACCCGTCCCTATTAGAAGTACTACTTATAGAAGTACTAGTGAAAAAGAAAGAGACATAGTTACATCCCAGAAGCCAAAGCTGTGCGCAACGTGCAAAGGCGCCGGCTGGACCGCGTTCGGCAACGACGTCGAACGATGCGGATGCAACCCGAAGATCGAGGAACTATGAGCGCCGCCGGCCAGAACATCTACCGAACCAAGAGATGGAAAGAGCTGCGCCTCCAGGTACTCAACGAAGAACCGACCTGCCATTGGTGCCGCAAAGCGCCGGCCACCGAAGCCGACCACCTAGTTGAACTAGCTCGAGGAGGAGAACCCTATGAACGCTCGAATCTGGTGGGATCATGCAAGCCGTGCAATAGCCGCAGAGGCTCGGCGTTCCAAGCGCGACGCGGACAACCAAGAAAAGTTTCTTTTGAAGACGCAGCCCCCAC
>Ga0307375_10007423_pt1 | contig 10000 bp, 17 predicted proteins | sample TR1MG_FD_202531 | JGI IMG/M metagenome (GOLD analysis project Ga0307375, IMG submission 202531) | Soil microbial communities from Risofladan, Vaasa, Finland - TR-1 | ecosystem: Environmental > Terrestrial > Soil > Coastal area > Acid sulfate soil | place: Finland: Risofladan, Vaasa | collected... | reverse complement strand
TATATAGCAATTGGCGGGGGCTATTGGGGGAAGGCCGATAGCGAAGCCGGGGCAGTCAAAGAGTTTGCGGATGCGGGCGGGCGCGGTTATTCGTATCGTGTTTTCAACGTACACCCTGATACCTGGGTTGATGATGTTATCGGGGCTATGCACTTTCCCAAGGGAACGAAGCCCTTATTGGTTAGTACAATCATGGTGGACAAAAATGAAAACCCCTATTAAATCTAACAGCCGTTTCCCACCTCCTGGCTTCGTGCGTCTAACCCTGAACATACCCGAAGGCATGCGCAAGAAGTTGCGTATGGCATCGGCGAAGCGTGGTCAGAGCATTGCCGCGATTGTTGTGGAGTCATTGAAGGCCGGGGGGATCAAATGAAGCACACATACCGCATTATTTTCCTTGCCGAATATTGGCGTTTGATGCGTGATGGCAAACTGTTATCGACACACGCGAGCGAAGCCGCAGCGGAGTATCAAATGGACCGCGAGCGGCAGAAGGATGTTGACGCATACGCCCGCGCCTATGCAGCGCGAAAGGGGGAATAATGGTTAGCTGGAAGCAAAGTTGTGCGCTGGAGTGGGCTATACAAATTGCCGAAGAAAAATGCCCGCGTGGAATTGTTGAATCCTGGGACGAACAAATCAAAGCGGCGCGCATCGCTTTGGCCCAGGTGCGGAGCGACCGCCGCGCCGCCCTGGCCGCAAGGCGTCAAGCGGTGCCCGCGCCCCGCCGCGCATTGCAGCGCGTGGGGGCACCGCGCAAGGTTTATTTCTGCGGCGAGTGCGGGGGCGTTCTATATGTGACTGATACGGGGCTTGTGTGTCGGCTTGGGCATAAAGTCCCGCCGCTAGGGGCGTACGTTGCTACAAGGAAAGAAAAAGCGTAGTCTGCACCTTCCACGTTGGGGAACGGGAAAAATCCAGTGTCGAAACGCAAGCCAGCAAAAAGCGCCGCGTGGTATCGCGCGGCGTTGCTAGGTGTAGAGGATAGTCAAGGCGAGCTGTCGCCTGGGCTTCGTGGTGTAGCGAGGGGCTTCAAGGCGAGCGAGGGATTTAACTTGCGCGATTTGAGGGAGGGACGCTGGACCGCTGCGCAAAAGCGCAAGGTCACAATGTATTTTCATGAGCTACAGCAATTGACCGCACAGGAAAAGGTGACGGTCAAGACACGTTCGCCCAAGCGACTGGCCCAGGCGCAAGCGATAGGCGGGCATGATCCTAAATATAAATTCAAGGTGGCATTTGTTCCTGGGAGCAAGAATGCCAAGGTCGAATGGACCGATGAAGGGCTGGTGATACGGGAGAGGGGCTACAGCAAGATAGAGGCAGCATTCAACCCCGAAGCGCTGGCGGCGGATGCCCAAGCCGAAGTCGAGCGGGTATTAAGTCAGAAGCGCATGAAGCGTGCGCAGCGGTTCAGGATCAAGGCAGGCGCGAACTTGATAGGCACGTTGTACGATGCGGGCAATGTGGGCGATGCGGTGCGCAAGCTGATGGCGAAGTATGATGGTGTAAAGGCGTTGCCGCGCTCAAGCGGGAATGTCGGGGATAATCCTGCCGCGCACGATGCGCGAAAATGGCTGAATGGTGTAACGGGATATGTATTCCCATTCAATGCGGACAAGCGGCGACCGGATGCCGCAAACAGAGAATTAGACCGCAACCGCGAATTGCAGCGGCGGCGGGCTAACAAGCGGAAGGCGGGTAAACGTAAATAACCGGAGGGTGCGAATTATGAGCAAGTACGTATTGCGTCAATGGGTGTTTGTCTGTATTAACTTCTTTCTCCGCGTCTATTATTGGTTTCAGGGCTATACCTGGGCCGATGCGCGATTCAAAGTATTTACCTATCGCGTGCGGCAGGCAATCGCAAAGACGGATTTCCACGTATTCCGCACGAATCGGGAGCTATAAAATGAAAGCCTATTTTCACTTTGAATCATCGTATTATTCTTGGCGCAATTTCGCGTGCTTTTCCCCGGCGATTAGTATTGCTATGACGCAGGGAAGTCCGAGCATAGAGATAGATATTTTGTTTTGGCGTTTGATGTTTATCGTTGAATTTGGCTCTGCGATCTGATGGCGCGTGATATCGCGGTTATAGATGCTGAGACGGACCCATTCCGCAAAGGCCGCATTCCTCAGCCGTTCATATGGGGATACTACGATGGATACATTTACAAGACTTTCGCCAATGCTCGTACACTTGCGAGATTCCTGCGAAAGCAAAAGCGAATCGTGTATGCGCATAACGGCGGAAAATTCGATTTCCATTACTTGCTTGGCGAGCTTGATCCGTACAGCGATCTTACAATCATCAACGGACGAATTGCTAAGTGTTTTATCGGCAACGCCGAATTGCGTGATTCTTTCTGTATCATCCCTCAGGGCTTGGGAAAGTATAAGAAAGATGAAATCGATTACGGATTGATGGAAGCGAGCGAACGGGACAAGCCCAAAAACAGGGAAAAGATTTTAGATTATTTACGTAGCGATTGCGTGTACCTGTTTGAAATGGTGAGTGCCTTTGTAGATCGATTCGGCCCGCAGTTGACCTTGGCGGGGGCGGCGATGAAGCAATGGCAGAAAATCAGCGATGAGCAAGGGATAGAGCAATGCGAGCGAACGGACGAAGATTTTTATAATGCCTTGAGTCCGTACTATTACGGCGGGCGTGTTGAATGTTTCAAGTCCGGGATTATCGATTGCAAATTCAATGTATATGATATTAACAGCGCCTATCCGTATGCAATGTTGAACGAGCATCCGTATAGCGCACAATATGAAAGGATAACGGGATATGCTAAAGGTGCAGATTTTTATACCGTTGATTGTGTTGCTGGTGGATGTTTCCCTTTTCGCGGTGTTGGCGGATCACACGGCATGGCTTTCGGTTTACGGTTTCCTAGTGATAGCGAACGCCGCCGCTATTTTGTTACATCTTGGGAATATAGTGCGGCAAGAGTAACGAAGGCGATTCGTGATGTTAGCGTTATAGAATCCCTCCGCTTTGCCCGTCATGTTGATTTCGCACCGTACATCAATCATTGGTGGCGCGAGCGTGAAGCGGCAAAGAAAGCGAATGATGATTTGGGTAGCTTGTTCGCCAAGTTAATGATGAATAGCCTATACGGCAAATTCGCGGCGAACCCGGACAATTACGCGAACTACATGAATGTTCCTATGGATCGCCTGGACTTGTTGACTACGGGCGGTAAGTGGAAATTCGGGGGCGAGTTGGGACCGTGGGCGTTGGGCGAGTGCGGGCTTGAGGATCAGGCGAAGCGGTACTATAACGTAGCGACCGGGGCGAGCATTACCGGCTTTGTGCGGGCGATGCTTTGGCGGGCGATTCATTCATCTAAGGGAGTACTGTATTGTGATACGGATAGTATTGCTGTGGAGCGAGCGGGGCGGGACGTTCGATTGTCAAATCAATTGGGGGATTGGAAAGATGAAGGCGAATTCAACAAGGCTGGTATCGCGGGCAAGAAGCTCTATATATTCCGGGGTTCCGATAATAATCGGGGCGAGAGGGGCGAGAGACTTTATAAAACGGCATCGAAAGGTGTTAGGCTTACCGATGCGCAATTGTGGCGTGTTGCGCGTGGCGCAACGGTCACATATGAAACGGAACATCCAACGTATTCGGTCAAGTCCGCGCCGAAGTTTATCAACCGGGAGATAAGGCGAACAGCATGAAAAAACTATTACAGCGCATTAAATGCCTATTCGGCTTTCACGGCAAAGGTCATTGGCAAATCGAAATATACGAAGTCCGCTTTGCAACGCACGCTATCGAATACGGTCAAAAGTATCGTTGTCAATACTGCGAAAATATTATTTCACGGCCTATTGACAACGAATAAAACTATCCGGCACAATAGCGACGTATTAGAGGTATCGCCTACGGGGCGGGGCGAAATCAAAGTACCGCGCCAAATCAATGAAAGGTGTGAATATCATGGCAAACAAATCGAAGAAAGCTGTTCCCCCGAAAAAGCTGGTAGGCGAATCGTTCGACAAACCCGCAGGGACCGCGCTGGCCGTAGCGGGCGCAACTGCAATGGCTCTGCCGACCGGCATCAAGTTGAAGCGCCGCCTTACCCTTCCGTCGCTGGTAATGAAAAATCGCGGCGACACTCGCGTACTCGTTTTCCTTTCGGCCATTGCCGAATCGAAAGTGGTTACGGGCAAGAAAGACGCCGAAGGCAAACCTGAAAAGCCCGCGAACGTGGCGAGCGTGGCCGATGTGCAAACCGGCGAGGAATTCATTTTCCTGGTTCCCGCCGTGGTGCGTAGCACACTCACCCAGGAATACCCGGATGAGTCCTACGTAAGTAAAGCCTTTTATATCCGCAACGAAGGCAAGCGCGAAGGCAAACGGCATATCGATTTCACGGTGGCCGAAGCCGACGTCTCCGAACTGACCGCACAAGCCCAGGCGCAAGCATGAGCCAGTGTCAACACTGCTGTTACTTCGTCGGCAACCCCGATAACGTTGATGTTGGGGATTGCCACGGCAACCCGCCGACTGTGATGCTGTTGCCTGTAGCTGTCCCCAGGGCGCAACAGATCGCAAGCGGCGGGCAAGCCCAGGGCTTTGCGTTGCAGACGGTGCGCCCGACCGTGAAGGCGGTTGATCGGGCGTGTAAGCTCCTGGGGGAGCAAACATCGATCTAGATCGCTTTTTAGTTATGTGGTAGATTGGGGCTAGTATCTCATCAGATACTAGCCCCTTTACTTTGGAGGATTACCCGAATGGCAACCGCACGAAAGCCCAAACCAGATATGCCCGAAGTAGATGAAAATCAGGATATGCAAGACTATATCGATTTTCAATCGCTGAATCCGGCATTGGAACAGATCAAGGCCGATTTGAACATTACCGGCGATGCCGATGTAACCTGCCACGTATCTAAACTGAATGCCGATGGCAACGGAACCGAGTACAAGGTATGGCAAGGCGACCCGGATGATTACAACCTTGAATCGCTAGCAAAGAAGCATGGGAGCGGACAATACCGCATCATGGTCTATATGAAAATTGCGAGCGGTCACAAGGTGCGGCAGATCAACAAGGTTCAGGCGTGGTTACTCTCGCCCGAAGATGAAGCGCGTTTGGAGCTTGCGCGGCATCCCCCGGAACCCAGGCAGGGCGATAGCACGGCGGCGCTTGCAAGCGTGATGGCCCAGGGCTTTCAACAGTTGGGCGAATTGATCGTCAAGGCGAGCGCAAAGCCCGATGTGGACCCGCTGCAACAGATGCAAGCGCTGGCGGGGATCATGCGTACCATGATGCCCGCTGCCGTGCCCGCTGCGCCCGCAGGACCGGGATTCATGGAACTGTTGAACATGGTAAAGACGTTCAACGATGTTGCGGGGATCGGGGCGAAGTCCGCATTGCCCGAAGGTGCGGATTCGAGTACAGCATTGATGATGGCGGGAATGGATATGTTCAAACCCGTTATAGCGAAAGCAATGGAACAAAAGGCGGGACAAGCCGCAACCGCCCAGGCGCAACCCCAGGCGGCATTGCCCGCCCCCGATGTACAGACCCCGGAACAAGAAAGCGAGGATTTCATGTTGTTCAAACTGCAATTGAAAGCCGCGAACAAGGCGGCGGCGAGCGGTGCCGATGCGGCGGATTTTGCCGATACCATTTTCGCAATCCTGCCCGATCCGGTGTTGCAGGGAATGGCGTTCGATCCGGCGTGGTTCGATTATCTTGTCAAGGCGGTGCCCGATTGCGCCGCGCATAAGGCATGGTATGAACAGGTAAGGAATGCCCTGGTAGAGATTGCAGTAGAGGATGGGATATTCATTCGTGCGGCGGATGGCGCATTGACATTAGCGGCGGAACCTGCGCAAAATGCGGCAAATAACGCCGGAACGACCGCCGATGCTGCTGGAATCAAGCCCGCCCCTTAGCACGCCTACCGATACGCTGCGCGGCATTCCCGATGGCATCGGGGGTGTACGCGCAACCCTTGCCGCCATGCGGCAGGCCGCAATCCAGGCGAGCGTAACGCTTGAAGTGCGCAATCTCGCTGAATCCATTATCGAGAATGTTCCGCCCAAAGATTTCAAGGGCGAGCTTGAGGCGATACAGGATTGGGTGCGAACGAACATTCGCTACACACGCGACCCGTTATACGCCGAAACCTTGAAGCTCCCCCATGCCCTGCTTGAGGCGCGGCAGGGCGATTGCGATGATCAGGCGACATTGGTTGCCGCACTCGCGTTGACTATCGGATTCAAACCGCGATTCGTTGCCATCGGGACGGAACAGTACGGCTCATTCGATCACGTCTATACCGAAGTAAAATTAGGGACGCAATGGGTGAGCGTTGAAACAACCGAGAATGTTGCCGTAGGCTGGCGTCCCGATGGCGTCAAATCCCGATTCGAGTATCACATATGATTCTGACCGCAGGCGGCATGGGGGCGTGGACGTATGTCCCGCCCGGATCGGATTCCGAAGGATTGCCGACCCGCGCATATTGGATCGACTTCGCGACCGAAGTGCGAAGCTATACGGACCCGCGCCCGCATTCGGGGCGCTATACCTGGGCGGGCTGGCCCTCCAATGCACTGAGCGATAGCGGTGCATCGCCTACAACCTGGGGATGGGTAGACCTTGCTTGGCTCGAAACGGACCCGCAATATACCGGCGCGATTTTTGCGAACGCGCCGGGGAACGCACCGCCCGCGCCCGGACCTGTTGCAATCGATCAGGGATTTGTGAGCGAGCAAGGCATGGGCTTGCAGGGCGAAGTGTTCAAGGATTCGGCGGGTACGTATTACATTCACGGCGCACCGATAACGAACTTGAGTGCGGCCCAGGTTCAACAAGCCTTGACCGGACAAGCAACCGCCCAGGCAGAAGCGGCGATTGCGCATCATGATTCAACGTGGCTTGACTCTCCGCTCGCGCCGCTTGCCGTGTTCGCGTTGCCCGCGTTGATCTATGGTATTCCCGCGCTTATGTCTGCCGCTTCGAGTACGGGCGGCGCAACAGCATTGACGAGCGTAAGCGATGCCGCCGCGACCGCAGCGGGCGCAACCGGATCGATTGATACGGAAGCCCTTGTTGCTGCGTTGAACGCCCAGGATGCCGCGCAGATCGCGCTTGAACAAGCCATTGCCGATGTGAATGGAACACTGGCAACGAGTACCGTGGCCGATGTTGCGCAACAGGCTTCGAGCATTGCCGATTCGCTATCGTCCCAGGCGTCCGCTGTTGGCGAAACGGTAACAACGCCCGCCGCGCAGGCCGCTGCGCAAACGGCCCAGGCGGCGGCGGCGAACTTGCAGACTGCGGCGGCGGCGGCGAGTACCACATCAACCGCCACAACGGCGGCGGGACTGCTTGCCGCTCTCAAGACTGCGGGCGCGGCGGCGGCGGCAGTTGGATCGATCATCGCCGTAGCGCGGGGGACAACGGCTCGCCCCGTATCGTCAATCTCGCCCTATGGGACCGGATTGACCTATGGGGCGCAATCCCCCTATTTGACTCAAGGTTCGCTTAGTAGTACAAATTCGAGTATGTTGCTGCTCGCGGCGGGCATTGCCGCCGTTTTCTTGTTGCGAGGTAAATAATGTATCCCATCTATGATTCGACCGGAAATCTTACGGGCTACTATGATGACTATTTTCTCGCATACAACGCGAGTCAACAGCCGATTGTGGTCAACGGGTATCAAGCGATTTACGATCCCAATACGAACACGCTGATCGATGCAAGCGGCATCGGCGGGACGGTCACGTATACGGGTTCAAATGTTCCCGTTGACGCGAGTACCCCGCCCGCTGGCGTTGCCTCAAGCGATTGGGCTTCGCTCTTTGCCGATGCCGTGCCCAAGGTTATTAACGGCATTCAGGCGTATCAGCTTTCGCAGATCAACGTGAAGCGTGCGCAGTCAGGGCTGGCCCCGCTGAATGCCGCACTGTACGCGACCGGACAATCGGGATTCATGGCGAATATGTCAAGCCAGGGCATGATGCTGCTGGTAGCGGCGGGCGCGGCGATCCTGTTGCTTGGCAAGAAATAAGGGGCAATCATGCTACTGCAAACTGTTGATACAAACCGCCTGGGCATGTCCGTTATTCCCGGCATCACGCACATTACCCCGCCTTCGGCTGGCGGCGGGCTGGCGGGCCTGGGCGATCTGACGATTGGATCGACTACGCTTACGAATACGCAATTGCTTATGATCGCGGTTGCCGCTTATTTCCTGCTGCGCAAGTAATCATGGCGCGGCGACACCGCAAGCCGGTAACGCTGGAAGCGGGCGGCGAAATGGATCGAAGCGGGCAACAGTTCGGCGGATTTTGGTCGGACCTGTTCGGCACATCGCCCTCGAATCCCGCGCCCGACTTGTCGAACTCAGATTTCCCGCCGCAGGCGACGAGCGACCCGAACATACTGAAACAGATTGTTCCGACCGGGACGCCCGTACCACTCTATGTTACCGGGGTAACGAGGGGCTTTCCGAGTGCGATGTACGATAGCTGGTATTTCCCGACCGGGCAGGCATACGCCAGCGGAAACGCACAAGCCGCGATGGATACGATTACAGCGACCGGGGATCAAATCGGCGCGAACATTCAAGCCGTAACAAACATCGGGGCGAATGTAGTTCAGAATTTTGTTCCGCTGTTGATCGGGATTGCGGCGATATTCTTGTTGATGAAATTCGGAGACAAATAATGCCTATCAACCGTTGGGGCGAGAACATCAAAAAGGGTTCTGTTGTAACCGTACGCGATGCGCGTAGCGGGACATATGGCCCGTACACAGTGACAAAAACGGACTCATCAAGCAATTACGCCAAAGCATATGGCCCGCGTGTGGTTTTGAGTAGCGGGGGAAGTGCATCGATTGACGATGTGACTATTGTTTCCCCGCGCAAAAACCCCCGCCCCGCCCTTTCCGCCCATGCGGCGGCGATTATGGGAGCAAAAGGCAACAGGCGTAAGACTACGCGAACAATGTCCGAAATGACTGCCGCACAAAAACGCGCATACCGCGAATCCGATCCCGCGCGGCAATGGGTAAAGCGTATGCACAAGGTGACGAAGAAAGCAAAGCGGGCGACACTGTATGCGCTTCAAGTGAAAATTGGCGCGAAGCCCTGGACGATCATCGGTAAGCATAATACGCTTGAGAAAGCGAAAGCCGATGGAATCCGCTTGCACAAGTATTTGCCCAATGCCGCCTTTCGCGTGGTAACGATTTAACATGCCATTGAAGTCGGGCTATAGTCACGCAACCTTTTCCGCGAACCTCGCGGAACTGCTCCGCGCGGGGCATGAGCGAAACGGCGCGATCTACATTGCCGCGAATGCGGCACGCAAATCTTTCTTTGATCGTTTCCCGCGTGGGGCGTTGCCAAGCTGGCTTGCCTATCCGAAACAGAATAGAACAGCGGCACACTATGAATCAGATGGCAGGCCGCTGATTGGCACGTATCAGCACTTGTACGGGCTGAAAAAGAATCCTCGCGCTGTGCCAGATCAAGCCGCGCTATCCAAAGCAACCGCCCTATACGAAGGCTTCACAGGCAAAGCGCCGCGCAAGGTGCATCAACTCAATATTCCCCCCTTGCCCAAAGCTGCACTTGCAATAGGCAAAATTTTCGGTATCATGTATTCCGTAGATGCAACAGGTGAGCGTTTTCACCATGAATTTAAGAGTAAGGCCCAGCCGCTCCTAGTGGTTTCCCCCGATGGGCATCAGGTGTACTTGCACGGCGGTGCATTCACCTTCACGAAACGCGGTTTCGTCGATAAACGATAAGCCGTGTATTTTGAAGGAGCTTCAATATGTCCGCTCTCTGGACCATCGCCGCAAATCCGCGCCGCCGCCGCAAGGCCGGGGGCCGGAAACATCGCAGCGCCGCACAACGGGCCGCTACCGCCCGTATGCTCGCTGCCAACCGCGCCCGCCGTGGCGGTCACTCGAAACGCCGCGCCCGCCGCTCTAGCGGTTCCTCGC
>Ga0307375_10007422_pt1 | contig 10002 bp, 23 predicted proteins | sample TR1MG_FD_202531 | JGI IMG/M metagenome (GOLD analysis project Ga0307375, IMG submission 202531) | Soil microbial communities from Risofladan, Vaasa, Finland - TR-1 | ecosystem: Environmental > Terrestrial > Soil > Coastal area > Acid sulfate soil | place: Finland: Risofladan, Vaasa | collected... | reverse complement strand
TGACAATTGACGAAGACAATGAAAATATAACAATTACCATAACAACCGAAAACATAAATACATTTGATGATGATATCAACATTTTATTCGAAGGTATTATGTAATGGCCAATAAAAAAACATTCACATGTTTTGATGAAAACGGAAAAGAAATCACATTAACAGTCAGTGATACAACTCGTGATACTTCCAAAATGAAACCTTTCCTTAAACAAGAATGGTGTCAATGCGAAGAATCCGAATTTTTATGTTATCCAGAAGATGGATGCTGTGATTGTGGCGAATATAAACATCATGTCCACTGCAAAAAATGTGGATGTATATCCCAATCAGGATAAGATAACCTATGACTATTGATCAAGAACTCCTCAATCAACTCCTCAGAGCTTCTGATGTCAAACCAGAACCTGAAGAAAAAGCCTACACACTTGAAGAATTCCATAAACTGAACGATCTTCCTCCATGTGGCGTATTTAAAGATGATAAAATAATATGCCCTCAAAAACTATGGCCTAATCATTCTGAATATGAACTTGAAATCAAATCAATGGAAAAAGGTCATAACCCACTTACAGAAATGTACAGTGAAATGTACAGAGAAATGCACAATGCATTTACAAATAATGATAGTGAGAGTCGAATTGCGAAGACACTGAAAATGTTTGATACTATTGCAGATTCTATTGCAGGTTCTATTGCAGATTCTTATAAGATAAACGCTGGACATTTTTGTGATGTTGGTACAAGAAAACATCGTAATATACAAAATGCGGTTTTTAAACTGTCAGCTGATACTGGAAAGATATTAACAAAAATCAGTGACATAGAATATAAAGTCCACTTTCACAAATCTCGAATAAACAAGCTCATAAAAACCATGGCTAATGGTGTAAATAAAGCAAGTAAAGCTCTCAGCAGTGGAGATATAAAAGATGTGTTATTTATCATTGATGAACAAATGGACTTCATGCCTATAGAAGATCATGAGATAGAAGAATATAAAACCTTTGAAATCAAAACCTTTGAAATCAAAACCTTTGAAATCAAATTCAAATACAAACGCCCTCTAGCTGAATCCCCCTCCACCACTACATATTCCTTTAAAGCATCTAATGCTGATGGCGCACAATATCAATTACATCAAGCATTTAATAACATAACCGAAATCATTTCAATCGAACAAACGGACTAATCTTGCCTAAAACAATTACCAAAGAACAAGCAATTGTAACCTGTAACTCCTTAATTGACATACTTCAGAAACAGATCAAGGATTTACAGGAGCACCCTGAAAACGTCTTCTTCGGAAGTGTCAAAGATAACATTAAAGGTTGGAATAAAGCCATCACCAAACACCGCCGTGACCTCAAACATCTTAACTCCCTCCCTGATGGACATATCATAACAACCTATTAATTTGTAAGTTTTATCCCCCCTTAATGATATTATATATACAACAAACATTCACCAATATAAGGAGATATAATGGAAATCAAAGAACTCCACAAACTTTTACCTTTCAATATCAATACTACTGAAATTGATCCAGCAAGGGTTGTTGAACATCATTTTTTCAACAACAATTCAACTCGTGATTATAGAGAAGAATCAATCAAATTCCTTAATAAGAACAGAATCAGTTTCAACACCACCACAAACACCGTTCACACATTCCCTACACAATTCGTGCAAGTCAAATGTCCCACATGTAAAAAAGTCCTTAAAGCCAGCGGTGGCGGTGGAAGTACAAACATTCATCATATTCATTTCACCTGCAAACCATGTAAACTCACCGTTTCCATTACCACTCCAGATGATGGATACTCCGTAAACTTCGACGAATAACAAACCCTACCATATTATAACTCAGATTGCTGGTCACCACACAAGTACCAGCAATCTTTTTCATTCCATCAACCCTTAAATAAACACAGTTCCAACCTATAACCCAATCAACTAGACCTACATCACACCCATTCCCCCAATTAATGTAAGCTTTAGGGCCCCTAAATGACATAATAATATGGATTTCTTTAAAAAAGCATCTGACTCCAGCCTTAATAGGGCAGATCCCATTATATCGACCACTGGGGCCAGCCAGTCTCCAACCAGTTCTTATAGAAAACCAAAGTTTTGTAAGTAAGGGACCCTGGAGATGACTTATTAATGTAGCAATGAAGCATCATTTTCCTTTTAACAGAAAAGCAAAACGTCAAAAACGATATTATACATTTTTTCCCACAAAAACGGAAAACCCGGCCAGCAAAAACGTCGCAGAAATTCTAACCTGCCAAACCCTATCAAATACATCCCACCGGCATGTATTATAAAATTCCATATCAAACCCCTATATATTAATACCTTCACTACTATTTCTCACCCTTAAATATCCTTCAACAAATGCCCTTATTCTACTCACATATTTAGCATCCACTGGTATTACCTTCTTAAAAGACTCCTCCTCACCCAACCTAACAACTGTAATAGGTTTATCCTGTGGAATACGTTCATCCCACTGTTGAGTTATAGTCAAATCTCCATAATCAGACATAGATACTACAATCCGCCTATTCATGTAGTCTGCCTTAAAGTAGGCCAACTGCCCACCCAAACCAGTTGCAACCCTTTCCCACCATGGTCTACTGTTATATAAAATATTCTTTGCTATAGCTTCTACATTTTTCATATATACATTCTCCTGTTTTTAATATATAATTTTATAAAAACAAGTGTAAGTTTTTTTTCACCTAAATGACATAAAAATCAAATATACATTCTCATATAAAGGACCATTCAATGAATAAATGCAAACGCTGCAATAAACCCATACACACCACTCCAAACAAAAATGTACCTGAAGAAATTTCTCAACTTCAAGGTATCTGTTATAATTGCCTCACTGACCAGGAAAAACAAACCATCCAGACTGCCATCAATAACAATAAAGATATGATATTCCAAACAGAACTTTAATCACCTGTAAAGTGGCAACCATTACCTAGTAAGGTGACAACCATTACCTGGTAAGGTGGCAACCATTCACCCGCCGACCCACCAATGGTTTCAACCGACTCTGGTAATCCCTACGCACACACCTGTGCAAGGAACCAATGATTGCCACCCTATGGATAAATTCCCACATATATAAATGACCAATTCCTGTTGTAAACGGATACAAATGAATACTATTTTAATCCCATAATTGGTCCCATTAGCGCAGGACACTGAGCGGGTGCCCACGATAAACAACTTTGTTCTAACTTTTTTACAGGGACTATTTGGTGGAAGATGATATTGGATTGGTATAAGAAGGTGGGTTGGTTTGGTAGGTATAAGAGGGGGTGACTGGTTTGTTTGTTGTTGGGGCTTTTTCTTTGGGTTTATCTTAGGTAGGTGGGATGGTAGCAATGTCTATTGGCTGAAAGCCTATACCGATCTTGGTAATAGGTGGAGTTTATGATACTTTTCTCAAATCTATTCATTTTTTTTGGATACGTCCAGAAGTTTATTTGCCCATTTCGGTGAGTCCATCTGCTTTGTTTGCATTTGATACAGTCCCAGAAGTATTAAGTGGTGACAATAAATTTGCTTTGTCACTGTTGGTTTACATATAAAATTCAAGAGGATATGTGTATGAGGAATTGCGAATGTGTATTTGCCGTTTGGCCAGGTGCCAGGGAGTAGGTAGGTGACAAGGTGTGGTCTTTTTATTGGAAGTTTTTTGGTTGTTGGTTATACAATTATTTTCGATATTCCACCATATTTGTTTTTTTATTTGCATCTTTGTTTCCTTAGGTTATTTTGATGGTTGGTAGTTTGAGTTTACGTCTCATTGGGCCAAATCTTTCTTCATAACGTCCAATAGGATTGACAAGATCTTTATTTTTATTCCATGTTTTGTTAAGAGGTTCGTACATTTCATCAGTAGGGTTTGCTTCTTCTCCTTCTTTTAAAAGTACGTGCATACTATTAAGTAGTTGTAGTTCTGCTTCATATTCCATTGGTCTCATATAGTTTTGGTGTATGGATGTTTGGAATATTTTGTTTGCTTGTGCTTCTGATTTGGCGTGGATGAGGAATGTGCCTTTGAAGTCTATTGTCCAAGTTGGTAGTTGTTGTTTATTCCATTCTATGACGGCTTCGTCTTTGGTTGATTCGATGACGTGTCTTTGGCCGCATTCTTTTTGGCACCATACTTTATGTATTTCTCCGTTTACACGGAATAATATTGCTTGGGCACCGCATTTGCAGTTGAGTAAATCTTTGTTTCTATGGTTTGACATTTGGTTGTTCCTTATCTTGTTTTTCAAGTAACAAATCAATTGACCTCTGACACTCAGGTTTTGGACACACTTGCAATTTTGCAATGTTCATTTCATTGTAATTTGTCCAGCCTTCGGGTAGTGGTACAGAGCCTAGCATTTCGATTGCGCTATAGCCTTTGATTTTCCAGAATATTTTGTTTTTGCAATAGTCGCATACAACATATAGTTTATTGTCTTCTTGTTCAATCATGATTTGCCCTTTATTAGGTCCAATATAAAATCTCGTATTGCTTTATATAGTTCGAATAGCATGATTGGTATGACGAACCATATTGCTCTGAGCCAGAAATGAATGAAATCTTTTGTTCTTTTATCCATTTTTATTTGTCATCGTCTTTTGGTTTTGGATGTGTACCATCAGTTAGGGAAAATCCATGTTCTAAGCCGTCCATGAATGATTTTTTGTCAAATCCCATTTCACTGCTTAAGCTGTTGCCAATGATTGTGCCTATTGTATTGCCTATGTCGGATAGGTCACCGACTTTTATATTTTTTAGATTGGCAATGAGTTGTTTATTGATGAAGATTATTTTAGATTGTAGAGTTGGCATATTTTTTTTATGTTTAATGTTTGCACCTACAAAAACCACCTTGTGTACATTTTTTTATAAAACCATCATCATATTGTGAGCCGCAATAGCCTACTTTTATACAATTACCATAGCATCCAATATTTCCTACATATTCTTTTGGTACAAATTTTTCTTCACCTGTAATTACTCCAATAAAGTTATTACATACTCCACACCATAAAGCTTTATCAGGAAATTGATCTTCATAATATACTAAATGGTCAAGTCTTATATCATGATCGCAAGACTTAGATTTAAATTCAGCAATTTGATCATTGGTTGCAGGCACAAGTTCAGAAGATGAATAACATTTTTTATAGTTTAACTTAACTTTCTCAATATATAATTTTTTATTCAAACACCCTCCCCCCTACTAGAGTCATGAGTTTCGGGTTTTTGAGTTTTTCCAAGAATTTTTGTTTATTTACTTCGTATTTCCAGATTTTGTTGATATAGAGTGGATATTTTTTGGGGTTTATTGTTTCTAATTCGTTTTGTTCTCTTAGGATATCTTGTTCTTCGTCAAATGGTGATTCATAGTCTACGATATCATGGCATTTTGAGCAGATTAGGGCACAGTAGTGCTGTATTGGTTCAAATGGTGTATGACCACATTTTGGACATGTTGTGATTTGGTATGGTTGGTCACGTAATAGTTTTGCTTCTATTGGCATGAATTTTCCTTAATGTAATAGTTGAAATCTTTTGATGTGACATGAGCACATACATATTATCATTCTACATCAAATCCTATAGTTTTTAGATACTTTTTTGTGACTGGTAGTGGGATTTTAGATATCAATTCAAATGCTTTTAATAGCTCAACATCTTTTTGGGAATCTTCAATTTGATACCGTTTTGCCCACATTTCATCATCATTTCCCTGAAAAAGAATAAAAATCCAATATTTCCATTCATCACCTGTAGGTTGTATACCATTAGATATATAAACTTCTACATATCCACCGTCATATGTGCCATGCCAATTTTCTTCTGTTGGTAGAAAAAATTTCATTTTCATATTAATTTTTTTATATCTTTATTTATTCATTTGTTATTAATTATCTTCTTTGAGTTTTTCCATGCCGTTTTCAATTTGGCTTTCTGCAATATACCATGCTGCATCGATTATTGAAATGCCTGTTGCAAAATCAATTTCTGGTTTTAAATTATTACATACCCATTCTTGTAAAGCAGGAGTATTATCTAAAGAATCTACACACAATGATAGAGAAGGTTTAGAAATACATAAAAGCTCTAATACTTTTTGACGTCTCTTTTTTAAAATATCTTCATCAATTTCTGTCATTTGTTATTTTTCATTTCTTTCATAGGAAGTCTATAATTATAACGGCTACTTCCTTCCCGGCTATCAATCCATTTACGCTCTACCCATTCAAGGCAAACCATCAGAGTACCATCTTGAATAGGATAACCTCCAATAGGGACTGGTAACAAAGCAAACCAAGGTGTCCATTCAGGTTTTTTCTTTTCTTTATAGCGGTATTTCATTTGATCCTCTTATTTCATTTGATCTTCCTATTTAATTTAATTCCCTTATCTTTACATAATTTGAAATATGATTCAATATGTAATTCAAATTCTTCTTTGGTTATTATTGTCACGTCATCTATAGAATATTTGTTCAGTGCCCTAAGTTCGACACGTTCTTCTTCTTCGTCATACATAGTTATATATTCATAACCAGAATCAGCTCCTGGAAACATGTCAGCATATAATTCTCGGTATGGATAACCAATGAGTAAGATCACTTTGCCTACGGTATCATACTCTTTTGTTTTAATATAGTCGTATACATTTATTTCTTTATTCATTTATTTTATTTCTTATTATTTGCTGTTTCTGCTTCATTAGATTTCAGAATGGCTTCCAATGCATCAGCACAATCTTTGTAAGCGGCTGAAGATCCTTCGCCAAAAGCAATACCTCGAATAGCTGATTCTCCTTCATCATTGGCGGCATGCATTGTAACCGAATTATCCCATTTAATTTGTTCTTTGCGCCATTTTTCTATTAGTTCTTTCATTGTCACTCCCATTTTTTATTCGACATAATCATTAAGATTAAAACTACATGCCTCACAATAACCATCTTTAAGAGTACCAATATGGCATCGTGGACATTGTTTACCTTTTTCATTTGTTATTGATGGTAATAATTCTGTCTTACCAGCAATCCGAATTTTTTCTGCAAATTTTATACAGTCCAATGCTGTTTCATGTCTTGTTTGACCTTCGATTTTATCAGATACAGCCATTAACAATTCATTATATTTATCTGAAATTGAATCATTCTTAGCCGTTTCATTATCTTTTATTTGTATGACATTGCATTCGCTTAAAGATTTGGTAATTGCTTTGCTTAGATTTTTCTCAACAACATCATCATCTTGAGAATCATAAGTTTCATATGTTACTATTATACTATGATACATTTTGTTATTCCTTATTTTTTGTCCATATTGGTTCTTTATATGGGTCCCAAACTAGGGTACCATCATTTCTTTTGGTGAATCCATTTTTGAGATAGAAATTCATTTGTTTTCTTTTCTTTGAGTCATACCCACCTGGAGTTACTATCAAAAATCTACAACCTTGGTTGAATACACCTTGTTTAAGTTTTTTGAGCATTTTTGTACCAAGTCCTTTACTTCTTGCAGATTCAGGTGTGATTAGCATTCGTGAAATCCACCATTCCCCATTTTTTTCCATTGGATTTGCACTTGCAGTACCTCGAGGTCTATCTAATAATATTTGATCAAATTCATTTGTTGTGTGAAAATATACGTCTACATTTTCAGGTGTTTCAATAACATGCATTTTAGATTCTTGTTGATGTTGTTTTCTTAATTTTTCCATGTTATATTTGTCGATATGGTTGATAATTGTTGTGAGTTCTGCTCTACATTTATCTATTTCGGCAAATTTACCAAGGTGATATTGAGCATGCATTTTGTTGGCTATAACATCTACTTTATTGAGGTCTGCTGCTTTTTTGCCAAGTCTGTCTCTTCTTGCAAACCACTTTTTACGTAGTTTTTCAAGTGCAAGCCAGTCTTTATGGTTTATTGAATGTTCCATTATTTTTGTCTTCTTTTTCCATTAATTCTTTTATAATATTTGGTGTATCAATTTTTGTAGATTTCATTCCGCATTGGCATAATGCATAAATACCAAGTTTTGGTATCTCATCCCACGCCAACATACAATGAACAACTGATGCTTTACTTACAAATTGTTTTTTACCACAATAACAGCATATAAATTGTATATCTGTTATGTTATAACAAGTATTACGACCTCTAAAAGAGCCACCATAATTGTTTATTGTTTCATCTATGTAATCTCTTATTATGTCCATTATTAACCTCATTTTTTGCAACTTCAATTTGTTCAAGAATGTCAGGTATGCAGTTTTGGCAAATTATAACTCTTGCTTCACCGCCTGAATTCCAAAATTTTAGTCGTAAAACTCGTGTTCCTTTTTCTAGGTAGTTTCTTTTATAATTTTCACGACATTTTTTTCCTCTACAAAGGGCATTTGTAACCTTTAAATTAATCATCTTTATTTCTGGATATGTAAATTCAAGTGGCATTATTTATTCTCCTACGATTGAAATATTTCTTTGACTCTCTGTTCATATATCTTTTGATATTCAGTATCTCTTTCTATTTGTTCTGTTATTGATGTATGATCAGCATTTGGATTCTTTTCAATATATCTTTGAGCGATATCAATTCCACACTGAAATGGTCTTGATTTGAAAAACTGATCACAATAGCCAACAGAATCCCAGCCACCCTTTTTTACTTTAAAATTTTGCTTAATTCCACATGCAATAGCTGATGCCCAATTTGAGCATAAATGGAAAACTTGATATCCTACATGCAAACAGACACCACCTTTGAATTCTATCCAACAACCATTGCCTTCATCAGGAGAACTTGATGAGTAAATACCATCATCACCTTTTTCAAAGTGACTATTATTATTGAGAAACTTTTTGAGTTTTGTAACCTCACCTTTTTCCATTATTAATAAAATTTCACCGCCCATTTTGATCCCTATTTTATAGTATATGATTCCAATATTTTAAATTCACAAATCATTAATAAACCCCACTATATAGTTCTTTCAATTTATGTTTGTGCAGTATTTTAAGCATCTCGTCTAAATAACTTTTTGCACAATCATTTTCAAAGTCAAGCCATTTTGTCAGTTTAAATTTGACAAATATTTGTGGATCAGATGGAAATCTTTCAACTCTTACTATTGGTATATTACCAAATAATTTGGCAATTTCTTTTTCATGTTCAGATTCAATGATGAACCATGCTGTTTGTTGATTTATTTTTGGCAAGTATGTTATGAGTAATACACCTGCAATTATGCCGATTATAAATGCAAATGCGGGTATGAGGTATACTGCTTGTTGTTCAGTCATATTATTTCTTCTTTGTTATTCCAAAAACTAAAATAAATATTATGGTACATATCACTGGTATCTGTAATATCACAATATCTTGGTGCATATATAATTGTATCTTTATTCTGATAACAGACTTTGACTTCCATAATGTGTTGTTGTTTATGTGCTACCAATGTTAATGCACCTGTAATCATACATGCCACACCAAAAATGCAAAGTAAAACGATATATGGTCCTATTTTATCCCATAATTTTTTAATTTTCATTACATGTCCTGATTCATTGATTGAAATACTTTTTGTATATGTTCTATGTCTTGTCGACATTTTGCTAATTCAGCAAACATACTACCCAATAATTGACCATGAAGCATATTACCACACATAAATTCTCCAATTGCATGGCATCTGTCTTGTGTTATTTCTTCAAGGTCAATGGTATCAAACATTTCTTTATCATATTCATCAAGTATTTCATCTTCATTATTATATTCATTGAATTTTACCCAATATATTGTACCATCTTTTTTCTTAGCTTTATATACTATATCACATATATCTTCATAGCCACCAAATTCTTTATACCAATCAAACAGTTTCATGTTCTTCCTCTAATTTTGTGCATTTTTCATCCAATGATTTTGCAAAAGCTTCTTC
>Ga0307375_10007421_pt1 | contig 10002 bp, 13 predicted proteins | sample TR1MG_FD_202531 | JGI IMG/M metagenome (GOLD analysis project Ga0307375, IMG submission 202531) | Soil microbial communities from Risofladan, Vaasa, Finland - TR-1 | ecosystem: Environmental > Terrestrial > Soil > Coastal area > Acid sulfate soil | place: Finland: Risofladan, Vaasa | collected... | reverse complement strand
TTCTTCACGAATAATACGAGTAATCCTATCCATGTTAATAAATACGGTTCAGGCGGTTAAAATATATTTCTGGATTTAATATTTCTTCTTTAGTTGGGGGTGGATTGGAGAGCAATATCATTATTCCCTCTTTAGGGACGGTGAATTGGTTTAGGAAATCTCTGACAAAATATTCGGAGTAGACATATTTGATACGATATGATTCGTCTATATCCGATAATGAACCGGGTATGAACTTTGGTTTATCATGATAAAGTAAATCGCCACTTTTACTGGTCATATATTCACACACACCTTCCTCGATGAATTCCGCTCCGAAGTTTCTTTCTCTTGAGGAGTACATTCTGAAGTTTCTATATCCAGTGGGAATATATATTTTAAGATATTCCATTTCCCTTAATATTTGATTAATATAAACGTGGGTGAGTTCGTGGAAGACCGTTCCTTTAACAAAGGCATTTGAGATTGTATTATTGCGCTTAAATTTCGAAAGCGAATCAACGGCATAGTCTATGAAGTTTGCTTTATTATGAACGATGGCTTCAGAGGGGAGGAAGGACATTCCCAACATTGTTGAGTCAAATCCAACATAATCTGTCAAATCGTCTGCCCAAATGAAGTAATCATAGAGTGTATCCTTCACGAGAAGCTGATATTCGTCACCCAGTTCGTACTGGTGTACGTCTATCCATTTCTCAATCCCTTTAGAAGTAGGTTTATTGAGTTTATAATATTTAAATTCCTTTTGTGGAATTAATAGCATTAAAAATATTAGAAGAAATGTCTTCATATATATAAAGACTATGGAAAAGAGATTTACCCTATTTTCTCCATCCTGCGTTTATGAGCCAATTTAATACCCATGCTGCACCGAATGCTACTCCAAACATTGCTGACATGAAAGTTACTCCAACAATACCAGCCAACCATTGTGGTTGTACCACACCGTTCCAAGTGAGTGTTGTTCCAAAGAATATTAGAACGGCAAATACCGTACAGATAATTGCAATAAAATAATTCTCGTATTTTTCAATTTGTTTATAATCTACATTCATTTTTTTACAGTTGTTAATTTTACTCCGAATCTAAGGTCAGGATATTTCTTTAAATAATCATATCCACTACAGATTCGTCTCACCAATGCTGGAGAGATTTTATGTGCTGTTGCAGCTTCTGCAACGTCCCTATGAAGTGCCACACGTTCGTTATTCACCCACAGTTCCACCATTGTTCGGGTTTCAGTTCTAACTCTTGGTTCAGCTTTTTTTCTTTTCAGTGGTGTCCCATCAGATCGCACTGTTTTCTTTTTTGGTTTCTTGAGGGGTTTAGGTTTATATCTTGGATATTCGGGGTCAATATCTTGATGGGTTTTCGGACCATATTTAAGAATACAATTATCGTTAATAATAATTCCATTTCCAGCATGTCTGCATAGTTTAGTAACAGTTCTAATAGATGTTCTTAGCTCGTATGCTGCGTGTGCTGTATTCTCATAGGTAGCAATCACTTCATCATTTTCGTCATATCTTATTACGCTGTATCTGAAGTAATACCTTGGGCGAGTCTTTTTTCTTACAGCAGATTGGCGAATCTTTTCATCTTTAAGCATTTGAACCAGATCAATTTTTTTCGGAGCATCTGGCATTTCTTCTGCTTTAAACCAATATGATTTATATCTCCTACGTCCCTTTAGAGTGGTTGCTGTCAATAGAGGATAAAATTTGGTGCAGCCACATCCGTTAACCACTCGGTAATCCCCAAAGACCTCTGTTGCAACCTCTTTACCGCTTTTCCAGATTTTAATTAAATTCCCATTCAGATCGTATTGTAATATTTTTTTATATTTCGATTCAGAGAGTCTTTTCAAGGTATGTGGATCACGTGTTTTTCCTTCCCAGTATGTGATGCCCCGTTTACCGTCTTTCATCCACTGTGCGTTTTGAAGTGGGTGATTAAGACTATGTTTCTCAACCACTTCCTCTAATTTCTCATCCCACCATTCTTCTTTAGGGACAGAGAGAAGTTGTTCTATTTTTACATTAGGTTCTTTGGTAAACACGGTTCTCAGTTCAGGTTTCATATATTGAGATGAAACTGCTGAAGGATTGATCTGTCCTTCTGAATTTATTTTTGTTGTTTTACCTATATAATGATAGGTATCACCTGTTTTGACCCCATAAATTACAGCTTTATTTTCTTCCATGAAATTATCTTAATTGCTTTCAGGTTGTAAAGATCAGAAAATAATGGGGGAAGTGCAAGGGTTTTTAAATATTAAAATTAAATTTATTAATTAAATTCAAAATAATATTTAATATTTATGTAACTAACACCCCCTCCAGCGACTTAATAAATTTATTATTAAAATATTCAGGAATATTGTGTGAATATTTTTATTATTTCCACATATATTCAAAATATTTTTCCAATTGGGGATGTTTTTTTATTAAATCATCGAAATTAATATCTTCTTTATTTTTATAATCCTTCTTCACATCAGCGTAATAAACCTTTCTCATTTGATCTTCACGATATAATGCGAATAAATTCTCAATTACTTCTGGATGATAATATAATAGTTTTAAACGTTCTGCACCATCCATGTAACCATATTTAAACCAATCTTTAAGGTCAGGACGCACATCTAATATTTTACTAATATCATCGCTCCTCCAACTAATATATCCATCTCTTTCTCCTTTAATATCCTTCTCAAATCGTTCAGCCATTTCTGGATGTGCTACAACAATTGTGGCAATATCGTCCCCCATATATTCACTAAGATCAAATAGATCAATGGCTTCAGGATATTTGGCGATTAATTCAGCTTCTTTCTTTTCACTACTCATTCCTTTCCACTTACGTTTCCAATTAAATTTATTTATTAATTGAGGATGCTTCATTGCCAATTGAGTTTGTATATAATAATCCATTTCATCAAAATTATTAACAGCAGCTATTTTATCAAAATAATCGGGATAATCCATAAGAAAATAATATATATCATCTTCAGTGAGATTTTTAATATCAATTTCACCCGAATCAATTAAATATTTGGTTTCATATGACAGAAGAGTTGAATTGCTTTGTTGAGCAGCAAGTTCCCTGTTGCGAAAATACGATTTCATCAATTCCTTTTGTGGCTTATCCATTACTATATGTTTTAATGTAACCTCTTAACGAGTTCATATCTGAGGGTAATCTGTTCTTTACAATTTCATCAATATCCTCATCTGTTAATTCATCGAACCGGGTTCTAAATTTCGAAAAAAATGTTTTTGGACTTGATTTTAAAAGTTTAATCATCTCATCTTTCGGAAGTTGCATGGCTTGTGGTCGAATTTTCTCAAACAACTCTGGATTCTTCTTTATAAAGGAACCTGCAAAATCTGGCTCACTGGCGAATATTCTTGTAATCTTTGCTTGATCGAATAAATCCATTGTTTCTGGTACTTTAAAAAACGCAGAAAATAGACTATGATCATCTAATTCAGTAAATTTAATTGCCTCCATGAATTTTTTATATGCTTCCTTATCCCCATTATCTCTATATTCCTGAAGAAGCTCACCAATAGAGTGTCCGTTCATTTCTTCCAGATTAACAGCATATATAAATCTTGGTTGTTTTTTCAATAATTCGAGAACGGAAATCTGACTATTTAAATTACTTAGATTAAATTTTGTATGTAGTTGTGGTTGATCACCTAAAATTCTTGCAATGGAAGTTTGTGTTAGTTTATTCATATTTATTCTCTCAGCAATTCTCGAATATAATTGTGGTTGATTTCTTAATATTTCGGTAATATCCATACTGGTAAACTTAAAATAGAAATTATATGAATTTTCTTCGAGAACATCAAATGTGGTTGGGTCTTTAGCAATAAGTAAAGACATATCAACACCATCCAATATGCTTATATCAACTAACCCACTCTTTACCGCCATAGGATTTAATTCATATTTATAATAATCACCATTTTCGTCTTGACGAATAGTAATATTCCTTGCACGATAATATGTTTTTAATAATTCGTTTTGTGCCTTATCCATTATTATGCTGCTTTTTTTGCCTCACTCCCCACTAATGTGTTGAATTGTTCTTCAGGAATTGCCTGTCCCGTACTTACATATTGGTGCAGCAATTTAAATCCACCCTTATCGTTTCTAAACTGCCATAAATAATCAAATTGTTTGTCGCCTAATAAATGTCCTCTACCAATATATTTCGATTTTTCCTCATAAGATAAATCTTTAAACCATTGTAGGTCTTCATTTCTCGATCCCAATTTAGCTGCTTCTGCTTCTTCTTCAGGGGTTTTAGGTTTATTAATCAATTCATCTACAGGTGCTCCTTTCGATTTTAAATAATCTACATAGCCTTGTGGATCACTTCCATATTCTGCAATCGTTCCAGTGCTATTAGTTGCATCGGTCAATTCAATTCCATATTTAGTATTGTCAAAAACAACGATGTGAAGTGGATCGTTTAAGTCACGATTACTATCAATAACATAATAGAAAGTTGATCCTTTGGTATCACGATAGGATTGCCACATTGTGTTAGCGGGTTGTCCAATACAAAAACCATATCTTTTACCGGTTGCACCACCAGTTGTATATTTGATACATTTACCGACATCGTTACCATCGTAAATTGCAATTCCATTTCCTTCCCAAATAGGTGGTTCATCTACATCAGTATTGATTTTACCCTCCATTTCCACCCTTCCTTTGGACATTGCCTCAAGACCGTGAATGTATTCAGAGAACTTGAGAAAGTCCTTAAATACCTTGTCTTTGACCTTGTATTCCCCATCTGCGGTTAATTCTGGTGGTGGGATTTTATTTGAATTCACAAATTCGGATACCGATAAGAATAATGTTCTCAACTCATTCACGTTTTTATGTTGAACGTATGAACCTGCAATTATCGGCAACAGTTTTTGATTTTGAGTTCTATCAAAATTCTTAAACTGCTGAATCAATTGGTCTGGATTATTAACACCATTTTTTGTCAAAATTGCTTCTGCTTGAGATTCAGTTTGTTTTGATTCAATCAGTGCGTCTACACTTTCCGAAAGCAATTTTTTATCTACTTTGTTACCGTATTCAGTTAGATACAGCATTCTTCTTAATTTTTCCTCGTTCTTCATATGTATTAAATTTTATCTTCTCTTAATTCAGGAATTTCATATTGATCCACGTAGTTCCCTAATTTAGTGGCATATATCCAGCCAGTTCTAACCTTGTCCCCCTTATCAAGCTCTTCTTTGTATATTATTTCTACCTCAATCATTGGTGTTCCTTCAGCATTGGTCTTCCAATCCATTACGTTAATGATTTTATCCTTCTGTTCCCTCGTTGCAAACGGTGAGTTTTCATCAGCATGTGGGATGAATGTAAATCCGTTTTTCTTTAATTCTGCTTGCACCTCTCGTTGACCCTGTACTCTTTCATAATAATCGCTGTCGGTATCTTCAAATCCATCCAATATTTCATCCAAGTCTCTTGTGATATAAAATTGTAAATCAGTATCGTCTTCAAATTGCATGGCGTGTTCATTAAAATTATCTGTGTTAATACCATTATTATCCTCTACGTATGATAAAAACTCATCAAACGTGGCAATTGGTTTAGGATCATGCTCATAAAAATATCGAATTGTTGCGTCCACATCCAATAAAGAATTTTGTGCATGTCTATATCCATAACTGTAATTGAAATCAAACGGAAAGTTTTTTAATAGGTCTTTAGCTCCCTCTTCTTCTGCATTGGATTTCATCGCACTAAGTTGTTCCATGAAAGTTTCATTAACCTGAGATAATTTATTATCTTCAAAGAAATCAGTAAGCTCACCTTCCTTACTCCAAAAATCATCAATTTCTGAGTTACTAATACCCAACACTTTAGCTATTTTTTTCACTTTCGCTTGTTGGGTTCCAGTAAAAGAATTTTGCATATATTGAAGTTCATCATTATCAACCCAACTTGAATTTTGGTTGTTGACGTATCCCTGCATGTAGTCGTATTCATTCTCTAATCCAATTTCCCTTAAAAGTTTTTCTTTCTCAACAGCAAGATCAATCTGACTATTAATTTCAATATTATGAACATCACCGTTTTCTTTAAGAAATTCACTTTTTTTGAGGAATGCAAGTAATGCAGTACCATCCCCCGTTTGATTGTAGTTCAACAATAATCTCAGAAATCCTTTGGCATTTTTATTGTAGGCATCAATGAGTGGGGCAACATAATTTCTCACACTCTTATTGTCTTGAAACAATTCATATTTGTCGGCAATACTTAATGCATCGAGATTAATTATGCCATTATCAAGGGCATACGGACTATATTCATATGTTTTATACGTATAACCTCTTCCTTGAACAACAATGCCCCTCGCATGATAATACGACTTAATTAATTCCTTCTGTGCTTTATCCACAATTTTATTGTTTTAGTATAAATGTAAAACTATATGATGCGTCCCAAGTACGGTCATCATCAGTGTCCCAATCTTGAAGACCCTTCAACACCATATCGTGACCTATTGACTTAGAGTTAAATTCCTGTATTTGACGCTCCACTTCACTTTGAAATTGTTTACCCTCTGGTTCATCCCAAAATCTAAATTTTTTTGTTCTAATATAGTTTCCATCATAATTTGGTCCAGATGCACCTCTCATTTCGTCTACATCAAACATTGACTTGAATAAATTTTGATCTTCTGGAGAAAGGGTTTTGACATCAACGCCTTCTTTCTGTGGGCGAGAAAAATCTGGATTTAATTTATCCATCATCTCGAATAATTTATTTTTTATCTCGTTCATACTGTTATATTTCCTATAAATACTTCAGAAGGACCTAAATGGTGGAGAGAAATGAAGGAGAGCTATGATAAAAACGGGGGGGACCCGGGTGGGTAGAAGAAATCTTCTGAAAGGAGCATCAAACGGGCATTACGGGCATTAGGTTGGTAGAAGGGTGGGTAGAAACGAAGGGGAGCTATGACAAAAACGAAGGGGACCCAATAACGAAAGCCACGAAAAGAGGAGTTCTCTTCGTGGCTTTCTTCCCTAACTAACCTAAACTATGAATTACTAACTACAGAACAAATATATGTCATTTGAATTAAAAAAGCAAGTGTTTTTGTAATAAAATTTAATTTTTTTCGTAATATTGTATATGAGAAATTACAAATTAGAGGTGCTGCAAGGAGGAAATTCCTTGATTACCAGCGAGAAAGGCAATTCAATGACCCCGATAATTAAGTCGGGGCAAAAGCACGAAGTTACTCCAATAACGGATTGGAAGAAGGAAATTTCGGTGGGAGATATCGTATATTGTAAAGTGAAAGGAAATTTTTACACCCATTTTGTAAAAGCAAAAAACGATGACAAAGGATGTCTGATTGGAAATAATAAGAGTGGAATTAACGGATGGACTAAACAAATCTTTGGAAAGGTCACTCAGATTCTATAATTTTACAACCGTATATATAGTTAGACCCTTTTACGAAAATTTGACTTAATAAAAAATTGTAAAAATTAGTGAGTATGACAGACGAACAATTCAGAGAATTCAATGATGAAATAATCCCATCGGCACTTTTTCATGTTGATCCAACCGATCTCGATGACGATACTGGTGCTAAACTTGAGGAAGTGATTCTTGTGAAGCTAATTGCCCGTAATCCAGAGTGTTTAAGACACAGACCACTACAATGGTTTATCGACACACACTTACCATATACAGAAAAATTTAATGAACGAAGCAAATAAAATAGAATTTCGAGTAAACAGTAAAAAATCAATTTTTTAATGTTTACTCGAAATTTGACACTAAAAAAATATGGGAGATTATTCTAATTGATCTTCACCACCACCGCCCACAGGTTCGAATGAAAATCTACCTCTACTAACTGGGAAAATCTCAATTTTAGATATCATCTTAAATATTTTTGCAACTTCATCATCACCCTTCTGAGCAGCTTTTCTTAATTGATCTTCGTAGAATTGATTATATGCCTCTGGATGATGAAATCGTTTAAGTATGTCAAGCAATTGAGTTACGTTATAAAAATTTTCCGAAATCATATTCTCTTCTTCGAAAATTTTAAATTCTTCTTCTATGGTATCAATTTTCATTTGCCTTTTAGCAGACTCTATTTGTTGATCAGAAAGATTAAATCTTTTTTGAATATCATTTTCTTCCATGAAGTCTAATACATCCTGTCCTGATTTAATGAACATGATATTTCCTAATTTTGATTTTCGATATGCACCCTTCTCTCCAGTTTTATAATCAACAGCATTTCTATCCCACACTAATAGAATACCTTGTTCGAGTTGAGTTGGCTTGGCTACAGGGACTTCCTGTGTAGGACCATCTTTGGGTTTATAATATGCTTTGTGTCCATTGAGGAAACGAATGGTTCCATCGACTTTCATAAACGTCATAGAATAATATCTTCCACTGTTAATCAGTTTGAAGATTTGAGTAAGTTGTTCTCTGCTTTCTGGATATGATAACATTGTATTTACGATTTCTTATAAATACATTTGTTGTTGAATAAAATGCTATCTTACCTTTTCGAAAACGTGGAAAACCAATTTACCACCATGTAGTTGATATGTCCCGATATAGTGCGCTTTCAAATTATCTTCGATCTGATGCCCAGTTCCGAACGTCAAAATATGATGCTCCTCTGTTTCCTCAGTATCGAGATCAACCACTGCGTACAGATATGGTACGTCCTCAACAACCTGAACGGTTAAAATTGCTGCTTTAGCTGGAAGAACAAGTAATTGTTCGTCATCAACATCTAATTCATATTTGTATATACTATCCATAATTTGTAAATATAATCATTTTTCTATAAATACTGCCTTAAAAGGATATAAATGTTATTTATATTCTCAAAAGGCTATATGTCAGCCTCAATCCCCATTAAAATTGGGGGATTTACTAATTGATATCCACCGTCAAGATTTGAGGCGTTGATAAATGTGGTTTCACCGATGTTACTAATACCATACTGTTCATGAATGTGTCCGAAAACATGAATACTCGGTTTGATTCTCTTGGTTACTTCCTGATACAATGAAGGACTACCACAATGTTCTTCTGAGCCACTACTGGAATAATCCTTAATCATATATGGGGGATTGTGAGTGATAAGCACATCAATGTCATCTGGAATCGCAGCGTAATGTTGAGCCATCTTTTCTTCGGTGCGATTAAACGCCCAATCGCAAAATGGAGGGTTTACGGGTGATCCCCAAAATTTAAGACCCATAAGATCAACACCAGTATCTTCAAGGTAAATTATTCTACTACCCTCAACACAATATTTATTCTCATACTCCTTAACTAAACCACGTGCACGCATTCCATTTCTTTCAAACATCCAATCATGATTACCAGCAATGAAAATTTTATATTTATAATCAAGCTGACCGAACCACTTCAAGAATTTTCGAATTGATTTTTCTGAACCATGCCCGGTTATATCACCAGCATGCACAATAACATCGGCAGGTGGGAGTCCAAATTTATTGACCAATCCCTCATGTTGTGTATGTGTATCTGAAATGAATAATATTTTAACCAGAGTCTTCATAGCTACAAAAATAGGTGTTTATTTCCTATATAAATAGTATTTATAAAAAAATATAATATTATGAGAGAATTTTATTTGGCAATAGTTTTAAGTGATGGTCGTGTACTACACAACCCCTTTGCAAAATCTCACAAAGAATTACTTGAGTGGTCTGGTGAAAATGGTGAACACCTGAAGGTTAGATTCACTCCCCAAAATGATGATCGTCTTGATAAGCTCGAAAAATATACTCTTCTTATTGAACAAAATGAGATACCTGATTGGTTTGACGATGCAATGAAAGAGGCAGTTATTTTTGAATTAACCACAACGATTCAAAAAATGATAGTTAAAAACAGGAGAAAATTGGTTTTAAACGAAGGTATAATCTTAACCGAAAA
>Ga0307375_10007420_pt1 | contig 10004 bp, 8 predicted proteins | sample TR1MG_FD_202531 | JGI IMG/M metagenome (GOLD analysis project Ga0307375, IMG submission 202531) | Soil microbial communities from Risofladan, Vaasa, Finland - TR-1 | ecosystem: Environmental > Terrestrial > Soil > Coastal area > Acid sulfate soil | place: Finland: Risofladan, Vaasa | collected... | reverse complement strand
CAAGTTCCCCGTCTTCGATTGGTCCAAGACCGGAAAGCTGAACCGACTCGTAGCCAATCTTGCGCACGCGACGCAATGACTTTTTGATGTCGGCCGGTGTTTTCAGGTAATCCCGAACTGAATACAACTGTGCCGCTACCTGACCTATCTTCATTAGAATCCTCCATTCGGATTGACGTAATCCACAGATTATAGCAGGCGAATCGAGAAGGTCGCAAGCACAACCATAAAATCGGGTCGAGAGTACTGAAATCGCCGCAGTCGGCCGATATAATGTGAGAGGAGAGGTGCTGAAAGGTGAACCGTCGATCAATAATCGTCTTGGTTGGTGCTTTACTTCTGCTGTTGTCAGGCCCAACGAGCCTGTTTGCAGTGAATACAACGACCCAGACGGTCGCAATGGTGCGGGCAAACATCGTTCAGGATGCAGAACACTATCTCGGCGTACCCTACGTGTGGGGCGGAAACGGTCCAAACGGCCTCGATTGCTCGGGTCTGGTGTGCCGGGTCTATCGTGAGGTGGCCGGCAAAGAGCTACCTCGAACGACTGATGTGGAGTTTACTGCTGGGACTCCGGTTGATTCAGCCTCGATCAAACCCGGTGACCTTGTTTTCTTCAATACTGAGGGCTTCGTTTCGCATGTGGGAATATATATTGGACACGGCCGATTCATCCATGCCGCCTCGGCGGGGCCCGATACGGGAGTCATTGTGTCGTCGTTCGCGGAAGCGTATTACCGCGAGCGATTCGTCGGCGCGCGGAGATTTCTGTCGCCTGAGCCGGAAGGCACCGGAGCGACCGCGGTCGCGGTTTCGAGCACCAGTTCCACAGGGATCAGCGCCAAATCCGCGAAATCACTGGATGCGCTGTTCGACGGCAAGTTCCTGATGAGCTTCGGGTCTATGTCTCTTCGCGTGAACGACGGAAACGGCGACGTCCAGGGAACCTTCGTGTCAAGCGGCAATGCAGGCTGGCTGGTCGGCAAGATCGATCGGAGCTCGGGAGTATTGCGTGCGTCATGGGTCATACCCGAGACTTCAACACACTACCGTACTTCGGGTCAGATCATATTCAAACCCGAGTCCGGCGGCTCCCAGATCACAGGCTCGTGGTGCTACGACGGCCAGAAAGTATGGCACGATACCTGGGTCGCAGTGCCTGCGACCCGGTAGCGAATCGCCTACTTCAATTTCACCATGCCTCCGTGCGCGGCCAACAGTTCATCCACAAGCGCGCGGATTCTGTCCAGGGAGAGTTCACCGGAGGTGTGTGGATCAAGGTAGGCGGCCTGATACGCGTATTCCCGATCACCGGTGAGTACCGCCTGAATGGTGAGTTCCTGCACGTTGATGTTCGTCATGTTGAGCGCCGCGCACTGCGGCGGCAGCGCACCTACCGCAACCCCCTGCACCCCATTCCGATCGACGAGGCAGGGAACTTCGACACAAGCATCATCGGGCAGGTTCGAAATGAGCCCGCGATTGAGGATGTTGCCGTGAATCCGAATCGGGTTCCCGGTGACAACCGCTTCCATGATGTAGGAGCCATATTCGTGGCTGCGCGAGTGAGAAAGATTTCTGTCGTTGACGATCTCGTCTCGCTGCTTTGCCCATCGCTCGATCTGGTTGACGCATCTGCGGGGATACTCGTCCAGTGGAATATTAAACTCCTCAATCATTTCTGGTTCGGAAGACTTGATCCAGTAGGGCGTGTATTCTGAATTGTGCTCCGAGGATTCAGTGACGTAGTGTCCGAAGTGTCTCATGAGCTCAAGACGCACCATGTCATCGTGTTTCTCCGCGCCCTTCTTGCGCGCCGCCGCATTTTTCTCGGCCGCTCGCTTCTTGATTTCGGGGTACAGGTCAGTTCCACCATGATTGATGGACAGGAGCCATGCCATGTGATTGATGCCGGCGATGCTCCATCGGACTTCGTCCGGGTTCATACTCATCCCGAGCTCTTCGAGCAGATGGGGGACACAGACCTGCACCGAGTGACAAAGTCCGACTGTGCGGATTGAGGATGCGCGCAGAACCGCACCGGTGACAATCGCCATTGGATTTGTGTAGTTGAGGAAGAGCGCACCGGGACACACCTGTTCCATTTCTCGAGCAAAATCGATCATGACTGGAGCCGTGCGCAAGCCTCTCATGATGCCACCTATTCCGAGGGTGTCGGCAATGGTTTGCCTGATCCCGTACTTTTTCGGAATTTCGAAGTCGATGACCGTGGAAGGTTCGTAGCCTCCAACTTGTATGGCATTCACGACAAAATCGGCGCCGCGCAGTGCATCCTTCCGGTTCTCAATCCCCAGGTAGGCTGAGACCCGGCATCGTCCGGCGTTGATTGAATCGTTCAGATTCCTCACCATCATCTGAGATTCTTCGAGACGTTCCTTATTTATGTCATAGAGCGCAATTTCGAAGTTCTGCAGGGGTTCGGCGAGCATCGAATCACCAAGTATGTTTTTCGCGAATACTGTGCTGCCTGCACCCATGAATGTTAACTTTGGCATCCTGCCTCCCGTATTGTGCTGGTAGAGTATAGCGCAGCGCCGTTATACGATATATAGCAGAATGTTGTCTTGTATTGCAGATCGTTGTACGTTTGTAGACGTGCTGAAGCCAAAACGCGAGTACTACAACAGGGTCCGACCGAATCATCCAATCAACGTGCTCTATGCAGGACGCGAGAAGTGCGAGCCGGGACACCGGTCTGAAGGAGCTCGCACACACTATCTTTTTCACTACGTGCTCGACGGAACTGGTTTCGTTCACGCAAATGGACGTATCGAGGTACTCGGTCCGGGCGACGGCTTTATCTTCGGCCCTGGCACGCATCACCTCTACCAGGCGTCGACCGAACACCCATGGCACTATGTCTGGGTCGGCTTTACTGGCACGACCGCCGATACCATACTTCGAGAAGCCAATATCGGACAGGTTGCAATTATCCGGGGCCCTGGTGTCTCCGCACAATTACGAGATCACTTTTCGGATCTGATCGGCAATCTCAAGACGCGTTCCCCGGGTTTCACGCTCCGCAGCGACGGCTACCTGCTCCTGATACTGTCGTTCGTCCATGAGTTTGTGCAGGTCCCGGTGACCGACACGCGCCGCTCCCGCGAACCGACCGACTCGTATGTGAATGAGGCATTCAATTTCATTCACGCGAACTTTCAGCGTGAGATCGATGTAGGCTCGATAGTGGAGTATGTGGGACTTGAACGCAGCTATTTTTCCGCGCTCTTCCACCGCAAGACAGGTCAGAGCGTGCAGCAGTACCTGATCGGTTACCGCATGCGAAAGGCCCAAGAGTATCTGCGCGGTTCAGGCTACGCAGTAGACGAGATAGCAGCCTCGGTTGGCTACACGAGTTACTTCAGTTTTGCGCGGAGGTTCAAACTCCATACGGGAGTTACTCCGACAGAATATCGCGAACGGGTTGGGAGATAGCCGCGGATGTGGCTGCGTTGCTCCACATTACTCTACGTATTATGATGGCACGAGGAGCGGACATGAAATACACTCACCTTGGGCGGACCGGTCTGAAGGTAAGCCGACTCTGCCTGGGAACGATGAACTTCGACGCAAAATCCGATGAGAAGCAGAGCTTCGCCATCATGGATCGGGCAATTGAGCTCGGCATCAACTTTTTCGACACTGCCGACCGCTACGGAGCGGTTCAGGGAGAAGGCGGCACCGAGAGACTCATCGGCAGATGGCTGTCACAGGGCGGTGGAAGACGAGAATCGATAGTCCTTGCGACGAAGGTGTTCGGGCCAATGGGGCCCGGCGCAAACGACGGCGGACTTTCGGCCTATCACCTGAGGAACGGATGCAATGCGAGCCTGCAGCGACTGGCAACCGATCATGTCGACCTCTATCAGATGCATCATATCGATCGCGGGACGCCACACCCGAAGAGCAAACTGGAGTTTCTGCAAGGTGAGATCGGAAATCTCACCTTCCCGCCGCACCTGAAGCCGGGAACGACCTGGGAGGAGATCTGGCAGGCGATGGAGCAGCTTGTTCGCGAAGGAAAGACTATCTACATTGGCTCGAGCAATTTCGCAGCATGGAACATCGCGCAGGCGAACGAGCGGGCGCGAAGCAGAAACTTCCTTGGACTTGTCTCCGAACAGAGCAAATACAATCTGCTCGAGCGCACGGTGGAGCTCGAAGTGATACCTGCCTGCCGTGAATACGGAGTTGGCATACTTCCATGGAGTCCGCTCATGGGCGGAGCGCTCGCCGGAACTCTGCACGGTGGAAGTCAGGAATCCGGGCGGAGAAGGGAGATCAGTCTCGATCCTGCAACGGCCCAGCGGATCGAGCGGTATGAGGTGTTGTGTCGCAGGATCGGCGAAGAGCCGGCCAACGTCGCCATTGCGTGGTTGCTCAGCAATCCAGTCGTTACTGCACCGGTCATCGGACCGCGGACGGTCGAGCAGCTTGAGGCGGCGATTCGTGCAGTTGAGATCCCGCTCGATCCTGAGACACTTGCCGAACTTGATGCGATATTTCCTGGCCCTGGGAACCAGGCATCGGAAGCGTACGCGTGGTAAGCGACAGGAGCCAGGGTATGACACATGAGATCGAACGGGCGGTTGATTTCTACTCCCCCTATACGCATGGATTCGTTCGCGTCTGCGTCTGTGTGCCCGAGGTTCGCGTTGCCGACACCGTTTTCAACGCGGAGCGTACAATAGCGCTCGCCAGACGCTGTTCGGACGAGGGAGCGGCACTCGCGCTCTTTCCCGAGCTCGGATTATCGGCCTACAGTAACGAGGACCTGTTTCACCAGGATGCGCTGCTGGAGGCAAGCCTTGAAGCGCTGCGTCGGGTAGTTGAGGCAAGCAGCACGATCGGATGCGTGCTTATCGTCGGCGTTCCGCTTCTGATTGAACAGAAGCTGTACAACTGCGGAGTCGCCGTATTGCGCGGTGCGATCCTCGGCGTTACGCCGAAGACCTACCTGCCAAACTACCGGGAGTTCTATGAGAAGCGGCAGTTCACTTCGGCGCTTCAGGCGGGCGCAAACGAAGTGAGTCTCTTTGGCAGGACGGTCCCGTTCGGCAACGATGTGATCTTCAGCGCATCCGGGGTCCGGCACTTCGCCTTTCACATGGAGATTTGCGAGGATCTCTGGACTCCTGTCCCGCCGAGCACCTACGCCGCCCTCGCGGGAGCTACGCTCCTCGTGAATCTTTCGGCCAGTAATATCACGATCGGAAAAGCAGCATACCGCCGCGAGCTTGCCGCTGCGCAGTCGGGCCGGTGCGTTGCCGCATATCTCTACGCGGCAGCCGGCCAGGGCGAATCGTCAACCGACCTCGCCTGGGACGGAGAGGCGCTCGTCTTTGAGAACGCTCGTCTGATCGCGGAGGCCGAGCGCTTCTCCAGTGAGGAGCAGATCGTAACCGCCGATCTCGATCTTGCGGCACTGGTTCAGGACCGAATGCGACTCACGAGTTTCAACGATTCAGCGTCGGCCCACCGTGGGGTGCTGCAAGGCATCCGGACGGTCGCCTTCCACTTCGACGCTCCTCGGCTGAGTAACGAGAACCGTGCCCTGCGTCGGTTGATCCCGCGCTTTCCGTATGTTCCTTCGAGCAGCGCCGAACGTGACGAACGTTGCTATGAGGCCTATAACATTCAGGTTCATGCGCTCGCGAAACGGCTGAGGCACACCGGCATTCAGAAAGTGGTCATTGGCGTTTCCGGAGGACTTGATTCGACACAAGCACTCATCGTGTGCGCGCGGGCAATGGATCTGCTCGAGCTGCCGCGTACGAACGTTCTCGCCTACACGATGCCCGGTTTTGCAACGAGCAGCGGCACTCGTGAGAACGCACTTGCGCTGATGAATGCACTCGGTGTAAGTGGAGCCGAAATCGACATTCGACCTTCGTGCATGCAGATGTTCCGCGACATCGGTCATCCGTTTGCGTCAGGGACTCCACAGTACGATGTGACCTTTGAAAACGTGCAGGCCGGTGAACGGACGAGCCACCTTTTCCGACTCGCAAATGCTCACAATGGACTGGTAATCGGCACAGGTGACCTGAGCGAACTTGCGCTCGGCTGGGCAACCTACGGTGTTGGCGATCACATGTCGCACTACAACGTGAACGCATCGGTTCCGAAGACGCTCATCCAGTACCTCATCCGCTGGACAATTGAGAGCAGACAATTCAGCGAACAAACAGGAAGAATCCTCAAGGCAATCGTCGAGACGGAGATCTCGCCGGAACTGGTGCCGGGAGCCACGAGCGCAAGCGAGCCGGCGCAGCGGACCGAGGATCACATCGGGCCGTACGAACTACAGGATTTTCACCTCTACTACACAACACGGTATGGTTTCCGGCCGAGCAAGATCGCATTCCTCGCCTATTGCGCATGGAAGGAGAGAAATAGCGGACTGTGGCCAGCAGATCTGCCGATCGAACGACGCCACGAGTATGCGCTCGCGGATATCCGGCACTGGCTGGAGATTTTCCTGTTCCGATTCTTCCAGATCAGTCAGTTCAAGCGAAGTTGTATACCAAATGCGCCGAAAGTAGGCTCCGGTGGATCTCTTTCGCCGAGGGGTGACTGGCGGGCACCGAGTGATTCAGAATCGCGCGTCTGGCTCGATGAACTCGCCGCACACGTGCCGGACGAGTAAACCAACGCCCCGGATGAGCCCCTCTATCCGATCTCCCAGGAGGCCTCTCTATCCAGTATGTAGGCCATGATTTCGCCGCGCGCCGCCTGACCGCGAAGAAGCGACATGAACTCGTCCTGCCGACAGAGGAAGGTGATCTTCGACAGCACTTCCAGATGCTGTTGCACCGAGGCGGTGAGCGGAAGAAATATCGTGTGCACCGGATCGCCATCCAGTGATCCAAAGTCCACCGGCTGATTCAAAAAGCAAATGGAGAGGTTTTCGTCCCGAGAGCTGCGGATGAGCGGAGTCCTCGTGTGGGGAACTGCGACTCCATTTCCCATCGCCGTGTTCATCATCCGTTCGCGGGTGTAGATTGCCTCCGCAATCGTCTCCTTCGCGAGCTCCTGCGGGGTGGGAATGATAGCAACCGAGTTCCAGATCAGATCGCGAACAGAATCCCCTTCGACCTTGTAGAAAATGCCACCGCGTTGCAACAGTTCCGACAGGCCGACGTGTTCATCCGATTCTGCGAGAACCGAACGGTCGCTCAGGGCATCTACGCGGTTTCGGTTCATCCAGTCCTTGATTTCATCGGTGTTGAATCGGTACTGATGGTTAATCTGATACACGGGTATGCGCTTTTCTTTGATCCATCGGTAGATGGTCTTCTCGGATACATGAAGCATCTCAGCAACATCTCGTATTTTCAGGTTCATGAACTCATTCCCATTGCTTCCCTGAACTGGCCGCCCGCGGCATCAAAGCGGACATTTGAGGACATACAAGCCCAAATATCTCGTTTGTCTTCCAATATAGTACCGCCGTTGAGTGGTGTCAATTGCATAAACGAGAGATAAGTTGCCGGTTGAGGAACAGAGGAAACAAGAGGCCCAACGGAACCCGTCGGGCCAAACCTTGCGTGTTCGAAATCCTTGAGCGGGAAAGATCAGTAGCGGTCGGCGCTCCCAAGAACCTCACGATTCTTCGCTATGATCATCTTCTTCAGCTCTTCACGAGCGGGACCAAGATATTTGCGCGGGTCGAACTCGCCCGGATTCTCTTTCAGCACTTTGCGGATTATCGCGGTCATGACGAGACGGCCATCGGAATCGATGTTGATCTTGCAGACCGCCGATTTCGCCGCCTTGCGCAGCTGCTCTGCCGGCACACCCGCGGTCCCGTCCAGCTTTCCACCGTTCGCATTGATGACGGTCACGTATTCCTGAAGCACCGACGACGCTCCATGAAGCACAATCGGGAAGCCGGGAATCTTTCGCTCGACTTCTTCGAGTATGTCGAAGCGAAGCGGTGGAACCGACTCTCCGGGTTTCACTTTGAACTTGAACGCGCCGTGGGAGGTCCCGATTGAGATTGCGAGACTGTCGACCCCGGTCTTTTTCACGAAGTCTTCGACGACCGCAGGATCGGTATAGTGACTCATTGAGTGTGAGACCTCGTCCTCGATACCCGCCAGGACTCCAAGCTCGCCCTCGACAGTCACATCGTGCTTGTGCGCATAATCAACGACTTTACGGGTGAGCGCGACGTTCTCGTCGTAAGGGAGTGCCGATCCGTCTATCATGACTGAGGAGAAACCTGTTTCGATGCAGTTTACGCACAGCTCGAAGGAATCACCGTGGTCGAGGTGCAGAGCAACGGGAATCTTCGAACCTGCTTCTTTCACGATTTCCATTGCACCCTGAGCCATGTACCGCAGCAGGGTCTGATTCGCGTACGAACGTGCACCCTTCGATACCTGGAGGATTACCGGTGATCGGCTCTCGATGCAGCCGTTGATAATTGACTGAAGTTGTTCGAGATTGTTGAAGTTATATGCGGGAACGGCATACCCGCCCTGCATGGCTTTCTTGAACATTTCGCGGGTATTGGACAGCCCGAGGTCCTTGTAGTGAATCATTCTATGCTCCTGGGAATTGTTCTTGCCCTGATGCTATTCGACATCGAATCATCTGTCAATGCAGAAAGCATACCGGCTGCTCATGCAAACATGACCCCGAGCACGGTGTCGATCTTGCGCAGCGCGGCTCCGAGCGCATCGGCCGCGGCAGCTGACAGCGGCTTCCCGTTGCGCAGCTTCTCGATCGATTCGAGTGCGCTCGCAACCGAGTCTACACCGGCGCCGATCGACAGGTTGTCGTTCACCCGACGGCGGAACTCAGACTCGATTCCGGCGACTATTTCAAGCACCTGCGCCTCTGAGGCCGGATCCGCCTTCCCGGACTTGAGAAGCGACTTCACCAGGGCGCGCAGGTGATCTACGTAATCGGCCTGTTTGCGGAAACGCTCGGCGGTGTAGTTGAGCTTCTTCTTGAAGTGCGTGTAGTAAAGGAAGAACCGAAGGTGATAGGGTTTGAAGCCCTCCTTCAACACATCATCCGGATAGAGGATGTTCCCGAGGCTCTTCGACATCTTGCGGCCATTCACGATGAGATGCTCGCCGTGGAGGTAAAAGTTCGCGTACGGTTTGCCGGAGTACGACTCCATGATGGCGATGTTGTAGTCGTGATGCCGGTAGATGTTGTCGATTCCGCCACAATTCAGATCCACCTGTTCACCGAGAGTCTTCACGATCATTGCAGGATCTTCGATGTTCCAGGATGGTCGCCCCTTGCCAATTTCGGTGTCCCAGCTTGCCCCGACCATGTTTGGTTCGCTGTGCCAGAGCACGAAATCGCCCAGATTCCAGCGATTGCCATTGTAGGTGTCATGCTTGAATCGAACAGTCTTCTTCGGCCAGCGAGACATATCCAGTCGGAACAGTTTTCCGAAGTCCTTCTTTTTGAGCGGCTGAAAGAAGACCTGTCCTTCATGCCAGTATGCGAAGCCTTTGCCGATGAGTGTCTTGATGATGTGCGCTGCAGTATCGACACTCGTGCTTGCCCGCGGTATCTCGTCCGGCAGCTTCAACTGCAGGAGAGCCGCTTCCCGGAAGAAGTGCCGTTCGACTTCCTGCGTGATCTTCTGAATTGTCGTGTGATGATCGAGCGCCTCGCTGATCGTCTTGTCTTCGACGTCGGTGAAATTGATGGTCCGTTTCACCGTGTACCCGAGGTATTCGAAGTACTTCACCAGAACATCTTCATACATGAAGGTCCGGTAGTTACCGATGTGCGGCCGTCGATAGATCGACGGTCCGCAGGTAAAGATTTTTACGACGCCCTCTTCGCGCGACGCAAACTCCTCCTTGGAGCGCGTCATTGTGTTGTACAGCGTCAGGCTCTTCGCTCCGGACGCTCCAGAATTACTACCCTGGGGTTGTATGCGCTTTGTTGGAGACTCTACCATCTTCTTTCCTATGAAGGCTTGTTGCCAAGAATAGATTCGATCCGCT
>Ga0307375_10007417_pt1 | contig 10008 bp, 6 predicted proteins | sample TR1MG_FD_202531 | JGI IMG/M metagenome (GOLD analysis project Ga0307375, IMG submission 202531) | Soil microbial communities from Risofladan, Vaasa, Finland - TR-1 | ecosystem: Environmental > Terrestrial > Soil > Coastal area > Acid sulfate soil | place: Finland: Risofladan, Vaasa | collected... | reverse complement strand
TTCAAGAATTAATTGGAAATTTAGAAGGAATGGATAAAGGTTGGTATTTACAATTAATGGCAATGTATCAATATCATCATGATACCTCGAGGTCAATGGATAGTCAAATAAAAGCATTTTCTCTCAATGATAGGTTATTTCGTCCAGAAAGAGGATTAAAATATACAAAATTAGCACCTCTGAGCAAACAACGAGTAAATATTTTATTGGAGAATATAAAAAGATTTGAAAATTTTAATAATCTTTCAATCTATATAACCAATATTCTAGATAAATTGTCTTTTAATGTCGATTCTGCGGTATTTGAAGAGGGAATTGATGAATTAGGAAAAGTTTTAGGCTTTTCTACACAAAGACCCGATAAATCAATAGGTCGCGGTCCCGATAACCTATGGCACATTGTCAGTCATAATTACTTTATAATTGAATGTAAAAATAAGGTGTCAGATCAAAGAAAATATATTTTTAAAGATGAAATAGGTCAGTTATCCACCAGTATAGCTTGGTTTCATAATGAATATCCACAAGCTAATGGAAAGCCAATATTAATCCATCCTTCGACTACACTTGATGAAAAAGCATTTATAGATGTACCATTTTGGGTAATTAATCAAGAAAAACTTAATGATTTGAAAGATACTATTAAAAATTTTTTCAGTTCATTTAAAGACATTGCTTTCGATAATCTTTTAGCACAAACCGTTGAAACAAAAATTAAACAATATTACTTGGATTTGAATGGTCTAGAAAAAAAATTCTTAATAAGAGGTTCAAATTATACATAAATACAAAAGATTTTTAGTTATTTCCTAACTTTTATTTTTATAATCCTTATAAATCCCTAAAAATAGTGGAGTTTTAATACAGTTTTCTTAAACGGTTAGACAGATTAATAATACTAATTGGATATAATTGATATGAAATGCGAGAGGTGCTGGCTCAGTTTCTACAAGCTTCTCGCATGGTTTATTTTAGAAGGAGATAAATTGATTTTCATATCTATTATATTTATCTTTAAAATAATCCCAAAATCTATATCTTTTTGAATCGCCTGCGAGAAAAAAATGATCATAATATAATTTTGTCTCATTATTATCGATACGCTGAATTACCCGTCTTAACAAATCTTTTATTTGGCGCGGATTTCCGAATTCTGGAATTTGGGATAGATAAAGAAAGGCAAACTTCTCAATGGAACAAATTAATTTTTTACTTTCAATTGAAATTTTTTTAGTCAATTCAATGATTAATAAAAATTTATCGCTAGTCGTAGGGGAATAGAGGTCTAAATAATTTTGTGCCGGTATTCGAGAAATTATATCATTACCTTTATGTGATTTTGATAAATGACTTTTCAATTCTTGAACTGTAGTTCCCGAACTGCCAATAAGTAAGCAAATAAGAGTAAAGTCTTTGTTTAAATTAGCATCTAAAAAAGGTCTCAATTTTTCGAAAGGCCAGCTCTCATTGCTTTTTGAATCTATTTCATCTATTAAGCAGATGATATTTTTGGAATCTAATTCATTTTCAATACTATTTAATTCAGAAGAAAAGCCTTCAGGAGTAGATTTTGAGAAGTCAATTGGTTTGAATTGCGCACTTTCATGTAGAGATTCTGCAATTTTCTCAATCAAAAAGGTTTTACCAAGACCTGGACTGCCCCATATTAGAAAATTTTCATGTATTTTATTATGCTTCTCTAAAGATTGTTTAATAGTATTGTAGAATGTCTGTAGGCGAGTTCTTTCATTGTCATCATACTTGATATAACTTGGAACGACATAAAAATCCGTTAGGTTTATGATATAATATAAATCTAATAATTCACAAATTTCATTAACCACTTTGTGATCATATTTTTGAAATAACTCATCTAGATTTAAATCGAGCCTCCCGTGTTCTTTTAATGAATAGAGTTCTCCGACCTCTTCATTTGTTACTATCGAAGGTTGTCGCTGTGCAAGAAATTTAATCCAATTCTTCAGTTCTATCTTGTCTTCTTCTGGAGGATGGGCATGACTATCGAAATCCATTTTTATTAGACCAAAGAGTCTCTTGACGAATTCATGCTCTGGAATTAAATGTATAAACAAATCGTAATTTTCGCGAATGTATGCTAGAACCTTTGGGTATGTGCCACATTCAGTAAAGTTTTCCCACAACTTATTAATTATTCTTTGTTTAATAGGGGGATGGATTCCTATTTTAACGAGTGCTTCATAGAATTTCTTTACTGTCGTATTTGCAGTTGGTACCTGAGATCCTACCGGATTAAAGTCTGTCGAGGTTAAATTTAAAAGCCAATCGAATTTCGGTGCAATTAGATCATAATTTTTTTCTCCAATTTCTCCAATTACCTCCAAGATTTTGGGTCGTATTGAAGTTTGTGTGATAAATTGATCATATAACAACTGTAATAGATCGCGTTGTTGGAAAATAGAGGGGGCAAACCTGCCGACCACAGAGATAATGTCGTATAATGAATCTTCTTGAACATGTTGGAAAACAGAATCTTCAAGAAACTCTTCTAAGGAGGTTCCCGATATTCCTATAATTTCAAGACAAAGCGATAGATAAAAGAGGTAGTTACGCCCAAATCTTCCAGAGTTATAAATAGTTTTTATGAGGTCTTGAACCATCTCCTTAATTTTCCCTTCTTCAAAAAGGTTAATATAACTATTAGTGGTCGTAATCCTTGAAAGTTGTACATGCAGTGCGAGACGAATAAAGGAATCAATTGGAATACCAGGTGAAATAGCAAATTCAATAGCCTGAGATCGCCCTCTTTCGCGCCATATTTGAAATGGCTCATACTTCTTTAAATTTATTCTCTTTATTGCTTGCTCTAGAATTTTTCGAAGTATTTTTTTAGTCTCCTCATAATTTTTTGGTTTATAACCCATTAGAAAGGTCATAAGGTGATATATCATCGTATCTCCATTTGTAACATCAATAATTGTATCAAGTTCAATTTCTGTTTGATTTACCTCCCCCCTCCATCTTGTTAAAATTTCTAATATTAAACATTTCAGACGTTGCTCTGCACCTTTAAATGAGGCAATCAACTTGGGAATATTATATCTCCTTTGTAAAGCATCTTGTCCTATACTGAGGAATAGATATCTGAGTTCTTGTTCTTCCTTCGAATATTTCAATTCATCTGACCAGATAGGACCATCCTCCAACAGATTTTCTAAAGACTTTTTTTAGTCTGAGTTCTTACTTTTAACTTCTAAAATTTTTCAATTAATTAGATTTTTAGAGACTGTTCAATCCGACGTAAATCTGAAATCAATCTCCTGAAATTATTTGTCTTGCGGGTTTAAAAATCATTCGGAACTTCAATGCATTTTTTGGCTTTTCGATTTTTCTGGATGGCGGTTTTTTTTAGGAGAGAAATTAATATACTGGAACCAATAATCAACGGTTATCTTAAACGGAAGCTTTTCGGCTTCGTTTGGTTGAGTCTGGCACCAGTTTTTATAAATTTTGAAATTAATAGCGGTCTGAAGAAGATTAAAATAATTTTTGATTGATTTTCTCGAGTTAAAACTTTTCATAATTTCTTTACGGGGTCTTATCAGACTCCAGATTTGTTCGATGCTATTATTTGTGCCAGGGCAGTCAGGGTCTTCGATAAAATGGGTCAAGTGCTCCAAATCCGTTTCTAACTTCTGAAGTAATTTCGTAATGCCTTTATTATTCGCGAGTCCATGCCTGATTTGAACCGATCGAGCGGCGTACAGCCAATATTTCGCGTGAGTTGGCGTGGCGGCTTCAAAGATCTCATTGATGATGGCTTTTAAATCGTGGTATTCGGGGGGTAGGGCTTTTTTAAAGGAGACTTGCGCCGTCGCATAAATTCGTTTATTGATAGTCCCTTTCCCATGAAAAATACAGAGTTGATGAGGACACTTGGGAAAGAGATTGGGAATAATCGAAGTAAAGGTCGGAAAGTCATCTGTGATGACCGCTTTTATCTGATCCTGCAAGGGATGCTGCGCCAGAAAGCGCGTAATGCTTTCTGAATAGCTTTGTGTATCCTTGCCTGCGACTAGATCGAAATCCAGGAACGCGTGGGTTTTGGCATCCGAATAGCCTAAGACGTAAATTTTGCCGCCTTGGAGGGTTAAATGAAACTCATCAATCCTAAATAGCCCGAGAAGGGAGGGACTAACTTGGTTCGGAGTTCTTCGAGGCACGCCCCACTCTTCTGAACCCAATAATGAATATCGGTATGGGAAACTCCTACTTTGAGATGCTCGTTCAAAAAGGTTTCGGCGTGGCGTAATGATTCGGTCAGCTGGGTCGCCAAGTCCACGGCTGCCCAAATCACTTCGTAATGAAAATGGCCCTTGGGTGGCGCGTCTTCATAAGCCGCTGAAAAAGTTTCGTGGCACTTCTTACAGAGATATCGGGCAATTTCAACGTCTTCGACAATTCCCAAAAAGCGTCTTACGGTGCGATATTGCGATTCGAAGGGGTCTACTCGCCTAGAGCCACATAGAGGGCATCGGGGACTTAAAATACTTTTTTTGATCGGAAATCGTGTGAAGTAATAATCCTCTAGTCTTTTTCCTTCAATAATGGGGGTATTTATGTCTGTAAAATCGCGTATGGGAATCCGTTGAAATTTCGCCCCCAAAAAGCTATCCAAGCCAATTTGGATTTGAGAAACAGATTGAGCTATTTTAATTACCTCTTTTCCATCATTTGTTTTAAAAATGGAGAAGCTTCTATTAAAATATTGTATCAACTACCTGAAATGAATTAAAATGGAAAAGGAATCCTGTTAATCCAGCAAAATACTTTCTCGATTATATTAAAAGGGACGAAAAGTTCTTCGATTTCGAATGGTAGAAAAAGTTATTTTGGGAGAAAAATGATTTTTTTACGTCGGATTGAACAGTCTCGATTTTTATTTACTTTGTAAATGAAACTTTTTAAATGAAGTGAATTATTAGCTTAAGGCTCATTTTTAAATTGAAGTATCCCCTTGAAATCAATTTCATATTCATAGGTAATTCTTTCGCGTTTTATTACGAAATTTTTTAGAGTATCAAACGGATTATGAATTTCAATGACCTCAGAACTATTGGAAAGAGCAATTATCACGACATAGAGATAATAATCTTTAAATTCTTCTTTCGCTACCCGCCATTCATTTGATGTCATTTGATTCATTTACTAAACCTAAGCAATCAGCCATTTTTCCCCAAAGCGTCTGATCATCCGCATCAATATTCGACCCATCCATACCTACTATTACCATACCTACTATTCCAACCTCTAAGAAATATTATCTTGCATTAATTCTCTTTTATTAACTCTATTAAATGGTTAGACTATAGATTTAAATTATAAAAAGTATTTATTTGGAAAAAATAAAAATGGAAGAGGTGCTTTAATGATCCGAAGATTTTATAATTGCTATAAGAATTTCACCTATCATACCTTCTAAAAAATTGTATATGACCAAATTTAGTTTTGAATCTTACTTTCCTGCCTTCTTATTACGTAATTTACCTAGTAAGTCTCGACTTTCTAAATCGAGAATTCCCTCGTTCACTTTAATATTTTTAAGATTGGGTAAATTGAGCAAGCTATATGGCAGCGTTTTTAAAAGGTCATTATCCATAAGATCTAGTGTTTCAAGAGCGTATAACCAGCCAACTGAATCCGGCAAGCGTTTTAAACGGTTTTTACTTAAATTTAATACCCGTAATTTTTTGAGATTACCAATCGAATTGGGAAGGCGGGCGATCCTATTTTTATAGAGCAAGAGTTCTTCCAGCTTGACTAAATTCCCAATACTTCCTGGAAGAGTCTCTAAATCAGCTCGATATACGCTTAACTCTACAATATGCTCTCCCTCGATAACCACTCCACTACCTAATTCAGAAATACTAGCGACTAGGGGAATTGGTGGTTTTAAGAGTTCATTAAGTTCATCAAGGACCTTTCTTTCATTAAGAGTAAGCCCCCGCCCTTGATATGTACTGGATTCGTTTAGAGAGGTTTTTGGTTGAACAGCTTTTACGGTAATATCCGTTATACCAGCACTATTACAGCAATTTTTAGGTAAAGAATCTAATAATTTGTGCCGATACAGATCCTCAGTCATTTTAAATTTTAAAATGGCCTGAATCCTACCTAATGACATACTTAATCCATATTTTAATTCTGTTTCTTGAAGCCTAATGGGGAGAATCGATTTTTTCAATTGCAATGCATAAAAAATTTCATTTTGAACATTTTTGGACTCTATGGCGTTAGGTGAGATGAAAATTATGAAAAAAGAGCAATTATTAATTGCACTCTCAATTTCTGCAGGCCATTCGCTTGAAGGGGGAATACCTTCATCATACCAAATTCGAAATCCATTTTTAAATAACCATTCCATATCACTATAGACTTCTTTTTTATCTATATGCGAATAGCTCACAAAAATGTATGGATCTTTACCTCTATGTGCTATAAATGGAATTTCAGTAACAGTAATTTCAGTCGGTTTTTCCGCTTTTGGAATATCCCCATTAAGTTCTTTCCCTTCTGGCGTGGATTCAATGGACACTTCAATCATTCTTACTCCATTATGCGTAATGCTAATATGACCTCCAATACTCTGAGATTTTATTAATCCTTCTCCATTGAGATAATCCGCAATAATCCGGGTAGTTATGAGGTCGAACTCTAATTCTTGGCCAATAACATCCTCCTTAATTATTGCGGAAGGATTCCCGTCAGTCTTTTCGTATAATTTTTTTAAGAATAAAATTCTTTTTCTTTTTTTCTCGGCAATTGAACTCAAGATTATTCATCTCTTCTTTATTCTTTTGATTTTAATAATCATCTTCACGAATTTTAGAATAAAAATTCGATATAAATATCTCAAAAAAATCAATAAAACTAAAACAAGCGAGTATTATCTTAGCTTTCTCTCTAACTTTTCGTTCCAATTCACTCTTTTCTACGATCAGAGATTCTCCCCTAATATAGACCTTATCATAGCCATTGTCGTAAGAAATCTTATTATGAGCTTCTGCATGACGCAGTTTCGTATCTAATTTATTGAATATTAAAAAAATTCTATTTAAAGGATTAAATTTAATTAATTTGACTTCCCTTGTACTTGCATAATCTTCATTCAGAATGTGTACCTCATCGAAGGTTCCTTTCTGTATAATCTCTTCTAAACAGATCAACCACCCCAGTAGATGACGATATTCCCCCTCATATAAATTTAGAAACAGTTTTAATATATGATTAATATCTTTCCTTTTTTCATCAGGAACAATTTCGGATTGCATATCCCCTAATTTTATTATTTCGATAACTTTTTGGAGTATATTCTCGTCAAATAGCCCAATTAAAAGTTGGTATGGATTTTTTTCTTCGTAAAAAATTCTTTCTATGGCGTTGGAAATGTCTGCAAAAGTCTCTACCTTATTAGTGGCTTCATAGATTTCTTTTTGTATTTGAGAAGACAATTCTGATGCCTTATTCTTAAGATCGGGACTAATTTCAAAAGCGAAATAAGAAAAATGACGATCCAAACGCATTATTTCACGTAAGTTACGAAATTTACTTTTCTGTTCAAAAAATAATTTAAAAAGTCTAAATGTTTCTACTGGATTCTTTTTCAGTGAAGTCTCTAATTTTTGATGAATCAATTTAATTATCCCTTCACAGGATTCATTCTTTTCATACTCTTGAAGTAAAAGCCCAATCAGTTTTAGATAGACTTCTTTAGAATAAATCCTAATCCTCTCATTATTTGCATGGCCAATTTTTCCCAAAATTTCAATTGCTCTTTGAGTATGAAAAAATAGTTTGTCTGTAATTTTAGATAATTTCTCAGGAGATTTTTCCATCATCTCTAAATAATTAAATGACTCGAGGAAGTTTTTAGCATCCTGTACATTCAAATAGAGATAATTCGTTAATAATTCGTAATTTCTAAATTCTTCTGAATTATCTTCTTCAATCTTTTTCATAAAGAGGTCTGATTTATTCAGATCTAAATTTGAGGTAGAAATATTATTGTAATTATAATAAGAGTTCTTAGTTCTAGATAAGCCGAAAATTTGAATTATGTTATGATGATAATGATTATTAGCCTTTTGCAATATTCCTTTTAAATTTAATTCTAATTCTTCTTTTGATCCCGATTTTGATTGAATTAATTTATCAACCCCATCTACTATTATTTTGAAAAAGTCAGTTATGAATTGCCTTAGGAGAAAAATCTGATATTGATAAATTAAAAATTTCTTGAATTTCCCAATTTCTTCTAAAAAATACATTATTTGCCGGTTCCTTGTTTCTTAAAATATTTTTTCCAAAATCTTAATTTATTTACATTTTTGGAGAGGGGTTAGAAAGGTCCCAAAATACTTGGAAAAAGACTACTAAATCCAAAAGTGCGTTCCGTAAGTCAGCTCTACTGAAAATTTTTCTTTTATTTTTTATATTATAAAATCTTTGCCCGTCTAATTGAATCCAACTATGATGCACGGACATATGACGAAACTCTTTACGAACATAGGTATTGTAAATTCTCAAGAAGCCCTTATCGAGAGAAGATAAATAGTTAATAACGTTGTGAAGGATAGGCTCTTCCTGTATGAATCTCTTCTTTTCTTTTACAAAGTAAATTTCCTTCACTACAATGATTAGAAGTTTAGATACTAACTCAAAAAGAGATGCAAATAACCCTAAACTCTCTTGTAAATTCAAATCTTCCTCTTTTGATAAAAGAAATTTACCAAAAGATTCAAAATATTGAATGGAAATGAAGAGTAAATTTAGTAAGTCGATGGAAATTGGTATTCCTCCCTCCAAATATTGAGAAAAGCAACGTGAATAAATTTGATTCAATTCAGTATAAATAGAACGTCGTTTACTAAATTCCTGCTTACACTCTGACCTATCATCTTGATCTAAGATTTGAAATATTATATAATTTTCATTTATTTCTCCACTGGAATTAAATGGACTGAAGATAGATTGGATATCTCCAATTATTTCAGTCAATTGGGTAATGTTTGCGTTATTTCCTAACATTTGATTTATCAATGTTTCTTCTTTTTTTAGAGATGCCAATAGAGATCCTTCATGTAAGGATTGGACGGGGAATGTATCTTTCATTTCTTCTAATAAGGATTTGATTTGGTCTATATCTTTTATTTCTTTGAATTTTAAAATTAAATTTACAATTTTAAACTGAAATTTCTCATTCAATTTATCCTGAATTTTTTTAGCTGAATCTTTCTTAATCAACTAGTTCTCTCCCTCTCAACGGTTCTTCTTTTCCATCTAATAATATCATTCAATTATTTACATTTTCTTATAATTATAATAACTCCTTATAATAAATCTGAAAAAATTCTGAAAATATTTTGTATACCCCGACCAAATCAAAAAAGAAATGTATGAAAGAGGGTTTAAGGTTAAGTAAAAGAGATAGGGGTTGATTATTCCAAATATCTTTGTTAATTCGCCAAATACACACTTGCGCTTGCCATTATTCTTTTCAACTTTCAATATCTTTCTCATTTACCTTCAAATAAATAAGATTTATGATGCAATTATCCCGGACTTTCAAACTTTTACATTGATCCTTTTTTAGGGGGCAATATAAATTGAGACAATCGTTTACTTCCGCTTTCCCTTTCTTTGCTTTCACTCCTTGTATTTAAATACCTCCAAAAACATCTAAATATGCTAAAATGCATCTGATTGCTGGATATCGCCCTTGCAGCCTTCCGGATGAGGTTCCCCGAAGCTAGGCGATCCCTTAAATATTTAAGGGGTAATTTCACTTTTGAATCTTAATTAGGATCTCGCTCTTTTCGGCTATTATTTTCTCCCATGGACGTTTATAATGTAAAATCAAGACAACTTCCCCACATTTAAGGGATGTAAATGTAAATTCTTCTCTACCACCACTACCCATAGCACTTGTTGATGGCTCGAATGTTTTATTTTTTAATTTCAGATAATTTT
>Ga0307375_10007416_pt1 | contig 10009 bp, 8 predicted proteins | sample TR1MG_FD_202531 | JGI IMG/M metagenome (GOLD analysis project Ga0307375, IMG submission 202531) | Soil microbial communities from Risofladan, Vaasa, Finland - TR-1 | ecosystem: Environmental > Terrestrial > Soil > Coastal area > Acid sulfate soil | place: Finland: Risofladan, Vaasa | collected... | reverse complement strand
CATAAACTTAAGCCATCTCATATGGGCACTAAGATAAAAGCTCCAGCCAAGTTCACCGATGTCCAAAAACACTTCTCTCATGTTATTCTCTTTAATATGCTCCTGAACTTATCTAGCCTATTATTGATACTATGGTTTGCTCTCACATATTCCATACCGGCCTTTCGTATAGCTTCATAATCAGCTGGATTTTTCAAACAATCACTTATCTTATTCAAAACATCCAATGCATCAACACGCACGTAATGAACATTAGGAATGAGTCCTGATTCTTTACCGTCTTGTGGCTCGTCAGCAAGCAATAATGTACCTGCTGCTGGAACCTCAAAATATTTTGTCAAAAGCAATTTCCATTTTGAAGAATCAACAACTGAGCAAAAATATTCATGTACAGTTTTAGCATATTGCTGCTTTTGCCCACCTTCTTTTCTTGTCCAATACTGTGTTTGAGAATGTCGTGGGTGACGCAAAATATCTACCAGCAATTTTGTTTCAGGCAAATTCTGTGCTGCTTGCTGAACGATCCATCTTATCGGATAACGACCTTGTTTAATATTACCAGATAATAAGCATTTCATTTTTGGATCAGCATTATATTTTAAATTGCAATACCTTTCATGGGAAGCGAAAAAGTGAGGAAAGAAAACTGCCTTGCTGGCAAACTGTGGCCAAACTTTTTTGAAATATGTATAGTACGGAACCATGACAAGATCTGCTCTTTCTAATAATTGTGTAGTACCACCATTCCGTTTTATTTTTGCCCAATGAACATCGTGCATATAAAGAATCAATTTTATATTTTTGTCTAATGTTATCAATCCTTGCATATGCCTGTTTGGTCTTTGCTCACAAGCAAAAGCCAATATCAAATCCATACCAGCTGTATGCCTTTTAAAAGCACTATAAGTATCTCCTGGCCGAATATCAAAATCAAGCTTCTCTTTTATCAAATGGAAAAATAATGAAAATCTATCTGACCAATACAGCATAGAGCCAGTACTGTTCCCATCAACAATTATTCGCTTATTCATTTCACCTTTTCCAATACGTCCCAATCATAGGCTCTATTGATTTAGGATGATGACCATCATAAACATTTACATTTGGTTGCTGCATTCGTACTTCCCAATCTACACAAAACTTTCTTTCATAATACTCATCCCATGTTTCATTTCCTTGCCTGAATTTTTTATCACGATAAAAATAATACTTTGATCTAGCCTTTTGTTTTTCTCTATTCTGCGCTTGACCATAATGAAAAAACATAACATCTTTAAGTATAATATTCCCAGGAGGACCAAGTTTAGTCCATTCACCAAAAGGACCAGTAAGTCTAGGATCCTTCCTCTTCTTATCTTTCCCATATTTGTGTATCCCAACAATATGATGATTGAATTGGCACACACCTGGCTTCAATCTAAAGGCTCCAACTCTTCTTGGTTTGTCCCAACTACCACCACTAATATAATGCCAGCAATCACCAAAAATGTGACGCCATTGATAACTTAAAAGCATTGTCTTTTCATCAGCTTTTCGCATATGATCAATCAGCCTTAAAAGGTTTTCCTCATCAAAGGCTTCATCAGCGTCCTGAAGGATGCACCAATCTTTTGGATTCTTTGGCATCCTGCTTAAATATGCCTGTCTTTGAAACATCTTATGGTCAGTACCTTTATTTTTCCACGTCCCAGTAATCACATCAACCTTTGGCCCAATTGAACGAGCCACAGCCACAGTATTATCCTTGGATTTTCCCCATGGCGAGCCATCTATAACTATAATATTATCCACATGATCATAAACACTTCGTATTGAAGCTTCAATAAAATCTTCTTCATTATATGCAATTATGCCAACATGAATCCTCATTTAAGAACCTCCTTGGCTGACTCATAAAGCACGTCTGCCCTTAGCCTTCTTAAACAATCAGGCACTGTTTTGTTTTCCTTTTTCCTATGTGGCCCATCACCCAAACAAGGACAGAAAAAATCACAATAGTCTCTTTTCTTATGAGGACAAAATCCCTGAATAGGAAGCATAGATGGAAACATTTTTTTAAAATTCTCTCCATTCCTATTTGAAAAAATAGTCAAAACAGGAACACCTAATGCACCTGCTAAATTTGAAATGCCAGAATCAGGAGATATAACCAGATCAGCCACAGACACAATTGCTGCTGCCTTTCTAAAATTATGCTTAACTTCTCCATTTTCTTTATCTAAAACCATGACACTCCATTCCTTATTTTCCTTTAATTTAGCAATTAGCTCTTTACAATGTGGCCAGTGTTTCAGCATATTTGAACCTTTCTGGATGACGACAATTCTTTTACGAGCTTTTGAAGATGCCCACATAAATTCTCCTACATCCTTCTCTCCTTTAGATACAGCATAAACCGGCTTTAACCAATCAATGTCTATTGGTAAATGCTTATCCAATCCAAGCAAATTCAAATAGATTTCAGTCCTAGCACTTTTTATTTGGCCATACTTTTGCATCTCTTGAAGTTCTGCTCTAAATTCCACATCAGTCAAGTCAACAAAAAAATCACGACCTGAAGTATCAGGAACACCAACCGTATCAATATTAGGATTTCCTTTCAGCAAAGATATGAATTTCTCAGGGACTTGATAGGCTATTTCTAAATCACCTTTAGGAAACAAATATCTCAATGCTTTGGCAACAGCTGTGATAAAAAGTATATCGCCATAACCACCCATAGTGCGTCTAATCACGATCCTCGCCTTCCTATCATTTGCTTTCCTAAAAGCTTTAATCTCTGTGGCCAAATCTCTTTTCCGCCATTCCAAACCTAGCCTTGCAAGATCTTGCTTTTCATGAGGAGCAAATCCCCACATCTCTTTAAAAATGCCAATATTGTGCCACCAATAATCTGTATGTGCTGCTCCCTTTGCCTTCTCTACTGTCTTTATCACAACACCTAAATAGTGCCAAAATAAAGCACCATGAGCCTTTACAAACGATCCTCCCAAAGCTCTTATTCTAAGAGTATAATCATTGTCCTCAATATAACGTGGTTTAAATCTTGCATTAAATGACCCAACCATTTTAATGCACTTCTTAGTGAAAAGAGTACACGAATATGAACCAGCAGGAATCTCTTTTATTTTTTCCCATGCTTCATCAACTGGTTGTAAAGAATCCATCTTCCAAGATGCTCCAGCAGTCTGAGTACTCATGACACCAAAGGCACCACTTTTTTCAGCACAAGACACTAATTGGTTCAGACAATCAAATCTCATAACTATATCATTATTCAAGAAAATAATATGATCATAATCACCTTCTTTAAACCTCTTGATTCCAATATTCTGAGCGCCAGCAACTGATGTCCTTATAGAAACAAATTCAATTCCCATCCTTCCAAGCCATGCCTGAGTGCCATCATTAGATTTATTATCAACCACAAAAAGATCATAGTTGTGATAACTCCTTATGCTCTCTATCGCCTTCCTTGTCATATCTAATGCATCATAAGTAAGCATCACCAATAAAAGTTTTTTTGGTTTTTCAAATTGATCTTTAACGGCCTTAATCACTACTTCAGGTTGCAAGTCTTTAAGGCAATGGGCATACTCCAAATTCGTTCTAGACAGATGATCCCTTGGTCCTTTAATACAATCCATTTCCCACCAGCAAGGCTTTTTGCCATATGGGCATGGTGCTTGAATTGCCTTAGCTTTTTCATAAGACTCCACAAAGATAGAACCTTCTGTATAACCAAAAAGACCAACCACACGTTTCTTTAATGCTCCTGCCACATGAAGAGTTGCTGAATCAGCAGTCAGAATTAAATCACATTCATTAGCCAATGCGGCTGACTGACGAAACGTATATTGATATTCACCAACTGAAAGTTTGTCATCTAAAAACACAATTGTATAACCTTCTTTTTTTAAAGCAGCAGCAACTTCAAACATCCGTGGATATGTCCTAGATTTTACAGCTGAATAAAGACCAATCCCAATTATAGGTTTTCCTTTTTCTATCTCTTTTTTTAAGTATCCTTTTGCCCAATTTTTCTCAATATCAGTAAGTTTCAAAACTGGAGTTTTATTTATCAAAGTCAAACCTAAACCATGAATAATTGTATCAGAACAATGCTCTTTTGTTTGACGTCTAAATTTTAAGCCCAACGATGTTACATCAATCACCTTATCATATTTCACTTTTTTATTCACAGTAGTTGTGATATCACGCACATGCGGATTATTTTTCCACACATCCATAAAGTCTTTAGAGACTACCACATCAACTTGAGCCTGACCTCCCCATGTTTCTTTATAAGCTTTTGGAAGAACAGTTAGCATCAACTGATCACCATATTTGTTCACTCTTTCAGCATCTATAACAACAACTGTTCTCCCTTTCACCTTGATGGCCTGGTGGACTTGCCATTTGGCATCCCAAATTTCAGGACTAGCAAAATATTCCTCTAAAGGTAGTCCCTTCATATCACCAGACATATAGGCTTTTTTAGGATAAATTTTAATCGGCCTAAGCTGATCAAAAATATGTTCTATCATCTCGCCAGTATTAACATATAATATCCCATTTGGAAGATGGTATTCTTTAAGCGCCATAAACAGTCTCCTTAATCCTTCTAACCTTATGAACAAGGCTCTCAGATGGCCTGTATGGGCCAAACGAGCCTGGCCTAATAGTCTTACCCTTAAGCATCAGGATCAGCCTCTAAAATCTTTATTACATGTGGACGAATCAACTTATATAATCTATCACCTGAGATCTTCAAACAATCCATTCTATCACCACAATTTTTAGAATTTTCAAAACAAGATTTACAAGGTGGATTCATTTTATCATTCAACCTGACACCAATAACCTTATCTGGCCATAAAGGATGATAGGTTATTCGCTCAGTTGGTCTTGTCGGCCCAAATATTCCAACCACCGGTGTCTTTGTGAAATGGCTTATCCATAAAGGACCAGAATCCATAGTGATCAAACATTTAGCATCAGCAATCACAGCAAACAACTTCTCTAAAGATAATGCATTCCCTTCACCAATCGTAACAATATGAACACCATCATTTTTAAAAGCCTTTATTAATGCTGTCCTTGCATCATTTGATAGACGTTTCTTCACAGTTGAACCAGCTGTTTGAAGTACCACATACTTTCCTTTCAAACCAGATGATGGAAGTCTGCTGAGATCAATACTCCAATCTAATTTCTTTGGCAACTTTTCAATACCCAAAGCCTTGAAATAAATATCCACCCTATGAATCTTAGAAAGTTTTGGTCGCATATGATCTTGCTCTACCAATCCATCCATCATGATTCCATATTCATTTTCTGAAGAATGGTGTGGCCTAAGAATGTCTGATTCTATACCTAGCAAATCCAAAACCGGCTTTGCCCACCTTATAGTTTTTAAATATGGATCATAACCTCTTTTTCTCAATTCTCTTATTACAGGCACCAGCATGAGTATATCACCAAGCGCAAAAGTTCTATAAATATAAAATCGTTTCACTTTTCTAGTATCTAGATATTTTATGAATGAATCTATCGGCTGAAGAACATCTGGAAAGTCCCCATGAATCTGCGAGACTTCTACAGCTTGGTGGGGCTGAATTGTTAAGGGATTAACTGTTGAAACAAAAAAAGATTGAATTACTGAGGTTTTGTTAAAAGCGAATTTAAAAATCAAACCATCTTTCCTTTAAAAGATTCATGCCTCCTTTAAGGCAACTTATATGACTCGCTCTCCTTTAGGTATATATACCCAAAGGAGAGCAGTCTTGATATCAAACCTAACTATGATCTAGGATCAACTACCGGTCAATGTGATCGTAGCAAGTCCACCATTCTTGATCGGACTCTGAGTTTTGGATTCAGGAATGACTCCATATGCATACCTAGTCATGGCTCCACGAATAAACTGAGTGAAGTCATTGTTATAGATATACTTATCGCTCAGGAACAGAGGAATGTACGGAGCATAATAAGCAACTGAATCACGCCAGCTTCCACCTCTAATCCCCATGAGAATCTTATTATCCTCAAACCAGGGATCAACATAGACATTGTAAAGGCCGGAGAGAGTCCCTACAAAACGAGTATAAGTTTGGCCACTTTCGCCCATGTTAGGATCGGCTTTGAAATTCTGCAATCTTTCCAGGTAGTAATAGGTGTTGTGATTCATCATCATCCAGGTTGCCGGCTGATACTTTTCACCAATGATTTGAGCATTGGCCAGCTGGATACTGTGCCACAAAGTCTGATAATAAGCCATCTTGTCTGCTGAGGTTGTGTCCAAAGCAGGAACAGTGATGCTCCAATTGACATTATTCTTAGCACCAGCTAAAAGAGCCGCAATGATTTTCCGATTCACTTCACGGATGATCTGATTGCTCAACTCAGGCATCAACTCGCCTTCCAAATTCATTTTCCACTGAGAGGTAAAATCCTGCTCTGCTTCAAGTGTCCAACGAGTCGCTACTTTTTTGATCTCGGTTTCAATCAGCTTTGATGTCAGGCATGCTTCAATCTCTCTGATAGTTCCTTTCTCAGAACTGTCAGTATAAGTTTTGGCATCCTGCTCTTGGTCTAATCGCTCACCGGCTGAAATGCTATCAGCAGAATGTGCTGAGACAAACTTATGATCCATCCAATAAATGAAGCCACTTGGCCCACCTAAAGGTTGAATGCTGACCAAATCCATGGCAACCAAATTGGCATAGATTCGTCGCACTGCTGGGAGCAAGCTCGTGGTGAAAGTTTGAATCTTTGAAGTAGTGGTGTCTTCACTTAAGGCCTGCTCCGACACCAAATCCATCCACTCATTCTTTAGGATTCCACGACCGGCATCCATCAGCCAGGCAATACTGTTCTCATACAGCATCTCTCGCATTCCAATGGGACGTTTTTTGACCCTGTCTTCGGCCACAAAGTCATACCCTGACTGCTCTCTTGGAGTCAAGAATCCTGTGGACTCATCTGCTCCATCCATCAGCAACAGCGACTTCTTTTGGCGCTCAAGAAACGAATTTATTTCTGCGCTATATTTCATCTTTGATCCTCCTTTTAGACCACAGATTCAACGAGCTTTGGGTATTTGACAACCCACTCATCATAAGTACCTTTGAAACCTGCCAAGACAGATTGCTGATAGAGCGCTGTTCGCTTCTCTTTCAACGACTGTGCTTCCTCAGCGGCAGAGCCACCTTCTGGATTGGCAATACGACCCTTCTCTTTTCTTCCTCCACCAAGGATCCCTTCCTTCATTCCACTAGCCCGAATCTTGCTGATCTTCTCAAATGCGGCCTTAACATCAACCTCAACTTTGTCCACAGATTCAATGGTGATCTTTTCACCAATGACAACTTCATCTTCAATGAAAGTGGCATAAACCTTATACTCATCTTTCGCAAGAATCTTGTCCAACTCCTCTCTCAGATCTTTTTGAAGTTTGGCTGAATCAGCTTCAGTTTTGGCAGAATCCTCTTTGGCTTTCTTTTCGGATTCCAAAGTGGCATTCTTTTCATTGGCCTCTTTCAGATCTGCTTTGAGTTTGCCCAACTCAGTTTTTAAGGCTGTGTCACCTTCAGGAAGAGGATCATGATCAGCATCACTGGATTCAGGAAGCACACCCTCAATGTCTGAAGCTAATGAGATGGCTCTACGAATTTCACCAAGAGACTTTTCCTTGGCTGCCTTAAGGGTTGTGATCTCATTCTCCAAAGTGGTGATCTTTTCATCCTTTCCGGTGGCCGTTGTTTTCAACTCGGCAATTTCCGTATCCTTATTCTCGTCAGACTTTTTCGCCTCAGCCTTCAGAGCTTTTTCTTTGTCATCCTCAATCTGCTTCACCAACTCAGGGTATTTTGTTTTCAATTCTTCTAAATTCATTGTGTCTCCTTCAGTTTTATTGTTATCTTTAATTAAGTCCAAACCTTTATTCAGCTCAGACTCTATTTCCATTATAGCCTCTGCTTGGCCCCCAGCACCGGCTCCTCTCACTGAAGGAGAGGTCACCCAATCACCAGGAACTACCATACCATAATCATCATTGACATCTAAAAACTTTGTTTTCACTCCACCAATTTCCTCTTCTTTTTGGGTGGCTGTGCCAAAGCCTCTAGATGATAATCCTACCTTTCCTGATCTTAAAAGAACCTGAATGTTTTTACCAGTCGTTGTAGGCAATACAGTTACATTGCCGCCACATGTGAGATCTTCATTCATCCAAACTTTTGTCCATTTGTGAGAGACTTCATCAGTATTTCCCTGACCATCTTTAGGATGAAATGGGTGTCCCCAAACTGATTCACCAGCAGCAATCCTTTCGTTCACAATATCAATTTCTCTTAAAAGCAATCCCTTTCTATACCGACGACCATTTGCATTAATAGTCTCTGCCTCTTGCCACTTTTTGACAAGGATGTCCATTTCAATATCGCCTCTGGCTTCATTGGTAATTCGTTCTGTAATGATAACCACATCAGCGATAATTGATTCTAACAGGATTGGTTTTCTCATGTTTGTTACTTCTAATTAAATATTAGACTTCCAAAATGACCCAGCATAAAACACACCTTCACTTAATAGCCTTACAAATTTTGCAAAACTTTTTTGTTTCTTCTCTCCCTTTCTCCAGCGCTCTTTCCAACTGGCGCATATCAAACCAGTCCTGTGGTGTCCTGCCTTCAAAGGAAACTTTTTTGGTCACTTTAGAAATTGGGCCAGAAAAAGTCACATCACCTTTACCATCAATTTTATAAGCTGTTTTTTCATACTCTCCTGTGTCCCAAGAACTGAGAGGATGAATGTCTGAACTACGATATCCAATAATAACCTCTTTGGCACTAAAATCATGAACAGACGCATCTGGGCCAAACTTATAACTAACAGCCTTTTCTAATCCATCTCTCAAAGAAATGAAAGCCTCTGCAAATTTGACCTTTCCCATCTCTGTCTCGCATTTAAGAAGTTCTTTGATTTTACTGACCTTTCCTTTTATATCGTTCATAATTTTGCCTCCTTAATAACTAATACATCACAAAAACCATATTTTCTTCTTTCGATGATCTCATCAGGAACTTTTCCTTTTGCTAGGCCAATTATTATTTTTTTTCTATGCTTCAAATCAACCTTGTCCTTCAATGGAATTTGTGACAGCATAGCTATGATTTTTTCATCTGCATAAGGAAGATAAACTTTAACTTCACCACTATTTTCATTAAGAGGAATTAAATGATTTTTATGCAATTGTCTAATGTATTTATAATACATTTCCTCAGTTGGTTCAAACATATGATCATAATATCCACACATATATTCATCAATTGTGTCACCAGCAATTATTTTATCTGTATATTCAGCAGCAAACTTATAAAACCTCTGAACTGTTTTATCACCCAAAAATCCTTTTTCACCTCCTGTATCTTTTACTTCATCAGGAGTTGGATAATAAAATCTGTGACAAAAAGAAACACCTTCAAAAATTTTCCTATAATACTCTACAGCACTTTTTGCAAACATTACATCTGGGTGCTCTTTTGATAATCCTGCTGTAAAAATGTTTATATAGCGAAATATTTTACACATATAATAAAGAAGCAAACTAGAATCAACTCCACCAGATAATGATAATGCATTGCAATCAATTTCTCTCAAAACTTTGACAAGCCTATCTTCTATATCAGCAGTCGTAATTGCCACACCAATCTCTTTCCAATTCTCAGGAAATACAATCATGCCTTACCAAACCTTTGCTTTCTCTTTCAATGTCATACCAGATCTCATTCCTTTAGGTTTTATCCCAGCTTTTACGGCCTCTTCATCTCCCCTAACAACTTCCTGAGTTTGTTCAAGTCCTTTTATTATATGAAAATGACCTTCTTTAATTTTCTTCCCATCTAAATACGCAGCACCATTTCTAATATCAAGATGTGCCTGTTCAAATAAATTAGCTATATGATCATAAAAAAAACAATGGTGAACAATTTCTTTACCATCATCA
>Ga0307375_10007415_pt1 | contig 10010 bp, 7 predicted proteins | sample TR1MG_FD_202531 | JGI IMG/M metagenome (GOLD analysis project Ga0307375, IMG submission 202531) | Soil microbial communities from Risofladan, Vaasa, Finland - TR-1 | ecosystem: Environmental > Terrestrial > Soil > Coastal area > Acid sulfate soil | place: Finland: Risofladan, Vaasa | collected... | reverse complement strand
AGAAAAATACTCCGCGTGGCGCACCGCAAATTCCCACCGGTTCGGCCACCGCTCCGTCAGGCATCCTGCTCAAAGCAGGCAGGGAAAAATCCCTGCTGCGCCGCCACCCGTGGATATTTTCCGGCGCGATCGAGCGCGTGGATGGCGCGCCGTTCAGCGGCGACACACTGCCGGTTCGGGATGGCGCCGGGAATGTTCTCGCCCGGGCAGCCTACAACCCGGATTCGCAGATCAGCGCACGCGTCTGGTCATTCAGCAAAACTGAAAAAGTCGACGCGGAATTTTTCCGCGGACGGATCGCTGACGCATTGGCGGCGCGCAATGGATTGAATCTTGCCCGCGACAGCAGCGGCATGCGCCTGATCCACGCCGAATCTGATGGCCTGCCGGGACTGATCGTCGATCAATACGGCGATGTGCTGGTGATGCAGATCGGCAGTGCCGGAGCCGAGCGCTGGAGGGACACCTGTGCCGACATGCTGCAGGAATGCTGCAAGCCCGCGTGCATTTATGAGCGTTCCGACTCCGACTCGCGCGCACTGGAGGGACTGGAACCGCGCAATGGCGTATTGCGCGGCACCCTGCCCGACAATGTCGAAGTGGTCGAGAACGACCTGCGCTTTCGGGTGGATGTGGCGGCAGGACAAAAGACCGGCTTCTATCTCGACCAGCGCGACAACCGCGCGCTGACCGGGACGCTGGCGCACGATAAAGACGTGTTGAACTGCTTCTGCTACACCGGCGGTTTTTCGCTGTATGCGCTGCGCGGCGGGGCCAAATCGGTGCTGTCTATCGACGCCTCGGGTGAAGCATTGCGCATCGCCGCAGAAAATCTGGCGAACAACGGACTTGATTCGTCGCGAGCAGAATGGCTGGAAGCTGATGTGTTCCTGGCGTTGCGCACACTGCGCGACCAGAACCGGAAATTCGACCTGATCATCCTCGACCCGCCCAAGTTCGCCCCCACCGCCGCCTTCGCCGAGAAGGCCGCGCGCGGTTACAAGGACATCAACCTGCTGGCCTTCAAGTTGCTCAGACCGGGCGGCTTGCTGTTCACCTATTCCTGTTCCGGCGGCATCAGCGAAGACCTGTTCCAGAAGATCGTCGCCGGCGCGGCACTTGATGCCGGCGTGGATGCGCAGATCGTGCATTACCTGCACGCCAGCGCCGATCACCCGGTGCTGCTGAGTTTTCCCGAGGGGGCGTATTTGAAGGGGTTGGTGTTACGGGTGGCTCAGTCAGTCCATGCGCCCTGAGATATCGAAGGGTATCGTGCTCAACAGCAAAAAATAAAACTGCAGTGCTACCCCCGGCGGTATTGACGTTGGCTTTGTTGTTCATGCCTCGACATAGCCATTCGACTAGGCCATCAAAAGACGATAGCCAAGTCGCTGGTTATCGGCAAGCGCAGTAGTTGTCAGGGCAAATTCACCATCGGCTTGAAGCCCAGCTTTGCTTGCATGCTGTCGGCGCTGCTGCGCGCTTCGCTCTGGCTGGCATAGGGTCCAATATGCACGCGGACCAATCCATCCTTGGTGGACAGCTTCAATTGTTTGCCGGTGTCACCAAGTTCGCTGCGCATCTTTGCCAGATACGCTTTCGCGGCATCCTGTGTCTTGAATGCACCAAGTTGCAGGTAAACGGCCTTGTCACTGCTTGCCAATGGCGCTATGGCAGCGGGCGGAGCGGCCGCAGTCGCGGCAGCGGCTACCGGGGCGGGTGCTGTAGCAGTTGAACCTGCCGCATCTGCAACATGGGCAACAGCAGGCACTGCAGCGGGCGCCGCAACAACAGCGGAGGCAGCGGCAGGATCAACAACAAGATTTACAGGCGCGCTGCTTTCCAGCGGTTGGCTTTGTACCGTGCTGGCAGCAATCGTATTGACCGTGACATTGGGATCGATGCTGTCAACTTCCACTTCGGCACTGCCATCGGCAATCATGCCCAGCTTGTATGCCGCCGTGTAGGACAAATCAATGATGCGGTCATTCATGAACGGCCCCCGGTCATTGATGCGCACGATGACCGATTTATGGTTGGAAAGATTGGTCACCCGGGCATAACTGGGCAGCGGCAGAGTTGGATGCGCGGCCGTCATGGCATACATGTCATAGATCTCGCCGCTCGAGGTGCGCTGGCCGTTGAATTTTTTGCCGTACCACGAAGCCATCCCCCGTTCCCTGAAATTCCCGACCACAGTCATTGGCGTATAGGTCTTCCCCAACGCGATATAGGGCCGATTGGCATACCGGTTCAACGGTTCGATTTTCGGCACGGCGTCGGGTATCGCATCTAGATTGACCGGGATGTTCTTGCCCGGACCATCACCGGGCAGATAGCCGCCGGAACCTGCCGCGGTGGCCGCGTTGCGCTGCGGAATCGTGCCGCAGGCAGCAAGCAATAACATTGTAACGACCAATAGTGCGGCATTTTTATTCATTCAATCCCCTCTTTACCAATTACCCGACTACCGTTAACAGGCGGCTTGTACCGCCGTTTTCGGTTTGCCAGACAGGATGGCTGATTTATCAAGTTTTAACCAATTTTTTGTGCGTCTCTATGCTCATCAGCATACCAAAACCGAGCAACAGGGTCAGCATCGAAGTGCCGCCGTAACTGATCAGCGGCAAAGGCACACCCACCACCGGGAGGATACCGCTGACCATGGCCATGTTAACAAATGCATAGGTGGCGAAAGTCAGCGTGATGGAACCTGCCATCAGGCGCGTGAAATAGGTCGAGGCATGCGACGTGATGACGAAGCCGCGCCAGATCACAAAAGCGTAGAGCGACAACAGGATCAGGTTCCCGATTAAACCGAACTCTTCGGAATAAACCGCGAAAATAAAGTCCGTGGTGCGCTCCGGCAGAAAGTCGAGATGGGTCTGCGTGCCGTGCAGATAGCCCTTGCCGAGAATGCCGCCCGATCCCACCGCGATGCTTGCCTGGATCGTGTGATAACCGGTACCCAGCGCGTCTTGCGAGGGATCGAACAGCATCATGATGCGATGGCGCTGATATGCGTGCATCATCGACCACATCACCGGTGCGCTGGCGATCCCGGCGACCAGCATGGCCCCCATCACGCGCCAGCTCAGGCCCGCCAGAAACAACACATAAAACCCGCTAGCCGAGATTAGCAGCGCTGTGCCCAGGTCCGGCTGGCGGACAATCAGCAGTACCGGCATGAACAGCAACAGCGCGGCAATAAAATAATTCTTCAGCGTAAGCGTGGCTTCATGCCGCTCGAAATACCATGCCATCATCATCGGCACACCGATCTTCATCAATTCGGACGGCTGGATGGTCATCACGCCAAGGTTTAACCAGCGCCGCGCACCGTGGCTGATCTCGCCGAACAGTGCCACACCGACCAGCAATGCCATTCCAAGCAGGTAAATCGGTACCGCGGCGCGCATCAGATAATGCAACGGCAGCTTGGCAACGATCCACATGCAGACCAACGCCACCAGAATGTTGCGCAACTGGCTCAGCGGGCGATCCCAGCTTGCATTATCGGCACTATAAAGCACCAACAGGCTGGTCATCAGTAGCAAGCTGATGCCCAGCAACAGTTGCCGGTCGATATGCGCGATAAAGCGCGACCATAATTCTCGCCTAATCATGTGCACCTCGATCATTGATGTCAGCGGGTGCCAATGGCTGCGTTTCTTTAAAGTCTGCCGGAGTTGACGGCTTCGTTACCTTCACAGCTGATTGAGCCAATGGCCTCGTTACTTTCACAGCTGAGTGAGTTGACGGCTTCGTTACTTTCACAGCTGATTGAGTCAATGGCTTTGGTACCTTGACGACTGCCGGAGTGGATGGCTTTGTTACTTTAACCGCTGATTGGGTCAATGGCTTCGACATTTCCATGTCTGCCGGAGTCAATGGCTTTGGCGCTTTGGCGTCTGCCGGAGTTGATGGCTTCGGCTCCTTGCCGAGCAAATAGTAATCGAACACCTTGCGCGCGATGGGTGCCGCCGCGGTGCCGCCCTCGCCACCGTTTTCGACCAGCACCGCCAAAGCAATTCGCGGTTTTTCCGCAGGTGCATAGGCGATGTACCAGGCATGGTCACGATGCCGCTCACTAACATCTTTGGCCACGTACTTCTCTCCCTGCTTCATTGCAATAACCTGTGCCGTTCCGGTCTTGGCGGCAATATTATAGGTCAGCCCCATGTTTGCATATACCGCCGTGCCGCCAGGCTTGGTGACGGCAATCATGGCGCGCCTGACCAGATCCAGGGCCTTTGGGTCGATGTTCAAATCGTACAGGGGTGGCTTGTCGATGGAGCGATTTTCCCTGCCGTGCGCACTTTCCACTTCCTTGACCAGATGCGGCTGATATGCCACACCGTTGTTCGCCAATGTGGCAGTGACAAACGCCATCTGCATCGGGGTGGCGAGTATATAACCCTGCCCGATGCCGACTGCAATCGTGTCGCCCGGATACCACATCTGGTTGTAGCGTTTCCGTTTCCATTCTCGCGATGGCAGCAATCCGGAAGATTCGCCTTCCAGGTCAATGCCTGTTTTCTTGCCAAAACCAAAACGCGACAAGTAGCTGTCTATGTTGTCTATGCCCATATCGTTTGCCAGGCCATAAAAATAAATGTCGCAAGACATCTGGATGGCCTTGAACATGTTCACGATGCCGTGACCCCCGGCTTTCCAGTCCCGGTACTGTCTGCTGCTGCCCGGCAAATAGTAAACGCCGGGATCGTTGATGGTTTGTTCCGGGGTGCGGATGTGGTAATACAATCCTGCCAGCGCCATGAAAGGCTTGATGGTTGAACCTGTCGGATATTGGCCGCGTATCGCGCGGTTGGTAAGCGGTTTGTCGGGTGAGTTGTTCAACTCATCCCAGCTTTCCGGATCGATGCCGTCAATGAACAGGTTGGGGTCGTACCCCGGCTTGCTGACGAAGGCCAATACTTCGCCGTTGTTCGGGTCAATCGCAACCAGGGCACCGCGGTATTGGCCAAATGCCTTCTCGGCAATTTCCTGCAACTTTATATCGATGCTCAATACCAGTGTTTTGCCGGGAATCGGGTCGGTGCGGGACAGCACTCGCACCGCGCGACCGTTTGCATCCACCTCGACCTGTTCGATGCCGGTGGTACCGTGCAGATCGCTTTCGTAGCTTTGTTCAAGGCCGATCTTGCCGATGTAATCCGTGCCGCGGTAATTGGCTTCCAGATCATCATCCTCAAGCCGGCTTGCATCAGTATCGTTGATTCGTCCGATATAGCCGATCATATGCGAGGTGCTTTCGCCGAACGGATAATCACGGAACAGCCTCGCCTTGATCTCTACTCCCGGAAAACGATATTGCTGCGCGGCAAAGCGCGCGACCTCGACATCGCTCAGGCGGCTGCGGATCACCAGGGTTTCAAAGTTGTGGCTCTCGGCAAGCTGTTTTTTGAAGCGTCTGCGGTCCTTGCTGGTGATTTCAACCAGCGTCGCCAGATTGTTTATCGTGGCCTCGATATCCGGGGTTTTGTTCGGGTCTATCTCCAGCGTGTAACCGGAATAATTGCGCGCCAGCACCACGCCGTTGCGGTCGACGATCAGGCCGCGATTCGGAACGATCGGGATAACGGCAATACGGTTGTTTTCCGACAGCGTCTGGTAATAACTGTGCCGCACTGCCTGAAGATATACGAAACGCGCCAGCAGTATTGCCAGCAATACCACCACAAAACCAATGCAAAAAAACATACGCAACTGGAAATGGAAAATCTCTCGCTGGTGGTTTTTGAACTCAACGCGCTTGGTCATGTGCGATTACGATTCAATCTGTGTTGTCGCATTACCCGGAACATGACGCTGATCGGCATCCAGAGCATGGTCGACGTAACGCAGCCGAGCAAATAGGGCCACACCACATAACCATTCACCTGCCAATTGACCAGCAAATATACGGCGTAAGTCAGCGCGAATATCCCGAATACCTGAATAGTCTGCTGGCGCAAATCGAACATCTGCAGCCTGCGGTGCAGCACCACCCCGCCGAAAGCGAGCAATGTATAGGCCAGCGCGTGCTGGCCGAACAGCGTGGCATCTGACACGTCGGCGAGTATACCAACCGCCCACGACAACCCGATCCCGATACGCAACGGCTTGTGCATGCTCCAATACAACAATACCAGAGCCACGAAGTCCGGACGCAGTATCAGCCCGACGCCTGTCCAGGGCAGTCCATTCAGGAACAGCGCGACCAGAATACTGGCAGCGATAAAAATGTTGCTGACCGGCTTATGGATTTCCGTCTTGGCTTGCATGGCGGGGGAAGACATCTAATGAAATCTCCTGAACTTCAACCGTTCACCCGGGCGTCCCGTCTTTGTGTTTTCGTCAGGACGCTTGGGCACCTTGGGCAGGCTGGACAAGATCAACAGATGGCGGTGATTATCCACTCCGGCGATCGGCAGGCAGGTAACGTTGAGGAAGGGATAGGCAGTATCGTGCTCGATCTTTATCACCTTTGCGACCGGGATACCGGGCGGATAGACTCCGCCCAGACCGGAGGTGACCAGCACATCGCCGTTCTGGACATCCGCGCTGGCCGGCATATAGCGCAGTGACACCTGGCTGATGTCGCCCGTACCAAACACGATGGTGCGCAACCCATTGCGCAGTATCTGCACCGGCACAGCCTGATTCTTTTCGGTGATCAATGTAACTTCCGAGAGCCAGGGATAGACACGGGTTATCTGGCCGACGATACCGACATCATCCATTACCACTTGACCGAGTTTCACATCCGCATCGGCACCCTTGTCGACCAGGACCTTTCGCCTGAATACGTCACGCTCGGCATAAACCACCTGGGCTATTTGGGTGGTGAACTTGTCGCGTATCGGCAGGGCATCCAGACTGCGCAAATGAAGATTTTCCTGTTCCAGCGCCTGCAGCTGCAGCAATTGCGCGGCGTCGCGCTCATGCTGCAATTTCAAATCATCGTTCTGCCTTATCAGATCATGTTGCTTGCTCTGTGTGATATAAAAGTCGCCGGCCTGCTGCAGGAGCGCGCCCGGCATGCTTGCCAGGCGCTGTATCGGGGAGATCAGAACGGACAATGCGCTGCGCGTGGATTCCAGATAGCGGTAACGGGCGTCCACAAACAACAGCAGCAGGGATAGCACCGCAAAAAATACCAGCCGCGCCACCGGGCTGGGTCCGCGATTGAAAAATGGGAAAGATTGCGTGCTGTCTATCAACTAAATTCCATCGCTGATCTTTGAGAATAAGCCCGGTATGGAAATGCAACGCCGCCGGGCGCAGTTGCTTTTCCCATTCCCGTTACAGGGCAGTGAAATTTATTCAGTGGTGAAGATGCTGGTCGACTTGTCCATGTGTTCAAGTGCCATACCGGAGCCGCGCACCACGCAGGTCAACGGATCGTCGGCAATCAGCACCGGCAAACCGGTTTCCTCCATCAACAGGCGATCCAGATCGCGCAGCAGCGCCCCGCCGCCGGTCAATACCATGCCCTTGTTGGCGATGTCTGCACCGAGTTCGGGCGGTGTCTGCTCAAGTGCCGTCTTCACCGCACTGACGATGTTGTTGAGCGGATCAGTCATCGCTTCCAGCACTTCATTGCTGGAAATGGTGAAACTGCGCGGCACGCCTTCCGCCAGATTGCGTCCGGTCACTTCCATCTCGCGCACTTCGCTGCCCGGGAAAGCGGAACCGATTGTTTTCTTGATTTGCTCGGCGGTGGCTTCACCGATCAGCATGCCGTAATTGCGGCGGATGTAATTGATGATCGCCTCGTCGAACTTGTCGCCACCGACGCGCACCGAGCCGGAGTACACCGGCCCACCCAGAGAGATCACGCCCACTTCCGTGGTGCCACCGCCGATGTCCACCACCATCGAGCCGGTCGCCTCTTCCACCGGAAGGCCAGCGCCGATCGCAGCCGCCATCGGCTCTTCGATCAGTTCAACGCGACGCGCGCCGGCACCGACCGCCGATTCGCGGATTGCGCGCCGTTCCACCTGGGTGGAGCCGCACGGCACACAAATCACGATACGCGGACTGGGACTGAATATGCCCGCTTTGTAAACCTTGCGGATAAAATGCTTGAGCATCAGTTCCGTAACGGTGAAGTCGGCAATCACGCCATCCTTCATCGGGCGGATCACGTTAATGCTGCCCGGCGTGCGGCCCATCATCTGCTTCGCGGCAAGCCCGACCTGCTGGACAACTTTCTTGCCATTCGGCCCCATCTCCTGGCGTATCGCCACCACTGATGGTTCATCCAGTACGATGCCCTGTCCGCGCACCCAAATCAGCGTGTTTGCCGTGCCGAGGTCAATCGCCAAATCATTCGTAAAATAGCCCTTAAAAAATCCAAACATGTCGTGTCCCGTAGTCTTTCCTGTAGTCAAAGAGGTGCGCCAATAATCCCTTGTATGATACCCTATTAGCCTTATTTCTATAAAGTTTTTACTATGTCCCTGACCAATGCAGATGTCCGCAAAGTCGCCCGCCTGGCAAGGCTGGGGATGACTGAAACGGAAATCGAATCCGCCCGTGAACAACTTTCCGGTATTTTTGACCTGATCGCCGAAATGCAGGCCGTCGACACCAATGGCATCACCCCGATGTCCCATGCCCAGGATGTGACGCAACGGCTGCGCGAGGATGTGGTAACGGAAACCGACCAGCGCGAGCTGTTCCAGTCCCTTGCACCGCAATACAAGGGCTCGCCCCAGGTCGAAGCGGGTTTGTACCTGGTTCCACAAGTCATTGAATAATCCGGACTATGCTTAACTCAAGTTTGCAGCAACTCGGCAGCGCACTGCGCGCCGGAAAAATCAGCAGCGTGGAACTGACGCAACTCTATCTCGGCCGCATCGCCGAGCTCAATCCCGCGTTGAATGCCTACATCACCCTTAATCCCGAAACCAGCCTGGATCAGGCACGCCGGGCGGATGCACTGCTGGCCGGCGGCAAGGCCCAGCCGCTCACCGGCATCCCGATCGCCCAAAAGGACATCTTCTGCGCCAAGGGCTGGCGCACCACCTGCGGCTCGAAGATGCTGGAGAATTTCATCGCCCCCTATGATGCGCACGTCATCACCCAGTTCAATGATGCCGGTGCGGTCAATCTGGGCAAGACCAACATGGACGAATTTGCCATGGGTTCGTCCAACGAAACTTCGCATTTCGGCACAGTGAAAAATCCCTGGGATCGCAATGCCGTGCCCGGCGGCAGTTCGGGCGGTGCAGCCTGTGCCGTTGCAGCGCGCTTGTGCGCCGCCGCAACCGGTACCGATACCGGCGGCTCGATACGCCAGCCTGCCGCACTATGCGGCATCTCGGGCATCAAACCGACTTACGGCACGGTGTCACGCTACGGCATGATCGCTTTCGCCTCCAGCCTGGATCAGGCCGGGCCGATGGCACGCAGCGCGGAGGACCTGGCGCTGTTGCTGAACGTGATGACCGGCTACGACGAACGCGATTCCACCAGTTTGCAGCGCGACAAGGAGGATTACGCACGCGATCTGGACAAACCCCTGGCCGGCCTGCGCATCGGTCTGCCCAGGGAATTCTTTGCCGAAGGTCTGGCACAGGATGTCGCCGGCTGCGTTAACGCGGCGATAGACGAATACAAAAAATTGGGCGCAACCATCGTTGACATCACCCTGCCGAATTCCAGACTGGCTGTTCCGGTCTATTACGTGCTGGCCCCTGCGGAAGCCTCCAGCAACCTGTCGCGCTACGATGGCGTGCGCTACGGCTACCGCGCACCGGAATACGGCGACCTCACCGAGATGTATGAAAATAGCCGCGCGCAGGGCTTCGGCGAAGAGGTGAAACGCCGCATCATGATCGGCACCTACGTGCTGTCGCACGGTTATTACGATGCCTATTACCTGCAGGCGCAGAAGATCCGCCGCCTGATCGCGCAGGATTTTGACGATGCATTCAAGCTATGCGATGTGATCATGGGGCCGACCAGTCCCTCCACCGCCTTCAATCTGGGCGAGAAGG
>Ga0307375_10007412_pt1 | contig 10012 bp, 7 predicted proteins | sample TR1MG_FD_202531 | JGI IMG/M metagenome (GOLD analysis project Ga0307375, IMG submission 202531) | Soil microbial communities from Risofladan, Vaasa, Finland - TR-1 | ecosystem: Environmental > Terrestrial > Soil > Coastal area > Acid sulfate soil | place: Finland: Risofladan, Vaasa | collected... | reverse complement strand
TTCCAGAATATCCACAAATCCCATAGTTGACAGATCCGATGATGGAGTCGTATTCGTGATGCCGAACTCGCCAAGGTATCGGCCGAGTTGATCCTGGCCATTGTTGGGCGGATAGACACAGAGGACGTGAACGCCTTCACTTGATACCAACTCGAAGCCTGGGAAGATATGTATGCCGCGGTTTTCTGCCGCAGCTCGGAACGCTGGCACGCCACTCACGTCATTGTGGTCCGTGATGGCGAGAACCGACACGCCGAGTGCAGCAGCCTTGTCGATAATAGCTTGCGCATGTGCCGAGGCATCAGCTGGAACGGGTGTTCCACGGAATATGGCACCATAGTGGTGAGGATTGACCTGGAGCGCACAGCGGTGAAAGATAGCGCCCGCGGGGAATGTACGTGATTTTGCTGTCCCTTCGTCGCTCATTTGTCCTCCCCGGATCAGTCGTCACAGCTCGTCAGTCAACCTTCCTAGATTCATTCGATTTTCAGCGATCAACGCCTAATCACTCCGCCCTTGCGTTTCAGGCCCATTCCGGCCAAGAAAAGATCAGGAACATCGATACGATTCTCTGACCTCCGGCGAAGGATCCCGAGCTCGAGTAGATAGTCCAATAGTTCCCTACCGTCCAGATCAGGCTTGTTGTTTTTCGTCTGTCCCTCAAGAGTCCTCAGCAGCTTGAGGATATCCTTCTCCGCATAGGGTACGAGGGGATTTTGCGCTAGAGCGTCCTTGATGTCGGCGAGCCAAGGCCATTCGCTATACGACTGAGTGACATGTTCCTGCGAGACCGTATCCAAAGACCGCCTGATCGATGACGGCTCGAGTAATTTCAGCTTGTTATCCCCGCTAATTTCCCCAAGCTCGAGGCGTGCCGCATGCTCGATCAGCCTGACGAAGGGGCGTGGATAGGCTCTACCACGGCCGTCGCGAACGTGATCCAAAAGCCATCTGAACACCATGCCTTTTTTGGCATTAGGCCCCATGTAAACACCCATGAGCCGTTCAATGACGGGTTTGGCCTCCTGCGAAGAAGACAGCTTGGGTATCCAGCCGAAAACGGCGTCCTCGGTCCATTGCAGTTTTTTGATCCCACGAACATACTCGCCAAGACCGTTGCCGCAATTGCCCAGACGTTTGAGCAATAGACTATAGAGAGCCTGATCGTTCCAAGTCAGTTCGATTCGCCCTGCGGCCAGTTTTACGAGATCAGCTTCTCCGCTTTTGAGATTTCGTTCATAAAGATCGGTCCTGATGAACAGCTTAGCTCGTATCCGTTTCCAGCGGCGCGCATATGTCGCCCAAAAGCTCATGAGACTCCCGACGCCTGAGTCCACCATCGACCAATCGGAATCCGCCAGCGTTTCAAGCTCATCATAGGTCGCGAATATATATGAGTTGCTCCGTTCAAGCTCGGAGTCGAGATGGTCCAAGGACTCTACAACTTTTGTCCCAAGCTTGGAAAACCTATGGTGCATTGCGACAGGATCCGATGGTTCGACGGCAAGCAAGGGTTCAACCACGTTCCGGTCGACATCCGCAAGATCGGAAGCGAGTACGCGGACGAGGTAGGAGAACCAGAGCTCCTGCATCGCACGGGAATTGGGTGAAGAAGAATTCACAAATTTTCGGTAGCCGATAGTCTCGAATCCTTCTCGGCCTATGGGGAAAGCTTTGACCCATGTAACCTTCCCCTGCGGTAGGCGAATCGCGGGAGCGTAGCTCAAAATCGCATCGAAATTCACGCCTTCGGTTAAGATCCGAACGATTTCCGTTTTGCCCGAACCGCGCGGTCCGACGATGAGGACTACATCTGGATCGAGCATGCGCAGATGCTCAGATACCGGAAGAAATCCCCCCGCAAGCTCCTGCTGCCGCGCTCCCTCTGCGCGCCCAGCATCGCCGAATCGTTGAATGGCCTCGAGATACGCCCTATGCCCTTCGGAATTCAAGCCGCTCATTCTTCGGTCTCCGGGATGAAACGATTAGTGACTCTGTGGGAAAAGGCCGAATAGTCCGGTCCGGCAAGAGCTTCTTCCACTTCAGTGATATCCTTGTAGCTCGCTAGACGGGGCTCGTATTCAAAGGTCACGGGAATATGCGGTGCATCCTCCAAACCCTTATCGCTGATATCCCACGCTTCTTCTTCCTCCACGGCGGAGTAGTAGCAGTTCTCATACTCAGTCTCCGCACGACCCAGGAAAAGCTCGCGAGCGATGCGGCCAGCTTCTCCATTGGGCACCATTGCTTGTACAAGAATCGTATCACCCTGAGGCTGGCCATCGATGAGGCGCTCCCGGCCGAGTCTATCCAGCACACGACTCAATCCTTGCCAGCTCTGCTCCTGGTTCGTGCCGAGTAGTACATGGGCATGAGCGCACCCGGACAACAGATGGCCGGCCTGCTCCGAAATGCCGGTCCGGGCATCTATGAGAATCCAGGAAGGACTCAAGTCGTCGCGGATCCTGGAAAGCAAGCTTTCGATTTTTCCTGGTCCAGAGCCCGAATCTACCTCAAAATCCACACGCGACAGCTTGTCGGCGTACATATCGTCCAAGCTTCCCGCAGGGAAGACGATAATCTGCCCCGCTCCGGAGACTCGATCACAGCGATGATAATAGTCATCGAGGGGGACTTGGGGCCCGGGATTTTCCAAAAGGAAATCGACGACTCCCCAGCGGGCGGTGCGGCCCTCGGAATCGGCGGACAGGATCGTGCCGAGGCCGGGAGAATCTAGATCGAAATCAATGACGCAGACGCGGGCGCCTGCCTGCGCCTGTTGAATGGCGAAAGAAGCCAAGAGCGTGCTTCTGCCAAGACCGCCCTTGAAAGAATAGAATACGATTATCGCGGGGCCCTCGGACGGCGCCCGCCACGGAGGATTCGACTTTCGAAACCAGGCTGTCCGGTTGCGATGACGATCGAGGACTCTGAGGTGGTCAGTTTCCGCCTCTCTCGGGGCCAGCTCCCAGGCATCGTTGTATAGCTTGCTATTCACCGAATCGAGGTCGGCGATTCGTAGGATTTGTCCTGTCCACCAGTCCCCGCAAGCAGCCGCGAGGGCTGCGGAAATATCGGAGTCGCGATCGGTTCCAGGTCCCCAGAGTACTACCCGGATGCGTCCGGAAAAATCGACGATGAAAAGGATGCGACCTATGCCCGTACCAGCGAGAAAGGGCAGGACAGCGGACCGAATGCCCCTCTTTGCTTCGTCAAAGTGCAGGTACGGCATCATACGTCTCCGTTCAGGACCATTTGCCCAATGACCTCATAGAAGAGATCATCGGCGACATGTACGAAGGATTCAGCGGTCGGCATTGACAAGGACGCTTGTTGGTAACGTTGCTCGGGCTTCCAGCCAAGGATCGCAGAACTCCCAAGGGAGGCGCAGACCGGACCGAAATAGCGAGCCGTCTTCGATCCCGCGATCGTAGCCAGCGTGGCGAGATCAGATTGGATGGATCCGAGTCTATGCCCATCCGAACCTTTCCATTCCGGAATTTGGCTTCCTGACGCAGACCGCCTCTCAAGTTCGCCGATGCTCTTCAGCGAGCATTCTACCACATAGCCGCTCAGATAGGCAGCGCCGTCCGCCCTTCGGGCGCCGAGCAGGGTTTGAGAATCCAGCAAGTGTTTCTCCGCCGCGGCAGGATAATCATCCCCATTAGGCTTCGCGATTTTCGACATGGTTAATCTTCTCCCTTTTCACCGAACAACTCCCCCGCCTTCGCCCTGGGCTTCTCCCCCTCCCGCGCCAACCTCATGATCTCCGGCCAGCTCTGCACAAGCCCATTGTATGACAGCGCCTCTGCCGCCCGCTTCTTCCGCTCGCAGAGCGTATAAAGCCGATAGCACAGCTCCCGCGCCGGCTCCGCCTTTTCCCCGAGCTTCCTGGCCAGCTCGGCGGCGGCACTCTCGCTGTCCGACTCGAGGACGCGGATGAGCTGGTGGACGGTCTCCCAGTTGGTGAGGCGGGCATCGGTCGCGGGGTCCCAGTCGGCCGCAAGTTCGGCGGGCTTGAGGAGCCGCACCCTGCCCTTGCCCGAGACGAGGATGCCCGCCTCGACCATGCCGTTGACAGATGTGTCCTTGGCCTTGGAGAGGGTCTCTGCCACGCCGTACTCGCCCTCGGCGAAGCCGAACTGGTCGAACCAGGCCAGGGCCCAGCGGCTGTCGGAGTCGAAGTCGCCCTCCTGCTCGGCCAAGGCTTCATCCAAGGTCTGGTTGATGAGGGAGAGGGCCTCCCGGACTGAGAGCGCGGCGCCCGAGGCGTCGAGGACCTTGGCATAGCGCGTGTAGATAGCCATACCGGGGCCAATAGAAGCCTGAGCAAGGTCAACTGGAGCAATATTGCCACGTTGGAGGTTGATGAGGGCATCAGGCAGCCCTGCCTTCAGTGCAGCAAGAAACTCGCGGCGCGTGGCGGTGGGCGCATCGCCCGATCGCTTTCGGCAGACTATAACAATACTAGAGGCGAGGGCACTGCGTGTAGTCTTCAATTGGCTCGTGTATTCTGTACGTATTGGCCAGGTGCCTGTAACTTCAAATCCAGCTCGGATTATTGCATCCAAGAATGTCTCCCAGCCTGTACTCGCAGTGCCTGCATCATCTTCATTTTCAGATTGCTTAAATGCATAGTAGATAGTAACTGGAAAAGCGGGATGGACCTGGGCATCGAGGCAGTGCATCGCTTGCGTCATACCATTGAGAAAAAAGGTCTCTGCTGGCTTCTTTCCCCCGTGCCGCTCAGGAGTAGCAACAAGCTCCTCTGCCTTAGGAACGGTCAAAGTGGAGAAAAGTGAAGGGAAAACAGACTTCAGCGAATGACGCAACCAAACATAGAAAAAATCAGAAAGATCAGCATAGCCAATATTATCGTAGTAGGGTGGATCAGTGGAAACGATCTTCGATTCTGAAATCAATTGGCTTTGTGCATCCGCCTGCATCGCCAAGCCCGCTTTATCGAAACCGAGTGCGAGAATCATCTTCGCAGCTTGTTCAACACCAAGCGACCAATTTCCCGAAGAATCGCTAAAGGGATTTGCTTCAGTAAAATCCCAGACCATAGGAACTGTTTGCCTGCCGAAGGTCGAGACCAACTTCCCGGCGCCTGTGTGCCAAGCACATAGGGAGGACCAATAGTTTGCTCCTTTGTCGACCGCAAATGACACATAGACGGAGACAGCTTCAGCATATGCCAATGCTCCGGAACCGCCAGAAGCTAGAGGTTTACCGTCCTCAGATGGGTCTCTGGAAAGGATGTCGCGTCTTATTTGGTCACGCACTTCTACCACTAAATCGGCAAAGGTTGCTAACGCTACAAGCTGGCGATTAGTAAATAGGTCACTCCACTTCGTCATACCATAATTGCCGACCCGAAACCCAAGCGCTTGTTGAAAGAAATCCACATCCGGCTTCCAGTCAGGAGTTGCCGCACGGGCGACCTTTTCCATTGCCTCGGTTGGCGGTAAATAGACCCGACCCCGCTCACCTTCAACAACGACGGCCATCATCAGCGAACCAATACGGCCAGCCTTACCTTGGGCCTTGATGTAGTCGCCAGCTATCGGAGTCCCTGACATCAGGCACGTGAAATTGGCGCGTACCTGCTTGGTCCCATTCTTTGCCCCCTCCGCATCCTTCGGCTTCCCCGTCTTCACCGTGAAGCGATAGCTCCCACCCTCGATCACCGGCTGAACATAGGCTTCCTTCCCCGCCTTGGTGGAGAGCATGAAGGTCGAGGCCAGGGGCACGTCGACGGTGCGGAAGGCCGGGTTGGGGCTCTTCACCGTCCGCGCCCAGAGCCAGGCGATGACCGTGAGCTTCTTGCCCACATAGCTCTTGAGGTCGGGCCGCTCCCTGGCCATATCGGCCGTCACCTCGACCTTGGGATAGAGATGCCCGATGCGCTTCTCCGCCTCGTCTCGCATCCACTGGCCATAGTAGCGGACATCCTCGGCTAAGCCTTGAGCGCCCTTCCATTCGCGCGTGATGAGGTCGTTGTTGTTCCGCGCCTCGGGGTTCACCGGGGGCCTACCTGCGAACTTGGGCGGGATCTCGATCATCGCCTTGTTGATGAGGACAGCGACGGGATTGAGATCGCTCGCGTAGCTCTCGAGCCCGAGTCGCTGGGCTTCGAGGGGCAAGGCCCCGCCACCAGCGAAAGGGTCGTGGAAGGCGGGGAGCTTGTTGCGGTCGAAAAGCTCTTTCGCGCGCGGATGGTCGGCGTTTGCCGCGCAGGTCTGGCGCCAGCTGTTCCATATCTCGTCCCGCGCCGCCTGGAGCACCTTCTCATTCGTCGTGTTCTCCCAGAGCACCAGGTCTTCGATGATGCGGAAGAGGCGCTGCCGTTCCTTCTCCTGGGCCTTCTCGGTTGGGAAGAGGTCGGGATGGGAGGATGGATCGTCCACCATCTGCGCGAAGATGACCGCCCGCGCCGCCGCCAGCGGCCGTCTGGCCCACCAGAGGTGGAGGGTGCTCGGGTGCCCGTGGCGGATGGACTTCTCGCGGGCTGAGGCTATGTTGATGGCTTCCAGGGGGATGCTTACTTCGATGAGCTTCTTGGGGGTGGTCATGATTTTACTCCTGGAAAGCCGGCACGTACCCAACTGCCAAAGGTCACGGAGATGGGACGGATGCGTGGTCTAAATGTTTCGAACTCTCGACTCAGGCGGACGGAACATTCCTCGGCCTCTGGCCCGACGATGACAAGTTCTTTCTTGGCCTTGAATAGCTTGAGAAGGATATCATGGTAAGAGCCTGAGTCGCTTGGTGCAAAGGAATAGCCGATAGCTGTCAGTCTCTGCGCCACTCCGACAAGGTCATGTGCGCGAGCCAGCAGGATTCTGTAGTAGTCCTGTTCGAGGCCCTCTTCCTTCCCGGGAATAGGTGGAACGAATCGCGAGACGGGTTGGATGTAACCCGGCTCCAGGTCAGGCACCTGATACGGAGCGAAATCACCGGCGAGCGACTCCGGGTCGAAGATGAGCCTCGGATGCTCACGAAGAGTCAGCATTGGGAGACCACCCGGAGGGGCAGAATGAATGTCGGATTCGATGGGGGAGAGGCAGAGCGAACCATGAAGGTGAAGAACAATCTGTGAACTTGCTAGTTCGGTTTCGGAATAATGCGAACTGACCCTTGTCTTTTTTGTTTCCGCATGAAGGCCGAATCCTTCGCATGGATTCCACCGGTTTCGTACTCGTAAGTGAAATTCGATCAGCGAATCATAGTTGAAAGATAGATAGTCCGCCTCCGGAAAAGACTCGAGGAAGGCCGCGTAGGCTGTATTCCCCCGCTTCGCGAGCGGTGCTCCGATGTAGTGGTCACCTGCGGAAATGATCTCTGCGAGCCTATGGAGAGGTACCCAGTCATGCAGGGAATAGGCTGCTTGGAAAAGGCCCTCCACGCTCACGTCAGTGGGCGCGTCCGGGCCGAAGCAGGTCCTTCGCAGGTCGCCGACAAGTGGATACCTGCTGGGAACGAGCAATCGTTCCCAGGAAGGAGCATTGGCGTGCATGCACTGGGCGCTGAGGCCAGTAGTGCGACCCTGTCCAAAAACGTAGGCGTTAGCCTCGATGTTAAATCCTGCACCAATGAGGAAGATTTCCTTGACCATCAAGCGTTTCTTCCTTGGCGATGCCATCATGATACCGCCGTCTGGCTAATGCGCTCTGCCAAACGAAAAACGTGGGAGCCAGGAGACAAAGAAAACCTTTGCGCTGGCTCCGCGTCCAAGGCCTTCGCATTTTCGATCGCCCTGGGAACAAGCGGCATCAGCCTTGCAACCTCGGGCAAATGTTTGGCGGCGCTCCCGTTCGCGCCGCGAAGGAGTTCTCGGGCGGCTTCGCAGCCACCTTGCTCGAGCGAAGTGAGGCTATTCTCCAGCTCCGCTGGGCCTCGAAAATGGAGAAGCAACCAGAACTCGAAGCATGGCTTGCTCACCGCAAGGTGATAGTCCTTCTGGACGACAGCGGCAGCCACTTTGGAAAGTTTCCCCTCGCCCCAACGGTCGAAGTCGATAACAGCCCAGAGTTCGTCATCACGCTTGAGTGATTCTGCCTTCCGGTACTGATCCAGAGCGGCGAGCACATGCTCCGGTGCCGAATGGCCATCAGGCAGTTCGAGTATCTTGATCTTGATGCGCGAAGGAGAAGGGGCGTAGGCCGAAGCGAGGGCCTCAAAGTAGCGCGGTTCGGTGACCCGACCTTCGCAGGCGATGACAATGAGGCTCGCGTCTCGGCATTCGCTTCGCCGACCGAAGCTTCGTCGCGGCCTCAGCTCTTCCACGGTGTCCCCTTGATGCCTCTCACGACGGGAATGGCACCGAAGCGGCCTTGGAGGTAGCCGCGTCGCACATCCTTGTCATAGCGGGGCTTGAACTCCTCGAGGCTGTAGAGGTGGGATGCGCTCTTTCGGTCCTTCTCCACGAACCAGACCTCGTCCTTGCGGAAGAGCTCAAGATCGAGGAGGTCGAGCTCGTGCGTGGTCGCGAGGACCTGGCTCCGCTCCTTCGAATTCGCGAAGAAGAACTCGAAGAAGGCCCGTGAAAGCTGGGCGTGCATGCTCCGGTCGATTTCGTCGACCAGAAAGACCCGCTCGGTTTCCGCGAGGTCCATGAGCATCGGAATCAGGTCGAGAAGCCGCTTGGTGCCGTCGGATTCCTCCGCGACTTCGAAATCGACAAAGTCATCGGACTCGCCCATCCGGTGCTTAAGGACGAGCTTGAAGGCTGAAAGCGCTCCGGCGGCGTCCTTGGAAAAGCGGAATCGCCCGCCCGGGACATTGAAGACCGTGGTCGACATGCCGGAAGGCAGGCTGCTCGCGATTGTCGCGACGAGTGGTTCCGGCAGCTGCGCCTTGATCTGCGCGAGTTCGAGCGGTCGCACCTCGACTCCCTCGATGCCGAGCCCGAGCATCTCGAAGAAACTGTGGAAGTCGTCTCCCAGATGCGGATTCGGGCTAATGAGCTGCTCGAAACTGTCGGCCATGGTTTCGGGGTAGATGATGATGAGCTTATCCCTGAACCAATTGAACACCGGCCTGAACCAGTCGCAATTGCGCTCGATGGTTTCGCGCAGGAAGAGCTGGTTTGCGCGCGTACCCCGCGCGACGAAATCGAAGAATTGCCGATCGCCCGCTGTCTTGAGAAAACCGCCTTGCTTGATCTCGTCGTGGCCGTCATAACGCAGGCGGGTAAACAAGTCCTTTTCGCTGGTCTTTCCGACGAGGGTCAAGCGTTCTTCGAGCACCTCGCGATCCGAATAGGAGGCCGAGTACGCGTAGAGTGAATCTTCTAGCTTGAGCTCTATCTCGAATCGGCTCGGTTCGGAAAATGCGCCCTGCCTCAGTTTGAAGGGCGATCGGCGGATATGTTCATCGCCGCGCGTGCCGACGAGTACCATGTTCTTGACGAGGTCGAAACATTTGATGAGGTTGGATTTGCCCGAGGCGTTGGCACCGTATACGATGGCGGTCTTAAGCAGGTCCGGATCGTTCCGTGATGTCCCGACATGCAGGTGATCCTTGTGGGAATGGGTCTTGCCGGCCACGAAACTGATGCTCTGTTCGGAGTCGAAGGAAAGCATGTTGGCGAAATGCACACGTGCAATCATGAGGCCACCTCAATGCCTATTTTACCCCAAATTTGCGGCCAGTCAAACATTATCTGGCATATTTGGTGGAATATTCTCGCAATCTGCATGTTCATCCCTTTATCACCTGCTGACGGTTGAGTTAAGCACCAGAAATCATGCCTAATCATGCAATGCTCACTATGTCATTACAAAATAAAGACTTGTAGTGTCAGAATAATGGCCATAGGCCGCAGCCCTATGTCGTCATTTCTTGATCCTTGTGATATTCTGTCGAGCTCCTATTGCACGAGGCGATGTGAGGCTTTCATCGAGGTTCTTCCGCCCGCGCAATCAGCCCTGCAAAGTCATACTCCGAGCTCGTCACCAGGAAATCCGGCTCCCGTTGGAACGGCCGCCGGATATAGTGGACGCGATGG
>Ga0307375_10007411_pt1 | contig 10015 bp, 9 predicted proteins | sample TR1MG_FD_202531 | JGI IMG/M metagenome (GOLD analysis project Ga0307375, IMG submission 202531) | Soil microbial communities from Risofladan, Vaasa, Finland - TR-1 | ecosystem: Environmental > Terrestrial > Soil > Coastal area > Acid sulfate soil | place: Finland: Risofladan, Vaasa | collected... | reverse complement strand
GAGCTGTCGTGCCAAGAAGTCACTTTCGAGTGAATCCAGGAACTCCTCGGTGATCTCAAGCCCTTGAAGGCTCCTCGCACGCCCAAGGTCTCGAGTGATGAGCGCTTCAATGGTCTCTGCGAAGAATGGAACCAGGCGCAGCCGGTCGGTGACAATGGCGGGTGTCAAGTCCACAACGACCTCAGACTTTCCAACTGGTACGTGCGGTCCAGTCCTCAGCCACCACAATCACGAGGTCCACGACGGGATTCTTAACGTCGACGTAGGCACCGGTGTCGCCAGCGACCGCGGCGAGAGATTGCCTGAACGCTCCGTACGCGGGTACCGCCTCAGGATCTGCGAGAATCCAGTCACGAAACAACAATGCCAGACGTTCCTTCGGCGAACCATTCGAAGTGGCATCTGTTGGCCGAGCCCTGAGCGGGACGTTACGTCAACTAAATATTGTGAATCCCTGACCTAGTGTCCTGAATATGAACGGTTCTGGGCGAAAGTCACTTAGCCAGAGGATGGGTAATCTCCGGGGCATTGGTGCGATTCCCATCGTGCTCGCAGGCTTGCTTCTACTCACCTTGATCGTGCAGACATCTCATCAGTTGACCGGTCAGAATTCAACAAGTTCGACTTTGCACGGACCTCCCTTTGCGTACAGTTACACCTGCTGCGCCGCACCGCCGGTGAAAACCACGTATCACCCTGGCGAAACCATTGTGATGCATTGGATCCGGACTACTGGTACACCAACAAGGCAGTCTGCCGTGCGCATCACACTTTGGGCGGGGGTATCGGGCCCCTATCGGACCGTCCTCTCTTTGAAGACTGATTCGGTCGCTGCACACCCTCACCTTGGTCGCACCACTGTGAGCGCCGTGCCGATCCGGATACTTGATACGAAACTGGCAAGTCCGATCTCAACCCTCCAGATACCCACTAACGCTGGAAGCGGGTACTACAACGTGTCATGGAAGTCGAGCACGAAGGACCTCTCGATTGGTGGGGCCGGGATCATTCGAATTGCCTCGCCGACCAAGTGAATCGAATGATCTTGTCAGGACTCGCGGTGTCTGCCTAGTTAGATCGAGTGCCTGGGTGCTTGGTCGTGATGATGCCCGGTCTTCATTTGAGCTGGTAGTTCATCCAACCTTGGTCCCGATCGTCACTCCAAGGTGTCTACTCGCGACCCAAGGAACGCACAGCGGTTGATCGTTCAACACAATCATGGGGGCGATCTTGACCCGAGTCGCGACGAGGTGTGTCATCGTGGCGCAACGACCACAATCAGAATCAGTGGACGGACGATGTCGCAAGGGTCGCCGCAAAAATCTGCCAAGCCAGCAGTGACTTCGCCGCGAGTGAGAGCACCAGATACGTCTTCTCACCCACGAGATAGTCAGCGAAGCGACCGATGCGTCGATACTGCAAGTACTGCACGAGAGCGAAACAGTTGAAGGCCACGAAGAGCGAGAAGTAGATGCCGTAGACAAATCCCGGGGCGTGCGCAGTGGCGCCCGGACCAAAAAGATAGATCCCGATTGCGAGCCACGGCACCACTCCCGCGCCGCAACCCAACCAGAAAGGAAGAAGGCTGCCGCCTGGTTGCTCGTAGCGTTCCTGAATCCAACCGAAGCCAATCATCGCGGCATTGACACCGATCAGAGCCAATAGGGCCGCCACGTCACCAATACCCGTCAGTAGGGCGATGGCCACAATCATCAATGACGAGGAGACCGAATACTCAATCCAACGGTACGGGTTGCGCTTCCTCGCGAGTTCTCGCTCGTAGTGTCCCCGCAATGGACCAGCGACCAGCAGGTGTGCGACTGCGGACAAGAAAAAGAACGCTGCGATGACCCATGCCAGACGCACGTCAATCAGGTGTACCAATTGACGCTTAGTCGTTCCGGGAGGTCCGGCCATGTAGTTCGCCGTCACCGAAAGGGTGAAGGCATTGGCCAACATAATGATGAGGGTTCCCGACAAAACGTGCAGGGCTCCCGCGGCGAGATTGAAACGTCGCAGGCGCAAGAACACCGATGACTGAGTCATGCTCTCGACAGTACAGGTGAATCGTCAGGCCTGGCGATTCGCGGGTCGATTCCTCCCACGAGATGCTCTCCGCCGACTCCTTCTTTGCTCGCGTCAGACACGGGTCTACGGCACTTCGGGGACCCTCGAATCTCGACGAGGCTGGAATGTGTTGATTCAATGATTACCGAAGAAATACAGCAGTGCGCCAACGGCCTAAGAGCGGACTTTTGATCTCGGATGAAGGGCCAAATTCAATCAAATGAAATACGACACTTACGAGTCTCTCTCCGGATAAGCCGCAATCGAAAGTCGCCACTAACAACGCAATCACTCGCTGCAATGGTCCCACGGCGCAACTCGATCAGGGCGTCTTCCCACCAGCGAGCGGGAATGGCCCGTCACTCCAGATCCCTGCGAGTCTCTCGGCGCTTCGAGCAGCGCGAAACACCGTCGCCTCCTCAAAGGACCTGCCCACGAATTGCGCGCCGAACGGTAATCCGCCGTCAAAGCCACACCTCATGGTCAACGCAGGTAGACCGGTCAAATTGTGGGGGCAGTTCAATCGAGTGAGGCTGTTGTCGAGTGGCTCAGCGTAGCCGTCACCCCAACTCACCACGTCCTGATCGGGCCGGGGCGCGACACCCGGGAGCGTCGGCGTCAGGAGTACGTCGAAGCGCAAGAATTCGTGACGCCACGACTCACTGATCCGCTGCTTGAGACTCAACGCACGTAGGTACTCGACGGCCGGAATCTTCGTGCCAGCCTCTAAGAGTGCGCGCGTATGGTTAAGGTAAAGGGGTCCTCGCTCCTTCAGCATCGTTTCGTGGTAGGCGCTCGCTTCAACCATGGCGATGCAGAATTCGACTTCAGAGTAGATCTCCACGTCACGAGCGGTGAACGAAACGAGTTCGGCGCCCTCGCCCTCCAATTGCGCTGCTAATCCCCGAACCCCGTCAACCACCTCGTCAGAGCAGTGTTCGAAGAAGTAGTTCTCGGGCATCCCGATTCGAAGTCCCTGGACACCGTCCTCGATACCCGCGAGGTAATCGGGCACCGGCGACGTGCTGCTCGCCGGGTCCTTGGTGTCGTAGCCCGCCATGAACCCAAGGACCAACGCGGCGTCTCTCACCGTCCTGGTCAGAGGTCCGACGTGGTCGAGCGAGTGCGAGAGCGGAGTGACACCGTCCTTGCTCACACGTCCGTAGGTCGGCTTGATACCGACGATGCCACAACACGACGAAGGGATCCGAATCGACCCGGCGGTATCGGTCCCCAGACCGAAGAGCGCCTCACCCGCCGCCACGGCAGCGGCCGAACCACCACTTGAGCCCCCGGTGATCCTCGTCACGTCCCACGGATTGTGCGACTGCGGGGTGATCCCCCCGTACGCAAATTCGTGCGTGTGTGACTTGCCAATTGGGATTGCCCCGGCCTGCTTCAAGAGAGTAATGACATGGGCATCGTTGAGGGGGAAATAATCCGCACGTACTTTCGATGATGAGGTTGTCGGACTCCCGGCGATGTCGAAGAGGTCCTTGACCGCCATCGGGATCCCATGAAGCGGCCCCCTGTACCGACCAGCAGCAATCTCTTCTTCTGCCACCCTCGCGTCCACCCTCGCCGTGTCGGTGAACACCGTGACAAAAGCATTGACTTCGGACTCCACCGATTCAATCTGATCCAGAACCGCCTCGACCAAGTCAACTGGTGAAATGGCGCGACTCGCTAACGCGGTGGCGGTCTGTTCAATTGTCAACCGAGCCAGTTCCGGCGGATTCATCTTCCAACTTTACGCACGCGCCAGAAAGCCATCGGTCGCCGCGACCTCTAGCCTTCAGCACTTTGCGCAGTACGGCCGGACCCAGCAATGATGCCGAGTCACCGAGTAAGGTGCGCGCCGCTCACGTGGACGACCTCTCGTCCCACTTCACGCGACTCGAACGAAACTGTTGATTCTGTGTGGACGGTTACATGCAACGGGTAGTGCTTTCATTGGTCCGACGGTGGATGCGTCAGGACACATCCACGGCACCCCCGAGAAGAAGGGGTCGCGATCGAACGTCCTACCAACCACCTGGGGAACAACCTTGTTGATCGGGAACCCAGCCCCCGGTCACCTTCATGCCGATGAGTATCTGAACGTCCCGAGGCGCCTGACCGGCGAGGGGGGCGAACCGTGATCCACCGTATTGACGCCACGTGGAGTTCGCGAAGCCGATCCCCGAGTACGAGGACCCGAGCATCGACCAGTTCCCTCCCACCTCGCAGATTGCCACGTGCTGCCACTCCGCGCGCAGTTCTTCAATGGTGACCCGAGCGAGCGCCGCGACATCGCTGAGAATTGGCCTCTTATGCGCGGCTGGTCGGGCTCGCGGGGCAACGTGGTGCTTGGAAGTCCCAACCACGCCGGGTGCTTTCGCGACCGCTGGCAGGTTGTCGGCACTCACTGATGAAGGCAGGATTACGGCACTGGAAAGCACTGCAAGTACTGCACACAAGATTCTTCGCACGGTTTCTCCTTGTACCGCACAAGGTCCCATCGGCCAAAGGGCGACGCAGTCACCGGCTTAGGGCACATGACTTGGCGAGACAAAAAGGCTTCACCAAGCGGTGCGGTCAATTGGTCACTTTGTCCACATCGTTGTGGGTGACATCGAAGCAGTCATTGCTGCGTCGTCAATTCTACGGTGGAGACCACGATTTGAGGGCACTTCTCGACATCGCAGCGCGAGTAAAGGGCTCTTAACCAGGTTCTATAAGAAATGAATTCCTAGCGCGACTCTGCCAAAAAGTAAGTAATCGACCAACATTAGGCGAGCAGATACCAAGGGCACCTCGTAGCTCTCGGCCGACGAGATCACCCGCGATCTAGGCGACACGTGGAACCGTCCTCCCCACCCGCACAGGAACTTCCGCGCGACAGACGACCTTGCCTTCCCGCACAAACGTTCGAGCCGCGCTGCATCGTGCAGTCGTTAGGACTGCATCTTGCCAAACGAACTCGAGTTCCATCGCGTACCAGCTCGCCCTGAAGGGGAACCGGGTTCCTCGAGAAGGTCGACGTCTTCGGGCCAAAGGGGTGCTGCGTGAGTGCCCGCGTCGAGAACGGACGTCGCGTCGACTTCAATCGACGTCTCCATCACTTCGAAGTCACGCCATTCGAAGACGAAGACCATCGATCCCGCTGGCGGGAGTGGTTCGCACCAGAACTGCTGGGACCACTTACGGCCGCCACCACCGCCACCTTGCGGGCGCAGGAGCCGCAGTGGTGGCTCTTCCCCCGGAATTGGGTGCGCTCCATTGATCACCTTGGACCCGTCGGCGAATCCGATTCCAAAGCGAAACTCCCCGCCCAGAGAATCGCGCTGACCCCTAAACCCTGGGTAAAGCGTGCCGAATGATGACGGAGCCGGACTGAGTCGGCTGATCGTCACCAGCGAAAACGAGAATCCCGTCGGGTAGGCGAAGAAGCTTGACGCGACAATGGCTACCTGGTCGTTGTGAACCACGAGAGGATTGAAGTGGACTGGAACACCGGCGGTGTCATCTGGGTCGCCTCGCCACCTAACCCGTCGAGGTTCCGGCTCACGAAAGGCATCGCTTGGTGGTTTCAAGTCAGAGAAGAACCCCATGGCCCGAGTCTTGCATCCGCAGTGCCGACTCATCCGAATGCGGGGCTTGCACTGCGGACTACTTGGGTGAACTTGGTTTCATCAACGGCCCCTTGGCGCGACCCGCCTCGGGCGAGACCCGGCGTGCTTACATGACCGGTGCAATGAGCCGAGGGAACACACCGCTCAGTCGTAGGCTGAACGAGTGCTGAGCGCCGCGATCGACACGCCGTGGCGCGCGGTCGCGCTCTTCGCCGCGGGCGTCGCCGCGGGCGTCGTGAACGGTGTCGCGGGCGGTGGCACCTTCATCACCTTTCCGACGCTGCTGGCGCTCGGGATCGCGCCCCTGCAGGCCAACGTCTCGTCAACGGTAGGACTCGTGCCGAGCGTGCTTGCCGGCGTTCGGGTCTTTCGTCGTGAGCTGACGACCCACCACGCGACGCTGAAGAGTCTGGTGCCCACCTGCGTCGTGGGCTCGGGCGTGGGGACCGCGCTCTTGCTCACCGGCTCGGAACAGACCTTCGCGGCGGTCGTGCCGTGGCTGATCGGGATGGCGACGGTGTTGTTCGCGTGCGCGCCGTTGATCACGCGCGCGCTGGCCCGTCGACACCCGCCCGGCACCCAGGGCCGCGTGCGTTCGCGCACACTGTTGGCGGGCGTCTTTCTCGCCTCGGTCTACGGCGGTTACTTCGGCGCCGGACTCGGCATCGTGCTCTTGGCGGTGCTCGCCCTGTCACTGCCCGAAGAGATCCTCACCCTCCAGGGGATCCGCGTGGCGCTGGGGCTACTCATCAACACCGTGGCGGCGCTGGTCTTCGTGGTGCGCGGACACCTGGCCCTGGTGGCGGTCGCGATATTGCTCGTCAGCACGTTCCTGGGCGGATGGCTCGGGGCCCACCTGATGCGCAAGATCCCCTCAGTGTGGGTGCGCGCCCTCGTCATCACCGTGGGCGTCGTGACGACCGCACACTTGGCGGTGGGCTGACTCAGTTGTCGAGGTTGCGGTGAAAGGAGTGCCAAGCCCCGACGACGACGATGCTCAGCGCGCCGAGCGGGACCAGCGGTGCAAAGCGGGGGGCGGACACCGCGACCGTGGCTCCGGCGGCGGCGCCGGCGATGAGACCGAGCAAGACAAAGGCGCTGCGCACCTGAAGTGGCGCGCCGCGTTTGGTCAGTCCCGCGATGAACTGGGTGAGGGTGCCCGTGAGGTAAGTCGTCGAGAGTCCACTGATCCCGAAGCGCAAGACCGCCGAACTCTGGATGCCCAGGGCGACTGCGTTGAGCGACAACAGCACGTACTCGAGTGCCGTACTCGGTGCCGCTCCGACGACCTCCCACCAGATGGCGAAGACGACCATCACCGCAAGTTCGAGCATGAGCGCGTTCACGATCGGACGAGGCCAGAGGTGCTCGTCGCCCTCGGCGTGGCCGGCGACGCGTGCACCGAGGAAGCTCCCTACGATGTAGGCGAAAAACGCGACGCCCGTGTGAATGGCGATCGAGGCGTCGTGGCGTCCCGTCGCGATGCCCAGTAGGACCATGTTGCCGGTCATGACGCTGGTGAAGACTCCGCCCAAGCGCAGCAGTCCGATCGCGTCGACCGCTCCAGTCACGACGGTCAGGGTCACGACCAGCCCGTCACGACGTCGCAGGGGCGTCCAGAACTCTCCAACTCGTGGCTCGGTCAATTCACTCACCATGACGGCGCCTAGTGGCGGGCGGCTCCGCCGCCGAGGAACGACTCGACGAAGACCGGGTCCTGTTCGAGGTCCTTCGGGGCGCCCGCGAGCACCACGCGACCGCCGCCGAGCACGCACGTCCAGTCCGAGATACGCAGCGCGGCCTTGGCGCGCTGCTCGACCAACAAGACCGTGGACCCGTGATCGGCGAAACCGCGGATGTACTCCTCGAGCAGTTGGGTCGCGACCATCGGGGCGAGATTCGCCGTGGGTTCGTCGAGGACGAGCACCGACGGTGAGAGCATCAGAACGCGACCCATGGCCAGCATCTTTCGCTCGCCGCCCGAGAGCTTGCCCGCCTTGCGCGTCATCATCACCTTGAGGCGAGGAAAGAACTCCAGGACCGCCTCGATGCGAGAGGCCACGTCACGACGCGCCAACAAGTAGCCGCCGATCTCGAGATTCTCCTTGACCGTGAGCGGCGGGAAGACGTCGTCGATCTGGGGCACGTAACCCACCCCGAGTGCAGCGACCTTCTCGGGAGCCATGTTCGTGATGTCCTTGCCGCCCACCGTGACGGTCCCGCCGAGTACCGGCACCACCCCGACCAGCGACTTGAGCAAGGTCGACTTGCCCGACCCGTTGGGGCCGACGATCGAGACGACCTTGCCAGGAGTCGCCTCGATGTTGACGTCTTGGACGATCGGCCTTCCGTCGTAGCCGGCACTGAGACCGGTCGCCACGAGGATCTGACCACTTTGTGAGAGTTCAACCGACAAGATACGCCTCCACTACTTCTGACTTGGCCCGCAGTTCGGCCATCGTCCCCTCGGCGAGGACACGACCTTCCGCGAGAACGATCACCGGGTCACAGAACGCGTCCATGATCGACAGCTCGTGCTCGACCATGAGGATCGTCATGCCACCGCCGGCCAGCCGCGTGAGCTGGTCGCCGATCTTGTGCGCCAGGTTGGGGTGGACGCCCGCCATTGGCTCGTCCAGCAGCAGCACCTTCGGCTGGGCGAGCATGGCGCGCATGATCTCGACGAGACGACGCTGGCCGCCCGAGAGACTCCCGGCGTAGGTGTCGGCGTAGTGCGTCAATCCGAAACCACCGAGGATCTCCATGGCCCGATCGATGTTCTCCTGGTCCTCGCGGCCCCAGAAGCGCTTGCCACGCAGCGCACCCCAGAAGGAGTCTCCCGACTGGCCCGGAATGGCGCTCACGAGATTCTCCAGCACGGTGAGCTTCTTGAACTCACTGGCCAACTGGAACGTGCGCACCAACCCCATCTGGGCGCGCAGGTGCGAAGGCACGTCGGTGATGTCGCGACCGTCGTAGAAGATCTTGCCTCCGCTGGTCGGCAGCGTTCCGGCGAGCATGGCCAGCGTCGTCGACTTGCCCGCACCATTGGGTCCGATGAGTCCGGTGACGCGACCCTGCTTGATCTCGATGCTCACGTCGCTCACCACCGTGACGCCGTGGAACTCCTTGGTCAGACCCTGGGTCGAGAGGATCACCCGGTGGTCGTTCACTGTGTCCTCAAGGCGCAACAGTCGGCGAAAGTCGAGCTCGTCGATGTTGCCGAGCTTGATCAGCGCGTCCGCGTTCCCGCCCGACGGCACCGGGGCCTCGGCGACGGCTGGGCCCTTGGCGCCACTCAGGATGTGGCGACGCTCCGGGAGGATGCCGTTGGGACGGAACCAGAGGAACAGGATGATGAGGAGTCCGATCGAAACCCATTCGAGGGCCGGCACGAGGGTTGGATTACTCAAGGGGGGCAGGAAACGGGTGATCTCCTCGAAACCGAGCGGAACGAGGATTGCACCCAAGATGGCGCCCTTGTGGTTCCCAGCGCCGCCGAGGATGATTGCGGCGAAGAGCACGATCGTCTCGGCGTACCCCCACGCCCCCGGCGCCCAGAGACTGATGAAGCCGACCAGGATCGCTCCACTCAGCCCCGCCACCATTCCGCCGAGCACCAACACCGAAGTGCGCTGACGGCGAAGACTCTTGCCGAGCGAGTCCGCGACGATGTCGTTGTCGCGCATCGCTCGAAGCGACCGTCCGTAGGGCGACTCGGTGACGCGTCGGAAGATGTAGTAGATCAGCACGGTCAGCACGACCGCCACGCCGCCGTAGACGAACTGGTAGGTGAGGCCCTGAGGATCCCATTTGCTCTGGAACGGCGCGGGGACGATCGAGATGCCCGCGTCACCGTTGAAGAGCGGCACGAAGTCCTTCACCAGCACATTGAGAAGGACCGCCGACACCAGAAGACCCACGGCCGCGAAGTCGCCGCGCAGGCGCTTGCCCACGAGAAACACGAACGGCAGGGCCAGGAGTCCACCCGCGAGGGCCGCGCCGATCCAGGGCAGCGGCCACGCGAGGTGCCAACCGAGAATGTACTGCTGGAAACCTCCATTGGAGGTGGCCGCTCGTGGCATCGAGAGGACCGCCGCCGTATAGGCGCCTATCGATTGGAAGATGATGAAGCCGAAGTTGGAGATACCGGCGAAGCCGAACTCCACGTTGAGTGCGAGACAGGCCATCGCGTCGACCGCCCCGTAGACGATGATGGTGGCGAGATAGAAGGCGTATGCATTCATCAGTTGGTCTTCTCACTTCCGAAAATGCCGTAGGGTCGAAACGTCAGCATCCCGAGCAGGACGACGAACGCAACGACTTCTTTGTAC
>Ga0307375_10007410_pt1 | contig 10016 bp, 7 predicted proteins | sample TR1MG_FD_202531 | JGI IMG/M metagenome (GOLD analysis project Ga0307375, IMG submission 202531) | Soil microbial communities from Risofladan, Vaasa, Finland - TR-1 | ecosystem: Environmental > Terrestrial > Soil > Coastal area > Acid sulfate soil | place: Finland: Risofladan, Vaasa | collected... | reverse complement strand
CTCGACACCGCACGCCGCCGCATCAGCCTGTCGATCAAGCAGGCCGCCGAGGGTGGCGAAGTGTCCGAGGAGTACCGTGAGGCCTTTGGTTCGCACGCCTACGACACCGAAGGTAACTACATCGGTGGAATCGAGTACGGCGACTTCACACCCGAGACCGAGGCGCAGGCCGCCTGGGCGGAGTACGCCACCGAGGTTTCCGTCAAGGGTCCCGACGACGAGATCGGTGAAACCGCTGAGGCACCAGTCGAAGTCGCCCAGGTCGAAGAGGCCCCGGTCGAGACCACCGACTCGGACGTCGCTGAGTAAATAACGCTATCGCGGATAGCCCGTTCCTTGGTCCTCGTGGCCGGGGAACGGGCTATTTCTGCTTGATGGTGAGCGGGAAGTGACACGACACCTGGTGTCCCACAGCGACCTCTTGGGGCAGCGGTTCCTCGTTGGCGCACTTCTCGGTTGCGTTGGGACAGCGGGTCCGGAACCGGCAACCGCTCGGTGGGTTGAGGGGGCTCGGAGGTTCACCCTCAAGCACTTGGTTGTGCATTGGTGAATCCGGGTCGGCTTCGAGTGCCGCTCCCAGAAGGAACTTCGTGTACGGGTGCGCCGGCGCTTCGTACAGAGCGTCCGAGGGTCCGATCTCGCAGATCTTGCCGAGATACATCACCGCCACGCGGTCGCTCACGTTCTTCACAACTGCCAGGTCGTGGGCAATGAATAACAGGGTGAGTCCGTACTCATCCTTCAAGTCCTCCAGGAGGTTGAGGATCTGCGCCTGGACCGAGACGTCGAGAGCCGAGACCATCTCGTCGCAGATGAGCAACTTGGGCCGCATGGCGAGGGACCTCGCGATTGAGATGCGTTGGCACTGGCCGCCCGAGAACTGGCGAGCGTAGCGATTGCCGTAGACCTTGGGATCGATGCCCACCTTGCTCAAAAGGTCGCTCACGAGGACGTCGCGCTCGTTGCCCGTGACCGATTTCCAGCAATCGAGTGGCTCGGCGACGATGTCCTTCACCCTTCGACGTGGGTTGAGCGAACTGATGGGGTCCTGAAAGATCATCTGCATGTGCGTACGCAAGTTGCGCAACGTTCGACCCTTTTGACCGATCAGGCTCGTACCTTCAAGTTCAATCGATCCACTCGAGGGTTCGATGATGCGCATCAGCGCTTTGCCGGTCGTGGACTTGCCGCAGCCCGACTCGCCGACGAGCCCGAGGGTCTCGCCCGGAAAGATGTCAAAGCTGACGCCGGCGACGGCACTCACGGCGTGGCGCCCTTTGCCGAAGGTGACCTTCAGGTCGCGGACCTTTAAGAGTGGCTGGCGGTTATCGCTCATGGGGCGCTGGCTCCGTCTGGGTGGGCAATGGATTCCAGCACGCGAACGCGTGTCCGGGTTCGTCGGCTGCCTGGAGTTCCGGTCGCTCCTGGTGGCACTTGTCGGTGGCGAATGAACATCGTGGCGCAAAACTGCAACCGGCGCTCAACTGCAGGAGGTTCGGCGGTCGTCCGGGGATCGTGACGAGTCGCGTGTGCGAAGCGTTCGCGACTTTCGGGGAGCTGTCGAGCAGCGCGCGGGTGTAGGGCATGCGGTGGTTGGTGAAGACGTCGCGCGTCGAACCGGTCTCGACGATGCGACCCGCGTACATGACCGCGATGCGAGACGTGCGCGTGGCGACGACACCGAGGTCGTGGGTCACGAGCACGACCGACATCTTGAGTCGATCCTTTAGTTCGTCGAGCAGGTTGAGTATCTGGGCCTGAATGGTGACGTCGAGACCCGTAGTGGGCTCGTCGGCCATCAGGAGCTTCGGCGAGCCAGCCAGGGCGATGGCGATGACGACGCGCTGGCGCATGCCACCCGAGAGCTGTCCCGGGTACGCCATGTAGCGATGGGCGGGTGAAGGTATCCCCACCAGTTCGAGCAGTTCAATGGCGCGGGCCTTGGCGTCCTGCTTGGACATGCCAAGACGCACTCGAAGTGATTCGTCGATCTGCTTACCTACACGCATCACGGGGTTCAGCGAGGTCATCGGGTCCTGGAACACCATGGCCACTTCGGTGCCCCACAGTCCGCGTTTGAACGACTCGGAGGCTCCCACCATCTGGTTGCCGTTCAAGAGGACCGAGCCGGTGACCGAGACGTTGGTGCGTGGTTGGAGGCCCATGATCGTGCGCGAGAGCACGGTCTTTCCCGAGCCTGATTCACCCACGATGCCGATGGTCTCGTTTCGCGCGAGCGTGAACGAGACGTTCGCCACCGCCGGGAGGGGTCCGCCCATGGTGTTGAAGGTCGTCGAGAGGTCCTCGACGACCAAGAGCTCGTGGGAGAGGTCGCTCACAGCTTCACCTCGGTCACGTCGAAGTGGTTGCGCAGCCGGTCACCGATGAAGTTGAGGCTCAGCAGGAAGAGACAGAGTGCCAGAGAGGGGAAGATCGCCAACCAGGGGTTGTCCTGAAGTACGGTTCGGCTTTCGTTGATCATGTTGCCCCACGAGGGGGTTGGGGGGGACACCGAGAGCCCGAGGAAGGCCAGTGTCCCTTCGAGTGCGATGACGGTCGCGACACCGATCAGGAGGAACGAGACGCCGATCGGCGCGATGTTCGGCAGCAGTTCCTTCAAGAGGATTCGACGGTCGGTGGCGCCCTGCACCTTGGCGGCGATGATGTAATCCTTGGTCGACACCGCCAGTGCCGCAGTGCGGATCACGCGATACACGAGCGGCACTGAGGCGAGGCCGATCACGATGATTATCTTGAGTAGCGAGCGTGGGGTCCAAAAGGACAGGACCGCGATGGTGGCGATGATGGCGGGAAAGGCCAGCAGGATGTACATGAAGGCGGTCATGAAGGTGTCAAAGCGCCCCCGCCGGTAGGCCGCGAGCATGCCCAGCGGTGTGCCTATGCCGAAGCCAATGACCATCGCCCCGAAGCCGACCGCAATGGATACGCGCGACCCAAAGACGATGCGTGCGAAGATGTCACGCCCAATGTCGTCGGTGCCGAAGAGGTGGTGCAGTGAAGGGCCGGCATTGATGCTCGCGTAATCCTGGTAGAGAGGATTCTGGAGCGGCAGGACGTTCGCGAAGATCGCGCCCAAGAAGTTGAGGGCAATCCATCCGACGCAGATCCAAAAGAGTGGACCGAGTGGCGCCTTCTTCTCGGGTTTCTCAACAATGGAGGCCTGCTCGATCAATATGGCGTTACTCACGGCTTATCCTCGGATCGACGATGTTGACGATGAAGTCAAAGATGAAGTTGATCAGTACGACTCCCACCGAGACGACGAACACGATGCCCTGGACCAGCAGGTAGTCATTCTGGTTGATCGCGGCGATGAGGGTGTAGCCAAGGCCGGGGATGGCCAGGAGAAACTGCACCACGAAGCCACCCGCGAGCAGGCCACCGATATTGACCCCCGCCGCCCCGAGCAGTGCCACCGATGAGGGACGAAACGCGTGGCGCCACATGATGCGGCGCTGGCTGATGCCCTTGGACCGGGCCATCGTGATGAATTCTTCCTGCAGCGTCGCGATCAAATCGCTGCGCAGCACGCGAAAGTACACCACGAAGCTTCCGATCGCGAGTGTGATCGAGGGGAGCGCCATGCTCTCGAGGTTGGCGATCCAGTCGCTGCCGAACGAGACGTACGTGGAGACGCCGGTGTGGGGGATGCCGAGCTTGATCGAGACGAACAGGACCAGGAGGATGATCACGATGAAGGGCGGCACGGAGAGGAGCGTGAAGCTTCCAGCGCCGAAGATCCGGTCGACGATGCCGTCAGGCTTGCGCGCCGAGCGCATGGCCATTGGAATTGCCGTCGCGAACGCCAGGATTTGGCTGATCACGATCATCTCCAGGTCGATGGGGAGCGCGGTGCGAATTGTCGCCGCCACGGATTCCTGAGAGATGAACGAGGTGCCCAGGTTCCCGTGCACGACATTGCTGAGCCAAACGAAGTACTGCTCGTAGATGGGACGGTCCAGCCCCAACAGCTTGAAGAGCTTCGCCTGGTTGGCTGGGCTGGCCCCCGGTCCTTCGATGATGGTGGTGATGTTGCCGGGGAGAAGGTGGATCAGGTAGAAGCTTCCCACGGAGATGATGAAGACGATGCCAATCAACATCAGTATGCGTCGAGTGACGTATCTGATCACACTTCCCCCCTAAGACTTCTAAGGACAATAGCCAAATGGCGAGCGAAGGGGTGTCACCCGTCGGCCCGAGCCGGATGTCACTGGCCCTGGCTACCGTGGGTGGATGAAACGAATCGCCATAGCCGGTGGTATCGGCGCGGGGAAGACGACTGCGACCAGCTACCTGGTGGAGCGTGGCTACGAGGTCATCGACGCTGACGAGGTGGCTCGCAAGGTCGTCGAACCAGGCGCGCCCGCGTGGCGCGCCCTTCGAGACGCCTTCGGCGAGGCGGTGCTCGGGGCCGATTCCGGGATTGACCGCGACTTTCTGGCTCAGGTGGTGTTTCACGACAAGGCCGCGCTGCGCCGGCTCAACAGCATCACCCACGGTCACATCGGTGACGAGATCGTACGTGAGCTCGAGGCGACCGATGCCGTGGCGGTATTCGTGGCCCTGCCGCTGTACCGTCCCGAGCATCGACTCGTCTTCAAACTTGATGAGGTCTGGTCGGTCCAGGCAACGTTCGAAGTCGCGCTCTCAAGGTTGGTTCGGTTTCGAGGTTTGACCGAGGAGGACGCCCGGGCTCGTCTCGCGAGTCAGATCTCCAACGAGGAGCGTTCCGCCATCGTCGATCACGTCATCTGGAACGACGGCACGATCGACGAATTGTTCGCGAAGATCGATGCGCAACTGCGCCAGAGTGGTCTGCTCGATGGATAGCTTCCTCGTCGAATCCCTGTTCAGTCCTTCAGGCGATCAACCCCGCGCCATCGCGACGCTCGCCCAAGGGGTTGAGGACGGCCTTCGATTTCAAACGCTCGAGGGAATCACCGGTAGCGGCAAGACGGCGACCATCGCTTGGTTGATCGAACGAGTGCAGCGACCAACTCTCATTCTCGAACCCAACAAGTCCCTCGCCGCCCAATTGGCCTCTGAATTGAAGGAGATGTTGCCCCAGAACCGCGTGGAGTTCTTCGTCTCGTACTACGACTACTACCAGCCTGAGGCCTACATCCCTCGAACGGACACCTTCATCGAGAAGGACAGCTCAATCAACGAGGAGATCGATCGTTTGCGTCACGCTGCGACGTCGTCCCTGCTCACGCATCGTGACACGATCGTGGTCGCGTCAGTGTCGTGCATCTACGGTCTCGGTTCGCCGGTCGAATACCGCGAGCGGATGCTGCAGATCGAGGTCGGGGCGAGCTTCGACCAGCGCTCGCTGTTACGGCGTCTCGTCGAAATGCAGTACAACCGCAACGAACTGGTGCTGGAGCGTGGCATGTTCCGCATGAAGGGTGACACGTTGGAGATCCAACCGGCCTACAGCAGCGAGGCGATACGGGTGTCCTTCTTTGGCGACGAAGTCGAAGAGATCTCGTTCTTCAACCCCGTCACCCAAGAGAGTCGAGGTCGGGTCGACGAGTTCACTCTGTTCGCCGCGTCGCACTACGCCACGAGCACCGAGACGCTGCACCGGGCGTGCGGCACGATCGAGGAGGAATTGCAGGTCCAATTGGCGAAGTTTCAGTCCGAGGGCAAGCTGCTCGAGGCGCAGCGACTACGTTCGCGCACCGAACACGACCTCGAGATGCTCGAACAGACAGGAATCTGTGCCGGAATCGAGAACTACTCCGCGCACCTCGACGGACGAAAGCCCGGTGAACGCCCCTATACGTTGCTGGATTACTTTCCCGAAGATTTTCTGGTGGTGATCGACGAGTCGCACGTCGCGGTCCCCCAAGTCCGGGGTCAGTACGCCGGCGATCGATCGCGCAAGCAGACGCTGGTCGAACACGGATTTCGACTCCCAAGTGCGATGGACAACCGTCCGCTCAACTTCGACGAATTCATGGAACTCGTGCCTCAGATGGTCTTCGTCTCGGCGACCCCGGGGCCCTACGAGCTCGAGCACAGCGATCAGATCGCCGAGCAGGTGATCCGCCCGACGGGACTCGTTGACCCCGTGGTGAGCGTTGTGCCGACCAAGGGCCAGATCGACGACCTTCGTGCGCGTCTTGACGCGACCATTGAACGCGGGGAGCGGGCGCTGATCACCACGCTCACCAAGCGCATGGCCGAGGACCTGACGAACTTTCTCGCCAAGGCCGGATACCGCGTGCAGTACCTACACAGCGACATCGACACCATTCAGCGGATCGAGATTCTTCGCTCGCTGCGTTTGGGCGAGTTCGACGTACTGGTCGGCATCAATCTTCTGCGCGAAGGACTCGACCTGCCCGAGGTCTCCTTGGTCGCGATCCTCGACGCCGACAAGGAGGGTTTTCTTCGTTCGCGCAGCGCCCTCATCCAGACCATTGGACGTGCGGCGCGCAACTCCAATGGGGAGGCGGTGCTGTACGCCGATCGGATGACCGACTCGATGCGCGACGCGATCTCGTTGACCGAACGACGACGACTAGTGCAGATCGCCTACAACGCGGAGCACGGGATCGAGCCGAAGACTGTGATGAAGAACGTCGCGGACATCCTCGGACGCCTTCGCAGCGAGCCGGCTCGCGAGCCAACGAACAAGTCGCACGGCGTGACCTCGTTGGAAGGCTCCCTGCCCGACGACCTCAGTCTCGAGCTGGCGCGCGTCGAGAAGGAGATGCTGCTCGCGGCGAAGGACCTGCGCTTTGAGGAGGCGGCGGCACTGCGCGATTACCTGCACACGCTCCAACGCCAGGGGCTCGACTCGGACATCGACGGGCTGAACGTTGATGCGTAACCGGTAGATTCGCGCTATGACAAAGTCCATTCGCGTGCAAGGCGCACGTGTACACAACCTCAAGGACCTGTCGGTCGAGATTCCGCGCGACAAGTTGGTCGTCTTCACCGGTCTCTCAGGATCGGGTAAGTCGTCGTTGGCGTTCGACACCATCTACGCCGAAGGGCAACGCCGCTATGTGGAGAGCCTCTCGGCGTACGCTCGCCAGTTTCTCGGCCAGATGGACAAGCCCGACGTCGAATTCATCGAGGGTCTTTCGCCTGCGATTTCGATTGATCAAAAGACCGCGTCGCGCAACCCCCGGTCCACCGTGGGGACCATCACGGAGATCCACGACTACCTTCGGCTTCTCTTCGCAAGGATCGGCGTACCCCATTGTCACCAATGTGGTCGTCTGGTCACTCGCCAGACTCCGCAACAAATCGTCGACCTGATCCTCGAACGCGAAGAAGGCGAACGGTTCTTGGTGCTCGCCACGGTCGTCGAAGGTCGCAAGGGCGAGTACAGCACGCTGTTGAACGACCTCGCCGGGCAGGGCTTCTCGCGCGTACGCGTCGACGGGACGGTCCTCGAACTCGCCGATCGCGAGGACGTTGAGTTGGCGCGTTATGAACAGCACACCATCGACGTGGTACTCGACCGGCTCACCGTGAAGAACGCCAACCGACAGCGTCTCACGGAGTCCGTTGAGACCGCGCTCAAACTGACCAAGGGCATCGTGTCGTTCTTCTTCCTCGACGGCGAGGAACTCGTCAAGTTCTCCGAAAAGATGGCCTGCAGTCACTGCGGCATCAGCTTCACCGAGCTGGCGCCGAGGGACTTCTCCTTCAATTCGCCCTACGGGGCGTGTCCCGTTTGCACGGGACTGGGTACCCGGTTCGAGGTGGACCCCGAATTGGTGGTGCCCGATGAGGACCTTTCGCTCGCCGACGGTGCGTTGGCACCATGGGCGGGTCAGCGATTCAAGTATTTCGAGCGCCTGATCGCGGGCATCGCCGAAATGGGCGACTTCTCGCTCGAGACGCCGTGGAAGAAGCTACGGGCGAAGGACCGCAAGCTCGTCCTCTTCGGCGTAGAGCGCAAGTCGGTGCCGGTGAAGTACCGCAATCGCTACGGCAAGGTCCGTAGTTACGAGACTTCCTACAACGGCATCGTCGACTGGCTGGAACGTAAACGAAATGAAGCCGACGGCGATTGGTCGCGCGAGCAGGCTGAGCAGTACATGCGCGAAGTCGAATGCACGGCGTGCTCGGGGCAGCGCCTGAAGTCCGAGGTATTGGCGGTGAAGATTCACGCGCACAACATCGCTGACGTGAACGCAATGACGATCGACGAAGCTATTGCGTTCTTCGACGCGCTGAAGTTGACCAAGCGCGAGGCGACGATCGCCCGCCAGGTCACCAAGGAGATCCTCGCTCGCCTTACGTTCCTCATGGACGTGGGTCTCGACTACTTGACGTTGAGCCGAGCTTCGGCGACCCTGTCGGGCGGCGAGGCTCAGCGCATCCGGCTCGCGAGCCAGATCGGTAGTTACCTCGTGGGAGTGCTCTACGTGCTCGACGAGCCCTCAATTGGTCTTCATCAACGAGACAACCGACGCCTCATCTCGACGCTGGAGCGACTGCGCGATCTGGGTAACTCGGTCATCGTCGTCGAACACGACGAGGAGACGATCCGCATGGCGGACTTCATCGTGGACATCGGGCCCGGCGCTGGTGAGTTCGGCGGCGAGGTCGTGCACGCGGGTTCCTACAAGGACCTGCTGAAGAACAAACGATCACTCACCGGCCAGTATCTTTCGGGGGAGCGCTCGATCGCGGTGCCGACGTCGCGACGCAACGGCGACGGAAAGCGCCTCACCGTCAAGGGAGCGCGAGCCAATAACCTTCAAGACATCACCGTGGCGATCCCGCTCGGGACCTTCACCGCCGTGACCGGCGTCTCAGGATCGGGTAAATCGACCTTGATCAACTCCATACTGCTGAGCTCGCTGGAGCGCCAGATCAACCGGGCCAAGACCCACGTCGCCGAACATGACACCATTCTCGGGGTCAAGAACATCGACAAGGTCGTCGCCGTGGACCAACAGCCGATCGGTCGAACGCCACGCTCCAATCCGGCGACCTACACCGGGGTCTTCGACAAGATCCGCAAACTCTTCGCGGAGACCCAGGAGGCCAAGGTTCGTGGCTATCAGCAGGGCCGGTTCTCTTTCAACGTGAAGGGTGGACGTTGTGAGGTGTGTGCCGGCGACGGCACCATCAAGATCGAGATGCACTTCCTACCCGACGTGTACGTGAACTGCGAGACGTGCGACGGCGCGCGCTACAACCGCGAGACCCTCGAGATCAAGTACCGCGGTAAATCGATCAGCGACGTGCTCAACATGCCCATCGCCGAAGCCCTCACGTTCTTCGAACGCCAGCCGTCGATCCTTCGTAATATCCAGAGTCTCTCCGATGTGGGGCTCGGGTACGTGCGACTGGGCCAGCCGGCACCGACCCTGTCCGGCGGCGAGGCGCAGCGGGTGAAATTGGCCACTGAACTGGCACGTCGGCCGACCGGGCACACGCTCTACGTGCTCGACGAACCAACGACCGGTCTGCACTTCGAGGACGTGAACCGCTTGCTGCAGGTACTTCACCGTCTGGTCGACCAGGGCAACACGGTGCTGGTCATTGAACACAATCTCGATGTCGTCAAGACCGCAGACTGGGTGATCGACCTCGGGCCCGAGGGCGGCCGCCGTGGCGGGCTGATCGTGGGCGAGGGGACGCCTGAGCACATCGCGACGCTCGACACCGCCACCGGCACCGTGCTGGTCGACGTGCTCAAGGCGCGCGGCGGGTCGTAGTGTTCGCCAAGCCCGCGGGCATTCCTCGCCAGAGCGGCTGTTACCTGTTTCGCAACGCGAACAACACGATCATCTACGTGGGCAAGGCCCTGTCGCTGCAGCAACGCCTTTCGAACTACTTCCAGAGAAGTGACGCCATGAGCGTAAAGACCCAAGCGCTCATGAACGAAGCGACGTCGGTCGAGTGGATCATCACGCCCAGCGAGGTCGACGCCCTGGTCCTTGAGAACGAACTGATCAAGCAGAATCAACCCCGCTACAACATGCGCCTGAAAGATGACAAGAGCTTTCCCTTCGTGG
>Ga0307375_10007408_pt1 | contig 10017 bp, 7 predicted proteins | sample TR1MG_FD_202531 | JGI IMG/M metagenome (GOLD analysis project Ga0307375, IMG submission 202531) | Soil microbial communities from Risofladan, Vaasa, Finland - TR-1 | ecosystem: Environmental > Terrestrial > Soil > Coastal area > Acid sulfate soil | place: Finland: Risofladan, Vaasa | collected... | reverse complement strand
CACGCGCGATGAACAGGGCATCCCCGGTGCCTGGGTGAACCGCATGCGGGAAAGCATGTCGCAACTGACACCGCAATTTTCCGCCAACCGCACGGTGCGTGAATACACCGAACAGCATTACATACCGGCAGCCTCGACTTACCTTGGGCGCGCAGCCGAAAAAGGAAAATTCGGCGCGGACATGGTCGGGTGGCGGCTTGACCTGGAAAAGAAATGGGGCGCATTGCGTTTCGGTGAAATGAAGGTTGAGACTGCCGGCGAGCAACACATATTTGAAGTGCAGGTGTATCTCGACGACCTTGATCCGCAGGCTATGCGGGTTGAACTTTATGCGAACGGTGAAACGCCGGAGCGGGTGGAAATGAAGCGCGTGCGGCAACTGGTGGGCTCAGTCAACGGTTACGCCTATCACGCCGAGGTGGCTGCAGCCCGCCCTGCATCGGACTATACGGCACGGCTGATCCCGTGCCGCGACGGTGTGTCGGTGCCGCTCGAGGAAGCCCGAATTCTGTGGCAGCGATGACTGATCGCGACCGGGATGCTGTTGCCTGAATCAGGCGCCGGCATGTTCATCCGGTTGCGGTATGAATATTTGGCAGCTTAATGGCAGGCCAGTAAATTGCCGATCCGACATGTCGCGCGGCAGGAAAGAAAAAACGTGCAAACCGAGCAAATGAATACGCCCGAACGACCGCTGCATGATTATGCAGCCGAGGTCTCCGAACATACCGAAGTGCGCAGGGGTGTGCCTTTGCCCATGGGAACACATGAGTCCGGTGGAGGGGTCAACTTTGCCCTGTTCAGCCGGCACGCCACCCGCGTCCGGCTGGAAATGTTCGACCAGCCGGCAGACGCAAAACCGGCACGAGTGATCGACCTGGACCCCGCGCGCAACCGCACCGGTGATGTTTGGCACGTGTGGGTAGAAGGAATTCGTTCGGGTCAACTCTATGCCTACCGCGTTGACGGGCCATTTCAACCCGGGCAGGGACATCGTTACAATTTCAACAAGCTGCTGCTGGATCCCTTCGCGACTGCGATCTCGCCGTTACCCGATTGGGATTTTCGGCCGGCCCTGGGATACGATCCCTCGGCACCCGGGCTGGATCTGGCCTGTTCCACGCTCGATGATGCCGGAGCCATGCCGAAATGCGTGTTCACACACGAGCACTTCCATTGGCAGGATGATCTGCCACCCAGATATCCCTGGGCCAGCACGGTCATCTATGAAGTGCATGTGCGCGGGTTTACCATTCAGGCCAATTCCGGCGTGGCGCATCGCGGCACGTTCCGCGGCCTGATGGAGAAAATTCCCTACCTCAAGGACCTGGGCGTGACGGCGGTGGAATTGATGCCGGTACACGAGTTCAACGAAGGGCAGACATCCGGGATTGATCCGCAATCAGGCCAGCCGCTGAGAAATTACTGGGGCTACGATCCGGTAACCTTCTTCGCACCCAAGGCGTCCTACAGCAGTGCGGGCGGACTGGGCCAGCAGAAGCTGGAATTCAAGGAAATGATATTGGCCCTGCACAAGGCCGGGATAGAAGTGATCCTGGACGTGGTGTTCAACCACACATCGGAGGGCAGCGAACTGGGCCCGACCTTGTGTTTCCGCGGGATGGATAATGAAGTTTTCTACATGCTGGAGTCAGATAAACGCTATTACAAGGACTACACCGGCACCGGCAACACCTTCAACGCCAACCATCCCGTGGTGCGGGATCACATCATGGACGCCCTGCGTTACTGGGTGGTGGAGATGCACGTGGACGGATTCCGTTTCGATCTGGCGTCGGTGCTGGGCCGCGACGTAACCGGCAAGCTGCTGGCCAATGCCCCGCTGCTCGAATCGATCGCCGAGGATCCTATCCTCAGAGATATCAAGATCGTTGCCGAGGCATGGGACGCCGCCGGTGCATACGAAGTGGGCAGTTTCTCCGAGCGGCGCTGGGCGGAGTGGAATGGTCGCTACCGCGATGACGTCCGGCGATTCTGGCGCGGCGATGGCGGGATGCTCGGCCTGTTCGCCAGCCGCATCTGCGGCAGCGCCGACATCTACACCAAATCCGGCAAAGGTCCAGAGGGCAGCGTCAATTTTGTTACCTGTCACGACGGCTTCACGCTGAACGACCTGGTGAGCTATCGCCACAAGCACAACCGGGCAAACGGCGAAAACAACCACGACGGGACCGATGCCAACTACAGCGACAACTATGGCGTTGAAGGGGAAACAGGAAATGCCGAAATCGAGGCCCTGCGTAACAGGCAGATCAAGAATTTCCTGCTGACGCTTTTGGTGTCGCGCGGAATACCGATGCTGCTCGGCGGTGACGAATTCCGCCGCACCCAGGGCGGCAACAACAACGCTTACTGCCAGGATAACGAAACGAGTTGGTATGACTGGGACAACCTGGAACAGCACGGCGATATCTTCCGCTTTACCCGCGGCATGATCGCCTTCCGCCGCAACCATCCTGTTTTGTGCCGGGAGCAATTCTATACCGATGCCGACATTCACTGGTATGACCCGCAAGGGAATTTGCCCGACTGGGACGACCGGGAACAGAACAGGTTTGCCTGTTTGATCCATGAAGAGCAGCAGGGCAAGCTGCTGATGATGTTCAACGCCGGGACCGATGCGGTTGATTTTGTTTTGCCGCCCGCACCGGGCGGCTCTCGCTGGCATCTGGCTGCGGATACTTCGCGCGTATCGCCCCGGGACATTTTTGCGGCGGGCACGGAACCGCTTCTTGAGGACACAAAAACCTACCGCATGAGCCCGCGAGCCAGCGCGATACTGGTGGCACGATGAGTGAGCCTGGCATAACAGAACAAGCGTTACTACTTAGGTGCTGGCCTGAATTGTATATTTGACATGTTGCGCCAAATTCTTTGGCATACAATAGCCATGCAGTCAGCATGGGTTGTCCAAGGATAAGAAAAAAAAGGATTTGACGATGGAAATCTCATTTCACGGCGCCGACCGCGGTGTCACCGGATCCTGCCATCTGGTCAACTGTGCAGGCAGGAAGATCTTGATCGACTGCGGGATGTACCAGGGCGGCCGCGAACTGGACGAAGAGAACAGCGAGTCTTTCGGATTCGACCCCAAGCAAATCGATTTCGTGCTGCTCACCCATGCTCACCTGGACCACTGCGGTCGCCTGCCACTGCTGGCCAAGCGGGGATTCCGCGGCGAGATCATCACCACTTCGGCCACGCGCGAACTGGCCCGTTTGGTGATGGTGGATGCAGCGCATCTGCAGGAGGAAGAGGTGGAACATCGCGGTCACCGGTCCGCACATCACGGCAAACACCAGCATGGAGCAGCCCCGCTGTATTCAATCGTGGATGCCTTTTTGGCGCTGGATTATTTTGGCCGTGTCGCGACATACGGGCAGCCCATTCAGCTTGCACCGGGCATACGTGTCACCTTCATAGATGCAGGCCACATCCTCGGGTCGGCCTGCCTTCATCTTGAGCTGGAAGAAAACGGCCGGCAGCGCAGCGTGCTGTTTTCCGGCGATCTGGGCAACAGCGGCCGCCCCCTGCTGCGAGACCCCGCGCCCCCGCCCAAAGTCGATGTTGTTGTGATGGAAACCACTTATGGCGACCGCTTGCACAAACCTTTCGAACCGTCGGTGCAAGAATTTTATGAGGCGATCACGGATACCTTCAAGCGGGGCGGCAACGTGGTCATCCCGACTTTCGCACTGGAACGGGCGCAGGAGCTGCTGTATTTTCTGCGCGAGGGGGTCGAGAAAAACCTTCTGCCACGCTCGACCCAGGTGTTTCTGGACTCACCCATGGCGATATCTGCCACCGAGATATTCAAGCGTCACCCGGAATGCTATGAACCGGCAACCGCCGAACTGTTTCGCGAAGGACGGGATCCTTTTCACCTGCCGGGGCTGCAATTCACCCGCGAAACGGCAGCATCGATTGCGATCAACCATATCGGCGGCGGTGCCGTCATCATGGCCGGATCCGGCATGTGCACGGGAGGACGGATACGGCATCATCTGCAAAATAATATTTCGCGTGAGGAATGCAGCGTATTGTTTGTCGGATACGCAGCCACAGGCACGCTGGCACGACATGTAATCGATGGCGCAAAAGAAGTCAGAATCTACGGGGAAAAGATAGCCGTGCGCGCAAAAATTCATACCATCAATGGTTTTTCTGCACATGCCGACCAGGCTGAACTGCTCGATTGGCACGGCAAGATCGGCAACCCGGAACGCACTTTTCTGGTTCATGGCGAAGAACAGGTCATGCGTCAGTTTGCAGGCCGGCTGACAGGAACGGAAGTTGTCATGCCTGCGTTGAATGAGACTTTCGATATTTGAGCAATGGATAAAGCACCTGTCATGAATGACGACGCGAACTCAAAGAACGGGCGAGAATTTCTGCGGTGAGGAGTATTCATCTGAAGTGATCTGGCAAGAATGGAGGCCGCCCTTTGGAATAGTTTCCTGATGCATTTGTAACTATATTTAAGAGGGATAAATGTTATGGATAACGAATACGACGTACTGGTGATCGGCGGCGGCCCCGGCGGCACACCGGCCGCGATGGCGCTGGCCCAGGCAGGCAAGAAGGTCTTGCTGGTGGAAGCAGGTGCGGGTCTGGGTGGAACCTGTTTGTTCGAGGGCTGCATCCCTTCCAAGATTTTTCGTGAGACGTCCCAGCGACTGCGCGACATTGCCATGGCGGCAGAGTTCGGTATCAATCTTCCGCATGAATCGGTACAGCTAGACTGGCAACAGGTGCTGGCGCGCAAGCGTGCCATATTGCAACGGCGCAGCGAGGGCGCTATCCACAAGGTGGGGCAACTCAGCAACCTCCACCTGATTTTTGGCCACGCCCAGTTGCGCGGCCCGCGCAAGGCATACATCAAACCGTTCGACGGTAAAGATGCCGAGATTACATTCGGGAAGTGCATACTGGCCACCGGTTCCACACCGAATGCGCTGCCTGTACCGGGGGGCGATTTGCCGCAGGTCTACAGCAGCGATAGCATCCTCGATATCGACAGCATACCCGAGCGGCTGGCGGTCATCGGTGGCGGCCCTATCGGTGTTGAACTGGCGCAGATATTCCACACCCTGGGAGCCCAGGTCACACTGCTGGAGATGGGTCCAAGTATTCTCGGTGGTATGGATGAAGAGTTGGTACTGGCCCTGGAACAGCATCTGATCAAACAGGGCATCAGGCTGCACGTCAATTGCCAAGTCAGAAACATCAGTAGCAGCGGTCAGGATGTGGTTGTTCAATACGCTACCGAACAGGGTGCCGATCAAGTTATCGCCACTGCGGTATTGGCCGCCACCGGCCGACGCCCGCGTGTGGAAGGTTTGGGCCTGGAGCACACTGCAGTGCAGGTCGGAGCACATGGCGTCAAGGTGGACGAAACGCTGCAGACCGCCGAACCCGGCATCTACGCTGTCGGCGATGTGCTTGGCCAGCCCATGTTTGCCCACTGGGCCACAGAGCAATGTCTGGCGTTGGCACGCCATCTGTTGGGTATGCCCGGCCCGTTTCCAAAACCCGAACACAATACCGCAATCATCTTCAGCACCCCGGAACTGGGCATAGCGGGACTGACCGAGACCCAGGCTGCCAAGGCCGGGATGGAGGTGGCTGTCGCCCGTTACGACTTCGCCCAGGATGCCCGCGCCCAGATCGGCGGGCATGATAATGGTCTGCTGAAGATCGTCTACGAAAAGACCACACGGCGCGTGGTCGGTGTCCACGCGCTGGTGGAAGGGGCTGCGGATCTGATGGGCGAAGCAGCGCTGCTGGTGCGGGCAGGACTGCCGCTGGAGGCCATTGCCGGGGCGATTCATCCCCATCCTACCCTGACTGAATCTTTTGTTATGGCCGCGCGAGCCACACTGGCGGCACAGGCGATGAAGCGCCATGAATGAGTTGGCACCATTGTCGCCACGTCCCGCTGAAATTATTGGGCGGGCGCGCAATCGTCCACCCTTGCAGGTACCGCTGATGCCCACTTCCCGCCCCAACCCACCTGCCGCCCGCCTGATCCCCGCCGCCATCCCCGCCGCCATTGCCGTATTGTTGCACCAGCTCTGGGGCAGTGACGGCGTATCGGCCATTGCTACATCTATCACAGGAGATAAATCATGACCATTGCAGACGAACTCCAGGCCACCATCGAACAGATGGCGCAACCCGGCAAGGGCATTCTCGCCGCCGACGAGAGCGAGCCCACCATCGCCAAACGTTTTGCGGCGATCAAGATTGAGTCCACCGAGGAGAATCGCCGCGCCTACCGCGCCCTGCTGTTTGAAGCTCCCGGGATTGGGGACTACATCAGCGGCGTAATCCAATTCGAGGAGACCCTGGTCCAGACCGGCGATGGCGGTGCCTTTTTGCCCGAAGTGCTGGCGCGGCGCAGCATCGTCCCCGGTATCAAGGTGGACAAGGGCAAGGGCCCGCTGGCGCTGTCGCCCGGCGATCTGATCACCTATGGCCTGGACGGGCTGGCGGAGCGCTTGCAGCAATACAAAATCCGGGGCGCGCGGTTCGCCAAGTGGCGCGAGGTATACCAGATAAGCGAACGCAATCCCACCCACCTTGGCATTAGCGCCAATGCCGAGATGCTGGCGCGCTATGCGGCGGTCTGCCAGGAGCAGGGCGTTGTGCCCATCGTCGAACCGGAGGTGCTGATCGACGGTGATCATAGTCTGGCACGTTGCGCCGAGGTGACCGAAGCGGTGCAGAAGGAAATCTTTCACGCCCTGCACCGCCATCACGTCGTACTGGAGCACATGATCCTGAAACCGAACATGGTGCTGCCGGGCAAGACTCATCCGGCCAGGTCCAGCGCCGAAGAGATCGCCGCCGCGACCCTGCGGGTGTTCCGGCGCACCGTGCCGGCAGCGGTGCCGAGCATCAATTTTCTCTCCGGCGGCCTGAGCCCGGAACAGGCGACAGCCAACCTCAACGCGATGAACGCCGGTTTCCCCGGTATGCCCTGGCTGCTTTCATTTTCCTATGGGCGCGCCCTGCAACAAACGGTGTTGCAAGCCTGGCAGGGCAAGGCGGAAAACGTCGCCGCGGCCCAGCAGGCCCTGTTGAAACGGGCACGGTTGAATGGCGCTGCACAGCGGGGTGAATATCAGGCAAGCATGGAAAATGCGGCGTGAGTGAAATTCATTTATTGCATTACCGTCATGGAAGAAGGATGGTCGCATGAGCGAAGCAGCCGACGGCAAGATGGGTTTGTGGGCAGTGGTTGCGCTCGGAGTCGGCGGCATGGTTGGAGGAGGGATATTTGCGGTGCTGGGGCTGGCGGTGCAACTTGCGCACGGCGGTACGCCGCTGGCCTTTGCGCTGGCGGGCATGGTGGCACTGTTGACGGCCTATTCGTACGCAAAGCTTTCCGTCGCCTATCCGAGTCGCGGCGGCACGGTCTCCTTTCTCGACCGCACGTTCGGTGCCGGGATGTTCACCGGCAGCCTGAACGTGTTGCTGTGGCTGAGTTACGTTGTGATGTTGTCGTTGTATGCGTTCGCATTTGGCAGTTACGGCGCGACGTTTCTGCCGCAGGCCTGGCAGGGGATAGGCAAACACGCGCTGATCAGTCTCGCCGTGATTGCGATTGCCGGCATGAACCTGCTCAACGCCGGGTTGATCGGCAAAGCGGAGATCTGGATCGTGGCATTAAAGCTGGCGATCCTGCTGTTGTTCGTCGGTGTCGGCTTTTCCGGTATCCACGCTTCCCAGATTGCACCGGGCTCATGGTCGCCTCCGCTGCAACTGGCCGCAGGCGGGATGATCATCTTTCTGGCTTACGAGGGTTTCGAGTTGATTGCCAACACGGCCAACGATGTGCGTGACGTGGCAAAGACACTGCCGCGCGCGTACTACACGGCGGTCGGGTTTGTGATCGTACTCTATGTGCTGGTTGCGCTCGTCACGGTGGGCAATCTCCCGGTGGACAAGATCGTTGCGGCCAAGGATTACGCCCTGGCGGAAGCGGCCCGGCCATTTCTCGGGCAGGCCGGCTTCACGCTGATTGCGGTTGCGGCGATGTTGTCCACCGCTTCCGCGATCAACGCCACGCTCTACGGCGCGGCGCGTCTGAGTTACTGCATCGCGCGCGACGGCGAATTGCCGGCCGAGCTGGAGCGCAAGGTGTGGGGTCAGCCGGTGGAAGGGCTGCTTATTACCGCAGGGCTGACGCTGTTCGTGGCCAACGTCTTCGACCTGACGAGCATTGCAACGCTGGGCAGCGCCGGGTTCCTGTTGATCTTCGCCGCAGTCAATAGCGCCAACGCGCGCCACGCGCCGCACACACATAGCCGCGGCTGGATATCGGCTGCCGGTGCGGCCGCATGTCTGATTGCCCTGGGCGCATTGGTCTGGCAGACGGCTATGACCGGGCCGGCCAAGTTGTGGGTGCTTGCGGCGATGCTTGCCCTGGCGGTGCTGATCGAGGGCGCGTTCCGGCTGGCAAAACGGGAGATCCGCTTGCATGAATAAACAAACACGCCAGCAGCAGAGTCCGTCGTTGGTACTCACCATCAACGGCGGCTCGTCGAGCATCAAGTTCGCGCTGTTCGAGGCCGGGGAACCTCTAAAGCGGGTACTCGAGGGCAGCATCGAGCGGATCGGTCTGCCAGATGCCAGCCTGCGGGTTAAAGGCTTGAACCCCGCAGAAAATTTTTCGCGATCCGTGAAAGCGCCGGATCACACTGTCGCAGTGCAAGTGCTGATGGACTGGATCGAGGAACGCGGCGACCATGAGGCATTGGTCGCAGTGGGACATCGCGTGGTGCATGGCGGGCCGAAGTATAGCGAACCGCAAGTTATCACTGCGGAAATGATAGCTGAGTTGCGCCGGCTCAGCCCGTTCGATCCCGAGCATCTGCCCGAGGAGATTCTGTTGACCGAGGCGTTTCAGCGGCGCTTCCCGGATCTGAACCAGGTGGCGTGTTTCGACACGGCATTCCATCATGATCTCCCCCGCGTCGCACAGATTTTGCCTATCCCGCGCCGCTATGAGGCGCAGGGCATAAGGCGCTACGGGTTTCACGGTTTGTCATATGAATTCCTGATGGGGGAACTCAGCCGCCTCGGCGACCCGGCTGCAACAAAAGGACGCGTGATCCTCGCGCACCTCGGCAATGGCGCGAGCCTGGCGGCGGTGCGCGACGGCAAGAGTATCGACACCAGCATGGGTTTCACCCCGACCGCGGGCGTGACCATGAGCACCCGCTCGGGCGACCTTGATCCGGGGCTGGTCTGGTATCTGGCGCGCAGCGAAAAAATGAGCGCAAAGCAATTCAACGAGATGGTCAATTTTCAGTCCGGGCTGCTGGGCATATCCGAGACCAGTTCCGACATGCGCGACCTGCTGGAGCATGAGGCGCAGGATGTGCGTGCCGCTGAAGCGGTCGCGTTGTTCTGCTACCAGATCAGGAAGCGGATCGGCGCATATGCCGCGGCGCTGGGCGGACTGGACACGCTGGTGTTTTCCGGCGGGATCGGGGAGAACGCGCCGGTGATCCGTGCGCGGATTTGCGAGGATTTGGCGTTTCTGGGAATCGAGATCGGGGTTAAACAAAATGCGGCAAATGAGGTCGTAATCTCCACGGTATCCAGCCGCGTTGCCGTTCACGTTATGCATACGGACGAAGAACAGATGATAGCCAGGACGGTCTGTCGTGTTCTCGATCTTGACGAAAAAAGGAGAATTTAAAAATGAAGAACAACACACTTTCCGCCGAGCTGCTGAACAAGATAGACGCTTACTGGCGTGCCGCCAACTACCTGTCGGTCGGCCAGATTTTTCTCTACGACAATCCGCTGCTCAAGCGTCCGCTGACGCTCGCGGATGTGAAGAAGATGCTGCTCGGCCACTGGGGCACGACGCCGGGGCAGAACTTCATCTACGCGCACCTGAACCGGGTCATCAAGAAGTACGACCTCGACATGATCTACATCTCCGGTCCAGGGCACGGCGGCCCTGCGGTGGTGGGCAAC
>Ga0307375_10007405_pt1 | contig 10019 bp, 7 predicted proteins | sample TR1MG_FD_202531 | JGI IMG/M metagenome (GOLD analysis project Ga0307375, IMG submission 202531) | Soil microbial communities from Risofladan, Vaasa, Finland - TR-1 | ecosystem: Environmental > Terrestrial > Soil > Coastal area > Acid sulfate soil | place: Finland: Risofladan, Vaasa | collected... | reverse complement strand
AGGAACTTCTGGATCTTGCGGGCGCGAGCCACGGTGAGCTTCTGCTCTTCGGAGAGTTCGTCGATGCCGAGAATGGCGATGATGTCCTGAAGATCCTTGTAGGTCTGGAGGACGCGCTTCACGCTCTGGGCCACGTCATAGTGCTCCTGTCCCACGATACGCGGATCGAGAATGCGCGAAGTGGAGGCGAGCGGATCGACGGCGGGGTAGATACCGATTTCGGTCAACGCACGCGAGAGCACGGTGGTGGCGTCGAGGTGAGCGAAAGTGGTTGCCGGAGCGGGATCGGTAAGGTCGTCGGCGGGGACGTAAATGGCCTGCACCGAGGTGACCGAACCTTTCTTGGTGGAGGTGATGCGCTCCTGGAGTTCGCCCATTTCGGTGGCGAGGTTGGGCTGGTATCCCACGGCGGAAGGCATACGGCCCAGCAGCGTGGAGACCTCGGAACCGGCCTGGGTGAAACGGAAGATGTTGTCGATGAAGAGCAGCGTGTCAGCGCCTTCCTGGTCGCGGAAATTCTCGGCGACGGTGAGGGCGGTGAGGGCGACACGGAGACGCGCTCCGGGGGGCTCGGTCATCTGGCCGTAAATCAGCGCGGCCTTGGACTTGGAAGGATCGCCGGGGGTGATAACGCCCGACTCGGACATTTCCAGCCAGAGATCGTTGCCTTCACGGGTGCGCTCGCCGACGCCGGCAAAGACGGAGTAGCCGCCGTGCTGCTTGGCGACGTTGTTGATGAGCTCCATGATAACGACGGTCTTGCCGACACCGGCGCCGCCGAAGAGGCCGATCTTGCCGCCCTTGAGGAAGGGCTGGATGAGGTCGATGACCTTGATGCCGGTCTCGAACATTTCGGCGCGCGTCGACTGCTCTTCAAAGGAAGGAGCGAGGCGGTGAATCGGCAGCCGCTTATCGCAGGCAATGGGGCCAAGCTGATCAACCGGGTCGCCGATAACGTTCATGACGCGGCCCAACGTGCCACGGCCCACGGGAACGCTGATGGGGCCGCCGAGGTCGATGGCATTCATGCCACGGACCATGCCGTCGGTGGGCTGCATGGCGACGCAACGCACACGGCCTTCGCCGAGGTGCTGCTGCACTTCGAGGATGACGTCGATGGGCGTGGGCGTGGTGAAGCCGTCACCGACAACGCGCACGGCGGTGTAGATGAGGGGAAGATGTCCTTCGGCAAACTGCACGTCCACGGCGGGACCGGAGATCTGAATTACGTGTCCAATGTTTTCAGGCATAAAAATCAGTTTCCAGTTTCGAGTTTCCAGTTTCGAGTACCGCTCTCGCTTCGAAACTCAAACTGCGATTCCTTTGTCTTAAGCTCTCTGTACTGCTCGCCGAGCGTCCAGCTCAAGTCCGATTCTCGAAACTTGAAACTTGAAACTCGACACTGTCTTTACAACGCGGCGGCGCCGCTGACGATCTCGATAATCTCTTTGGTGATGGCTGCCTGGCGCGCGCGGTTCATGGTGAGCGTCAGGGAGTCAATCATGTCGGTGGCGTTGTTGGTTGCCGAATCCATGGCCGTCATGCGGGCGGCATGTTCGGCGGCAACCGACTCCAGCACCGAGCGATACAACTGCACGGAAACGTACTTGGGCAACAACGCGGCAAACAACTGCTCGGCGGGCTGCTCGTAGATGTAATCCACCTGCTCCGTGCCAAACTTCGCGGCACGCGCATCGATTTCGGCGGTATCCGGCTCGGCGAGAGAAACACCAGCAGCAGCAGCGGCTTCGCCGGCGCGCTCGAGTTCCTTCTGCGAAAGCTCCTCGGCCTGGCGGATGTCACGCTCGCCGATCTGGGCAATGGGCAACACGGTTTCCACCACGAGGCGCTGAGCAATCACCGACTTGAACTCGTTGAAAAGCACGTAGACGGCGTCAAGCTCGCTGCGGGTGTAGCGGTCGATGATGTTTTCGGCCACCTCCTGCACGGTGGCGAAATCCGGCTTGGAGAGCAAGCCGGGATGTTCACCGGTGATACGGACCTGGGCGCTACGGGAGCCGTCGGGATTTTCCATCGGGAAACGGCGGCGGAAGAAATCGCGCGCCTTGCGGCCGATGCACTCGATGTCGATGTTGACGCCGTCCTTGCTTTCCAGAAAGCGCTGGGCGGACTTGATGATGTTGGAATTGAAGGCGCCGGCCAGTCCGCGATCCGCAGTGACGATGATGACGAGGATGTTCTTTTCCTCGCGCTGGACGAGCAGCGGATGGCGCGGTTCGCCGGTCTCCGGGTCGAAGCAGTCCGCGCGGGTTACGAGCGACTTGAGGACGTTCGTCAGCATCTGCGCATAAGGACGCGCGGCGAGGGCGCGCTCCTGGGCGCGGCGAAGTTTGGCGGCCGAGACCATTTTCATGGCCTTGGTGATCTGCCGCGTGCTCTTGACGCTGCGGATACGCCGCCGGATGTCTAAGACGTTTGCCATAGTTCAGTCACGAATCGCCGGTTGCGAAAGTTAGTTCGCCGCCGTGGCGACCGCTGCCTTTTCCGCCAGGAAGCGCTCTTTCGCTTCCTTGATAGTCTTGTTCATATCGCCCTTGATGTCGTCATCGAGCGCCTTCTTGGTCTCGATGGTGGTGAGCAGGGCCGGGTTCATCGAATCGACGTAAGCATAGAGCGACTTCTCGAACGGACGAACATCAGCGATCGCCAGATCGTCGAGGAAGCCGTTGGTTCCGGCGAAGATGATGAGAATCTGCTTGGAGAAATTCAACGGCTCGAACTGGTCCTGCTTGAGGACTTCAACGAGGCGCGCGCCGCGATTCAACTGCTGCTGCGTAGCCTTGTCGAGATCGCTGCCGAACTGCGAGAAAGCAGCGAGTTCGCGGTATTGCGCGAGTTCGAGCTTGAGGCTGGAACCGACCTGCTTCATAGCCTTGATGGCCGCCGAGAAACCGACGCGGCTGACCGAGATGCCGACGTTGACCGCGGGGCGGACGCCAGAGTTGAACAGATCGGCTTCGAGGAAGATCTGTCCGTCGGTGATGGAAATGACGTTGGTGGGAATGTAGGCCGAGACGTCGCCCGCCTGCGTCTCAATGATCGGCAGCGAGGTGATGGATCCGCCACCGAGCTTGGCGCTGAGCTTGGAGGAACGCTCCAACAGGCGGCTGTGAAGATAGAAGACATCGCCGGGGTAGGCTTCCCGTCCCGGTGGACGGCGCAGCAGCAACGAGATTTCGCGATAGGCCGCAGCGTGCTTGGAAAGATCGTCGTAGATGCAGAGCGCGTGGCGCTTGGAGTCGCGGAAATACTCGGCGATGGCGGTGCCGGAGTAGGGCGCGAGGTACTGTAAGGGAGCCGGATCGGAGGCCGAGGCGACGACCACGACGGTGTACTCCATGGCGCCGTTCTCTTCCAAGGTCTTAACGACCTGGGCGACGGTGGAACGCTTCTGGCCGATGGCGACATAGACGCAGATGAGGTCCTTGCCCTTGTTATTGATGATGGTGTCGATGGCGATGGCGGTCTTACCGGTCTGGCGGTCGCCAATGATGAGCTCGCGCTGGCCACGGCCGATCGGAATCATGGAGTCGATGGCCTTGAGACCGGTGGCCATCGGTTCGCGCACCGGTTGACGCTCAATGACGCCGGGGGCGAGACGCTCGACCGGGTTGAATTGCGTGGTGTTGATGGGACCCTTGTCGTCGATGGGCTGACCGAGCGCGTTGACGACGCGGCCAATCATGGCCTCGCCGACGGGCACGGACATGATGCGTCCGGTGCGCTTGACGGTGTCGCCTTCCTTGATCTCGGTGTATTCGCCCATGAGCACGGCGCCCACCTGATCCTCTTCGAGGTTCATGGCGAGTCCGGCGATGCCGTGGGGGAAGGAGAGCAACTCGCCGGCCATGACCTTGTCGAGGCCGTGGATGCGGGCGATGCCGTCGCCGATGGAGATGACGGTGCCCACCTCATCGACGGTAATTCTGGATTCGTAGTTTTCGATCTGCTCACGAATGAGCTTTGTGATCTCGTCTGCCTTGATCTGAGCCATAAAGTAAGCCTTCAGCACTCGGCACTCGGCATAAAGCCGGTATGCGGAGGCGACTGGGTTCTAAAACTTGCGTGCGACCACTGTAAAAAACTATGCCGCCTCCCGAATGAAGGGACCGGCTAAGCGTGGCGGAGAATCACTCCGCAACTAACTGCTGCTTGATCTTCTGGAGCTGGCCGCGTACGGAACCGTCATAGACGGTGCTGCCCAGCTTAACGACGGCGCCGCCAAGCAAAGTGGCGTCGGTGCTGTACTGCGCCGAAACCTGCCGTCCGGTTAACTGCGCCACCTGGGCGACAAGCGACTGGCGCTCGGAGTCCGAAAGTGGCCGCGCACTGATGACCGCGGCTTCCACCAGGCCGAGACGCTGGTTCATCTCCGCCTCGAACTGGCGCACGATCTGCGGCAACTGAACGATGCGCTGGTGATCGATGAGCACGGCGAGGAAGTTGCGCAACGGACGCGGCACGTCGCCGATGCGTGCCACGATGGAATCCAGCACCTTACGTTTCTCGTCGGCGGAAATCGCGGGATTCTCCCAGGCGCGGCGCAGGTCCTCACTGCCCTGAAAGAGCTCGACAAACTGGTCAAGCTGGCGGGCAACAAGCGCGGCATCCAGCTTGGCGTCGAAAACAATATCTACAAAGGCGCGGGCGTAACGACTGCTGACTTCGGCCATTACTTGCCGTCCTTTCCAAGCCGGGTGACAAATCCGCTGACCAGTGCTGCGTCGGTGGCGGAATCGATCTTGATCTTTTTCTCGGCGAGGCCGACGGACAATTCGGCGACAAACGCCTTCAACTCGCGCCGCGCATTCTTGCCGGCGGCGGCAATTTCGTGCTCAGCCATCTCGACAACGCGGTGGGCATCTTCCTCGGCGGCTTGCTTGATGCGCTGCTCCTCGGCGCTGAAATCGGCTTCGGCAGCGGTGCGCAAGGCGGAAATCTCGCCATCGAGTTTCGCCAACCGCCCCTCAATCTCAGAGAGCCGGGCGGAGGCCTCGGCACTGGCCTTGCGCGCTTCCTCAATTCCCTTCTGGATGGTGGCGGTGCGTGTGCGGAACATCGCGGGCAGGCTCGACTTGGCAAACCAGACAATGAGGCCGGCGAGGATCGCAAAATTGAGAACGACAAAGACCCAGTAAGCAGACTGTGGCGAAAGTCCCGTAAGGTGCGCAAGGAACAGGACCGACGGCGAGTGCTTGAACTGCGCGGTCTCATCGTCTTCGCCAGCAGCCTTCTCGGACTGCTCGGCGAGTTGCCCCTGCATCGACTGAGTGTCTTCCTGCGCCTCGGCGTTCTTTTGCTGCGGCGCGGAGGGCGCGGCGGCGGAAGAATGAGTCTGGGCAAAGAGACCGAGCGCACAGGTGAGGAAGCAGACGGCCACTGCGGATCGAATGAACTTTTTCATGATTGCCCGCCTGCTGCCGGAGCATGGCCAGCACCGGCGGGTTGAAGAACAGACTTGATGATGGCAGCGGCGAGTTGCTCGGAATCCGCCTGTAAAGATGTGCGGGCGGTGTCGACCTCGTGCTGCAACTGCTGACGCGCCTGCTTCACCTGCTCATCGGCACGTGCCCGTGCCTGGGCGACAGCCTCGGCACGAGTCTGCTGCGCCTGATGACGGCGCAACTCCTGCGACTTGAAGATGGCAAGACGAGCTTCGCGGAGGCGAGCTTCATACTCGACGGCCTTGGCCTCGGCGGCGGCAACATCGGCGCGCGCTTTCTCAATGGCTCCCAGCGTGCGCGCACGACGCTCCTCGAGAGTGCGTACCAGCGGCCGATGTACCAGAAAATGATAGACGGCGTAGAGCAGCAGCAGGAGCAGCGAGGTGGGGATCGCTCCGAGCAGTAATTCGCCTACTTGTTTAAGAGTCTGTTCCATTCCTTTAAGTGATGACCTACGACCGGAAAGAATGAGGACTTAAGCAACCCGTTAGGCTATCATCCTCTTTCCGGGGGTGTCAATTTTCAGATCCCAGTATAAATAGGTTTAGATTCAGCGAATTAGCCTAGATACCGGGGTGGGGTTCCCGGGGCGGGAGGATTGTTGCGGTAGACAATCGTGGCGCTTGACTTTCGTTTTGGCGGAGTTACGATAGTCATATCACCTCCGATCCACTTCAGGATCGAATGGGCTTGTGGGCAAGGAAATGTCACCGCTCCTTGCTGACAGGCCCATTTTAGTTTTCCAGAAAAAGGGTTCGATGGAATGCGCTTGACTTGCGCGAGGCCGGCTGATCAGCGGGCGCGAGGTTTTCTGCGTTCCTTCACGACGTACTGGCGCAGGCGACGGACGATGGATTCGGGCGCCTCAACGTCAAGTTCCACCATCTCGGCTTCGTCATACTTGCGCGAAAGCACGCGCGCCTTGGCATCCAGCAGCGACAGGGCCTTGCCTTCGGACTGCGGCACCTTCATGCGGACACGCTGCACGGGATCTTCCTGGAGATGGTGATCGATGGCTTCAAGCAGGGCGTCGAGATTGATGGCGCGGGCAGCGGAGATGTGCACGGTGTCGTCGTTGTCACGCAGTGAAGAGCGCTTCTCATCGGGGAGAAGGTCGATCTTGTTGACGACGAGAATCTGCGGCTTGGCAGCACACTCGAGCTCGCGAAGAACGGTTTCCACCTGCTCGGCCTGCTCGCCGGCGACGGGACTGGTGGCATCGCTGATGTGCAACAGAAGCACGGCGCGCTGCACTTCCTCAAGCGTGGCGCGGAAGGCGGAGACAAGAGTGTGCGGCAGGTGACGAATAAAACCGACGGTGTCGGAGAGAAGAATTTCTCGCTTCGAAGGCAGCGTGACGGCGCGAAGAGTGGGGTCGAGCGTGGCGAACATGCGCGCCGAAGCATAAACACCAGCGTTGGTGAGCGCGTTGAAGAGCGTGGATTTGCCGGCATTGGTGTAGCCGACGAGCGCGACGGTGGCGACGGGAACGCTCTCGCGACGCTGGCGCTGCTGACGGCGAATGCGGCGCACTTCCTCCAACTGCTCCTTGACGTGGCGGATGCGGCGATGAATCTTGCGGCGGTCGGTTTCGAGCTGCGTTTCACCGGGACCGCGGGTGCCGATGCCGCCGCCAAGCTGCGACATCTCGACACCGCGTCCGGCAAGGCGCGGAAGTAAATAGTCAAGCTGCGCGAGTTCGACTTGCAACTGGCCTTCGCGGGTTCGCGCGTGACGGGCAAAGATGTCGAGAATGAGTTGCGTGCGGTCAAGGACGCGGCAGTGGATTTCGCGCTCGATGTTGCGCTGCTGCGAAGGCGTGAGCTCGTGATCGAAGATGACAAGCTGCGCGTCCACGGACTTGGCGGCCATGGCGAGTTCTTCGAGCTTGCCGCTGCCGATAAGAGTTGCGGGGTCGGGACGGTCACGGCGTTGCAGCATTTCACCGGCGATGACGGCGCCGGCGCCCGCAGTCAGCTCGCGTAATTCGGCGAGCGACTCTTCGGCGTTGGAGGGAATGACCTGCTCTTCGGCGGCAAGTTTGCCGGCGGAAGCGGCATTGCGGGCGATGCGAGCGGAAGGCGGAACCGTTCCGCCGGAGCGGTTCCGCAAGCCAGGTGCGTGATCGTTTGACGGCTCTTCGCGCCGCCGGTAGTTACGCGAACGGAATTCGACTCCAACGAGGAACGCCCGTTCCGGAGCCGCGACAGTGCTGCGTTCGTCGCGAGGAGGAAACGAAGACCCGAAAGAGCTATTCAGATCGCGACGCGTACGAACACCTCACTCCTGCGCGGGAGTGTTCCCGGGAACGGCGGCAACAGCGGGCGTCGCACCCTGAGCTTGAGCAGAGGTGGACGCGCCCTGGTAAGGCCGGTCCATATGCACTCCCCTGGCCATCACGACCGTGGAAATCGCATGCTTGAAGATGAGCTGCTCCTGGTTATTGGTTTCCAGCACGACCGAGTATTTGTCGAAAGAACGAATACGCCCGGAGAGTTTCACACCGCTGAGAAGATAAATCGTAATGACAGCCTTATCTTTACGGGCAGTGTTGAGGAAAGAATCCTGAATGTTCTGCGCCGGCTTGTTGTCCATGAGTCACAATCTCCTTAGTCGGAACAGCCAACCACCAAAGTAAATACGGCATTGCACAATCGTTTCGTGTCGCGCCCCTTAGCTTCCCGTTTGACAGGTGCAACGGGTTGCCGGACAGAACTACGATACGGACTTATCATAGCAATTTCAACTTTCGCCAATGTTTCGGGGCAGGGAATGTGGCAATTGGCGGACCACAAAGGTGCACCATTCCGGGAAAGCGCGGAGCTGAAGAAGGAGGGTGGCGACCCAAAAAATCAGGGAGCCGCGAGGCTCCCTGGAAGGATTGCAGTAGAAAATCTGATTAGAAGCTGTACTTCAACAGGAACCGGACGTTGCGGTGTCCACCCACGGTACCGGCGTAGTCGCCGAAAGAAGAGGTTCCCACGCTAGTTGGCAGGATGCCACTCAGCAGCGTGAAGTTCGGGCTGCCCGTGTTGCCGTGATTGAAGACGTTGAACATTTCGGCGCGAATATCGAAGCTCTGGTGCTCGCCGATTTTCAACGTGCGCTGAAGCGAGAAATCCCAATCCTGGGTTCCCGGGGAAATGATGCTGTTGCGGCCAACGATGTTGGTTCCCTGCGTGTGGTACGAGGGGATCAACCAGTGCACCGACGACGGAGCAACCGGGTGGCACGCATCGCTGGTGTTCCATGCGGCGTTGCCTTCGCAAGCCATTCCGGTAGGCACGGGGCCAAGGCCAAGGAGAGGAGCCCAGCTCGATACGAATGCGAAGGTATTGAGTGGGGCGTTGGGATTGCTGAGCTCTGGACGATCGTTGCCGATTCCGTCGCCGTTGACGTCGAATCCGACAAAGACGTTCTGCGGCGTTCCGCTCTGGAAGGAGCTCGAACCAGAGATCTGCCAGCCATTCACAACAGCAGCGACGGGCAGGAGATGACTGTTCGATACTCTCCATTTCGGAATGCTATAGACGTAGGAGAAGGTCAGGCGCTGACGGTGATCGAAGGCCGAGAGACCCCAGTCGGTGGACTTGCGCGAGCTGGGATACTGCACGACCGGGAACGATGACCAGTTGCCCGTAGTGAAGATCTCGGAAACGTCGTCCTCGTACTTGGAGTACGTGTAAGAAACGTTGAGCATCAGGCCGTGGCTGAAGTTGCGGTCGAGGCTCGTCTGAAGTCCGTGGTAGATCGAATCGCCCGTATTGTCGCGAAGGACGATGCGGCCGCGGTTCGGATCAGTGTAATCGCCAGTGGCCGGGTTCAGAGGATTGAACTCGGTATTGGCCAGCAGGTGTTCGCCACGGGTACCGACATAGGCGACGGTAGCGATGAAGCTGCCGGGCAGTTCACGCTGGATATTCAGGTTCCACTGGAGGGTTTCAGGAGCGAGCAGGTGAGGAGTGATGGGCTCCTGAAGATCATATGGTGTTGGAGTCGTCGAGAGCTGGCCCAACTCCTGCGACCAGTTGGCAACGCCACGGCCACCGGAAGTGACGTAAAGACTCGGAGCGGCCATGTTCGGCGAGCTGGCCTGGATATTATCGGCAATGTTGGTAAACAACTGATCGTAGAAGACGCCGAATCCGCCACGGATGACGGTCTTATCCTGCCCGAAGATCGACTGCCAGAACTTTGGCGAATAAGAGAAGCCAAAACGCGGACCCCAGTCGCTGCCGTCGGCCTGCTGTTTTTGCACGCAGGTGTAGCAATCGATGTTCTTCGTATAGAGAGCCGGGTATACCAGGCTGTTAAACGGCGCACCGTTGTACTCGTAGCGGACACCGTAGTCGACGGTCAGGTTCGGACGAACCTTCCAGCTATCCTGGAAGAAGTAGCTCTGGCCGAAGAGACGCGTATGCACGATTGGGCTGCCGTAATTCTGCCCGGCAAAAGAGGTGTTCGTGCCGGAAAAATTGTCAATGAAGTTGGCGAGGGCCGTGTAAGTGCCGCCATTGGGGTCGGCGCCACCCTTCGTGTAGCTGAGCGAGCCGT
>Ga0307375_10007399_pt1 | contig 10023 bp, 8 predicted proteins | sample TR1MG_FD_202531 | JGI IMG/M metagenome (GOLD analysis project Ga0307375, IMG submission 202531) | Soil microbial communities from Risofladan, Vaasa, Finland - TR-1 | ecosystem: Environmental > Terrestrial > Soil > Coastal area > Acid sulfate soil | place: Finland: Risofladan, Vaasa | collected... | reverse complement strand
AGAGGCTGAGCTCGGCTTCGTTCTCCTCCATGATGACGAGTTCGACTTCCTCGATGCGGCGACATTGGTCGGCGTTTGGGTATTCGTAGTGCGGTTCCGTAGCGTAGCGATGGAAGGCAATGCCGACAAAGTCTTTGCAGGGAGGGGGCATGCAGACGGGAGCGGAGAAGAGATAGTCCAGCGCGATCTCCGGTTGATTGGCGAGCGCATTCACCTTCGCTGCCGTATATAGTGCACGATAATCGTCGGGATACTGCTGCGTGGCCAGCTTCGCATACTCTAGGGCCTTGACGCGCTCACCACGAGTGAAGAGAGTGATGCTGAGCTCGAGAAGCAAGTCCAGGCTGTTGGGATGTTCCACGATGCTCTGCAGTAGCGCATTGACGCAGCTCGCGTACGCTTCCGCCTCGTCGTGCTCCTCATCGTGCAGAGAAGTGTTGGGCGAAGCGGTGGGGGAGGACTTCTTGTTGGGATCGGAGAAGGGGGGCGTTTTGCGACGAGCCTTCGCCTCGAGTGCAATCATCTCTGGAACGTCGATGGACATGCGACACGCGAAGTCGATGATGATGTTGCTGCAGCCTTGGCGCAGCATGTATTTGAAGGGGATTTGCATCATCATGTTGCTGACGACGGTGGGCAGGGAGCCGCGCACGTAGGAGCCGAGCAGCAAGCCTGATTTGAGGAAGGGCACCAAAAACTCGAGGAAGGCCTCTTCTGCACACATGGGGCCGACGAGAGAGATGGGTGGATGGGCAAGTGACGAATCGATCAATTCGGACGGAGGCTGAAGATTCTCTACGTTCAAAGTCAAACGCGACGCGGAGCGGCTCGGGGCGCGCGAGCTCGCACTCAGGGAGTCCGCGTTGGCCACGTGCGTCGCGGCAAGCGAAGCTGAAGAAGAAGAAGAAGCGGCTCGGACCATGCTCGAGCTAGCAGAAAGATCAGAGAGTGCAGGCAAGAACTCACGAGAAGCAAAGCACGAGAGGCAATCGTCGTTCAAATGCAGCGGCGTGATCTTTGGGTCGAACGAATCCAACGATAACTGTCGCGCCATGTACCGCAACACACCAGCAATACGCAACTCCTTCCACAGGCCAACATCATCACGCTGAACCGGAGAACGCTTGCCATTCTTGTCCACCGCGTACATATCGAAGATCATGTCCTCCTCTTCACCATCTCCACGCAACTTCTGCGTCTCGAGATGCACATCGATAGATCGGAACGGATTATAGGTACAGTAATGGAAATAGCTGATCTTGTACTCAGCAGTAGGCACTACCCAACTCGACCAATCCAATTGCTCCTGCTCGTCCAGCAAACCTCGCAAGTACTTCACAATAGACAACACGCCTTTATCTAACGCGAGACCCAGCCTCCAATGGAAGTATCCGACCGTTTCATCGTAGAACAAGGACGAAAAAGGGCCACTTCCGCTATCAGAGCAAACAGCAAACTCGGTCAGGCGTTTTTCGGACGAGAATGCAGTCAAGAGACCGAATAGTGGCAGAAACAGATACAAAGAGGAGCAAGGATACGTACATTTTGCGTTTCTTGATGTAACAGAGATCTGGAGGTCCCAAACGAGCAGAGCTGGGGTGGCGCAAGACTTCCAGCCGTTTTGCCAAGCACTCGCTATCATTCAGCTCGGCATACTCCACCAAACCAGCGATGGTCTCCGCCATGATGAGATGGAAGGGCAAGGGATGTGCGCCGGAGGGTTGTACAGAGCAGATTGAAACTGCAACCAGGGGGAGCAGGTCTGAGGGGGATGTAACACACACACACACCCTGTTACATCACGTTCATGGGAGTACATCATGATATCACTCCATTCAGGACAGAACGTTCCCAACTGGTACGACCAGTTGTGCACCAGTTGCAACCGACCACCCTAACTTGAGAGCTCTACGGATCGCGAGTTCTGAAGACGCACGGGAGTATCATCAGGAATCTGCTTTTGTCATGTTTTTGCGTTTATTTGGCTTTTAGATGAGGTCGGTGGCGTCAAGACATGGTCCAACATCCTTGGAGCGGTCTCTTGCGGTCTCGGAGAGATTCCGGCTCAGCATAGTAGTAGGTACTCGATCAACAACGAGCAGAAGCGTTGCCATCAGTCAGGGCAGCGACTACGGCGTTGATATCACCCAGTTGGCGAAGAAGGCAGCGGTTCTGAGGCATATCGGTGAATCCCATGGCACGCAGACGGAGGAGATCCTGACGGAATGGTCCATGGACTGGAGCAGTATATCCTGTTGTGGCGGTTTGGGGAACCTCGTTGTTGTGGAGTGGGACATTGGAAGGAGTGACGACGACGTGGGTGGCCGAAGAAGGGGCAACCGAGGCGTGGGCTCGTGTGGAGGACTGGGCTGCAGTGGCGGCTGCAGTGGCAGCGGCAGCAGCGGCAGTAGTGGCTGCTGCAGCAGCATGCTTTCTTGAGTTTTCGATCCACTCATCGGCCGAAGGAAGCGAGAAGGTGACAGAGCACTGTCTAGGAGCAGTAGCCGTAGGAGTCCCAGTAGTGGCAGGTGCGGGAGAAGCGGGAGAACCAGAACGGGGTCTCAATCCATTGCGCTCCGCGCGGACTTGGCGACGCCTCTCTTCGGTGTTTGATTCAGAGTTGCTTCCAGTAGAGGATGGCGTGGAAGGGCAAGCTGATCCACGAACCTCGGCAGAAGAAGGAGCAGCTGCATTGGGAGAGAACGCGGTTGCGTTCGACTGCTGATGATGTTGTTGGCGATGAAGACGCCACTTCATGGCCTTGCGATGGCGACGGCGAGCTTGAATGGCCAAGCCACCTGCGATGGCAGCGCACAAGGGGCCCAAGTACGAGGGCGCGATGGGCATGAAGTACGAGAGCACGGCGACGATGGAGGCGATGATGATGATGACCAGCGCACGATTGATTCTCACATCGTTTTGATTGGCACGCTCGAGGTGTGAAGCGCGCATTTCCATGTGGCGATGGTAGTGATGATGATGAGGACGCTCCCCAGTGGACTCGGAGAAGTCGGGAACGAGAGACGATGCTGGATAGGCGGTGTGCGTCGAATTCGCGGTTGCGGCTGCAGGGTGCACGAAGGGCGTTCCGAAGGGAATCCAAGGGCAAGAGAAGCCAGGGACGGGCTGAGGGTAGGCTGCGAAAGGCGGTGGCATCCAGAAGACGGGCATCGGAGGCACGGGTGGTCCGAAGGGCATGTGACGACCAAATTCATGATGAGCGTGGTGATCAGAGTGCATCGGAGGATGATGATGGTGGTGGTGACGAGGATGCGGGTGGTGAGGCGCACGGTGGGCGGGATGAGAAGGATGTCCAGCTTCGTGCTCGCGTGCTGCGCATGGATGGGGCATCGGATGAGGATGAGCAGGAGGAGGTGGTGGCATCATTCCAGGTGCGGCAGGAGCATGGGGCATGTGACCGCATTCAGGCGCACCAAAGCGACCACAGCCGAGGTGACCCAGGTGAGCGCGTCTCCACATGGAGCGGCGTCTTTGCAGATCCTCGATTCTCATGGCGCGATGGGGATGCATGGCAGGATGGGCTGAGTCACTGCTGTTGTTGTTGGGCGCAGGAGCTGACGGCTGATTCTCAGTAGCAGAGGATACGTCATCGCCACCAGGAGAAGTGAAGGAGAACTCGACGGGCTTCTCGGGCGCGCTGTCAGCAGATGCAGTCTTCCCCACGAGCACATGAGGAGGCACGTGAGGGTGGAAGGGGTGATGATGGTAGTGAGGATGCGGGTGATGAGGATGTGCATCGTGATGAGCATCAGTTGGGGAGCATGGAGTACGCTCGAAGGGCGGGGGCGGGGGCGGGGCAAAGGAGGGATCGCACATGCCTTGCTCAACAGCCGCGGCGAAACGATGCCAACGATCTCTTCCTCTTGGGAACGACAAGTGAAGTGCCAATAGCGCACTTCCAGGCGTCAAACGAAGCGCCTCAGTGAGTTCTTCATTCGATGAGATGGTAACAGCGTCTCCTTCGGGGTCGCGGTAGGCGAGACGAACGACTTGGCCAGGCTGTTGCAAGGGCGACGGCAATCCAAACGAGATCACGATCCACTCACATAGGGCGTCATACGACAGGGCCTCGCGCTGGAACGTAACGCGCTTCGTTTGACCACCATGCGTAACTTTGACGGAGACGGCCGTGGCGGCCGCGGCTCCTTCTTCAATGGCTGCGGTGTTCATCTTGTTCTTTGGGTTCTCGGTTCAATCAATCACTAGACTCAACGGTGTTTACTGAAAAGGGTTCAAACAGGCCTGAAAGAGACAAACAGAGTCAAAAGGTTAGGAGATCGGGCGTGGGAGTTGGCAAGGTAATTCTTCGTTTGTCTCGCCAACAACGCTCGTAGACTCGGTATGGCGAATCAGAATACACCAAAGGGGGTCATAGAAACGCGATGAAGGGGAAAAGGGGAGCAGAGAATGAGGTCTGAACGCGGAAGACGGTGAATTTCTAGTAACAATTCGGCACGAACCTCTCTCTTCCTCAAATGGGTGGGACGGCGTGTAGATGCGCTTTCAAGTCAAATGACCGGGTGGATGGATAGTTGCTCAACACGGTCGACAAAACAGATGCGAAGTGAACTGCTGGACGGTGGAGGCTGGAATGAGGGTTGTTCCACGAGCGGCGCAAGACCAAGCGAGCGCGCTGCGGCGCACGCGTTTCCACAACGGCCTCCGCAATGCAGAAGCTGGTAGGTTTTTGGAAAGAGGTCGGAACGCCTGCGCCAGCCTTGTGTTCTGGTGTCTCAGTAACATGCGCCTCTACGTGAGGTGTGAAACAATACCTATCACAGCGAAGGAGGCATGGGAATGACACGACAATGTGCTCCACCGTGTCGTTGTCCGTAGTGCGAGTGTCCGTTGTCTTCTTCGAAGATGTGCATCGAGAATGTTAAACCACATCATGTTACATCCAAATAGCAGTATCAGATTCAGAAAAGAGGCAGCTGGGCTGTTACCTGCCACGTACGACGTCTCAGCAGCTTTCCCCTGTTCGTACCCCTTTTTGGTCTTCAAACGTCCCTAGAGTTCCCAATCCAATGTCTGTATGTAGCACGTGATACGAGGACCCATTTGAGATCTGCACAAGTCTTGCGGAGGCCCCAGTGACCACGATCCAGTTGTGCCGACCCCGAGCGCATTTCGATGCTCTCATGCTCGGCTCTTTGGCGATGATGGGAGAGCCCGAAGGACAAACGTGTGCCTACGTTGCTTGAAAATTTCAGAAAGTGAGAAAGAGTGCAACGAAGAGGCCTTGTGACGCGCTGACGACAAGTCGACGTTGAGGCTCTCAATCATCAGCCAGTTGCATCTTTGTAGTCATGGGAGAAACGTTCCGAGAGAGACTCCACTTGCCGTACTATGACTACATCCCACAGCGTGGATTGAAGAACTTGGCGTTGTACAAGTATAGCGGGTTGGACCTGTCGCTGATTGCCAAATGGATCCTACAGCCCTTCTGGTCTTGGCTCGCCAATTACCTTCCTGAATGGCCTGCGTACGTACTCCCCCACTTTTACCTCTTTCACACTTGCACCCTTCATGATCGCCTTCGGAATATCGCAATTCACACTCATCACAACGAGAAATCGGTCAATTGATCACCCGCAATTTTCTGTCCGGCTCCTCGTGCTTCTCTTGAGGTTCACGCTCCCCATTACCGCTCTTTGACATCCAAGGATCATGGCTGAGTAGAATAGAGCAACGTACCGCATGTCAGTCGGAATTGAACGTCAATAGAGGCATTGAATCTGACTCCAAATATGGTTGCACTTTCCCGACGTCGGGCAGCCTTCATCTCCTAAGATGTCCTCTCTAACGACCATGACCGTGTAATTTGCATCTCGTGTGACGTGCTTTGTAGCCCCAATCTCATTACGTTCGCCGGCTTTGTCCCCTGTTTGGCGAGTTTTGTCCTGACTGCATTCTACTGTCCCACGTTGTCTGAAGCTGCCCCGCAATGGCTGTGCCTCTTGAATTTCTTCTGTCTTTGGCTGTATCAGACATTGGACGCCTTGGACGGTAAGCAGGCTCGCCGAACTGGCACCAGCTCGCCTCTCGGTGAACTTTTCGATCATGGATGCGATGCGCTCACGACCATCTTCGTCGGCCTCTCTGTTGCATGCACACTTCGCATTGGCTCTGTTCCTCTCTTGTTTGCGCTTATTATGGCCATGTTGGTGCCCTTCTACACGACGCAGTGGGAAGAGTACTTCACCGGCACGCTCGTTCTCGGTTACATTGGTGTTACAGAAGGTCAAATAGTTACTTTGTTGATCTACCTTTTGGGTGCCATCTTTGGTACCGATATCTACGTGCAGTTCATCACCGTGCCCGTGATTGGCGCAATTGCAGTGAACCGTCTTCTCATCTACACCACGATTATGTCTTCCTCTGGTCACGTGCTTTACAATTGCATCACCGTTTTCAAGAGCTGGAGAAGTGGAAAGGCCAGTCTGGCCAACGCACTGGGCTACTTGGGCCCCGTATCGGTCGTTGTCCTCTGCTCCTCCGTATGGTTGGTGATCGAGCACACAGTCGTGTCTGTTCACGCTCACATCTTTCTCTTGATGCTGGGTCTCGTCGTGGCGAATTTCGTCGGTCGCATCATTGTATACCGCGTGTGTCAACTGGACGCAGCGTACTTCCCAGAGTTGCTCCTACCGCTCTTCCTGGGCACCCTCAACAGCGTGCTCGGCAACCTCGTCTTCTCGACCGCTACTGCTGTGTACCTCAACTTCTTGTTCTACACCATCGCGTACCTTCACTTTGCAGTGAGCATCATCCACCAAATGACCACCTACCTCAACATTCGCTGCTTCATCATCCCCGTGCCCAACCTCGCCTCCAACCCTCCGGTCAAGCCCGCCGGCGGCGTCCCCACGCCTCCTCCGGCCGCACATGTGCCTGGCTCCCCTTCGGCCGCATCCTCTGCCTCCTCTGAACCTCACACCAATGGCGCCTCAAAACGCAAGGCACGCTCACCCACACTATCACCGACCAATCGCCGCAAGAAGGTCTAAGGCACCTCACGCGCACCTATCACACCCTACTCCTCTCTTAGCCATGATAACACCCTAAAATGAAGAACATTACTCTATTTACTGCATCTTGTCTGACATCATCGGCCGAGGGGTCAACATCGCGAACGCGCGACAAAGGGGCGAAGGTCTTCTCCGAAGCGCCTCCACTTCCAAAGGTCAGCGTCTGCTGGCCTTTGGAAATGTGTCCCACCAGGTTTGTCCCTCTTTGCGCTCACATCTCCCCTCAGATGTCCTATCACCCTTCAATTCGGAAGACTCATGTTCGTAGGGAAGTCATCAATGGCAGAGTACCGATCCAGACGACACAGGAGTCGAGTACTACGAGCCGGAAGCCGCCCCTCGCCGCATCAGTTTGTGCTCTATGCTCGCCTCTCTCACTTCCACCTCACTCCTCTAATTCGACGCCTCTTGCTACCTTGTTGCTGATTCTTCAATTGGCAAATGGAACAGGTTCCTGCAGAGAGTGCACTAGCGCCGGCAGCAGAGCCGTCCGAAACGACACCCGAAACCACTCAACGCAAAGGTAAGCGAAGACCTGAGGACGATCTTTTAGACGAACCGGTGATGGTTGACCAAAATCCTGAAGCACCACCCAAAGCTAAGCGCAGTAAGCGCTCGGAACGGCCTCAACAGGCAGCACCCATGCGCCCGATTCGTGAGCGCCGCCAATCATCCTATTCGATCTCTCGTGGCTTTCTTGATGATAAGGCGTTCGAATCTATGGAATTGCGTACATCTAAGATCGAGCAGAGGCGTGCTGCGTTCTACGATACACAATCTTATCGTGCGTGTGCTTTCATTCGGATCCCTCCCCGCTATCAACCTCTTTCGCCCCTCTCTTTGAGATTCTACCCCACCGTATCGCCTTCCATTGCTTGCTAATCGATCCTCTCGCTCCTGTCTGTGTGGTCATCTTACCGCTTCCTGTTTCCCTCCTCTCGTCCTCTCGTGATGTGTGCCTCCGATATGGCTTGAAAATCTTGAATCGAACTAGATGGAGAGGTACTGGATATTTTTCCCGTCAACAAGCTCGCCGTACAAGAGAGGGATGCGTTTCCGAGGTGCGCGGCCAATTCTGAGCTTGCCGCGATCTACCTGCGCCATCGTAATGGAATTCTCGATAGATATGCCGAAGTTGCGCCGGAGTACATGAAATTGGAGGATTACGTGTTGCCATTGACGGAGAAGGACTATTCGTACCTCCCTGGAGAGATTCGTATGATTAAGCGCATTTGGAAGTTCCTGCGTGTGAACGGGCGCATCAATTCTCAGCACAAACAACACGAGGCATTCGAGGCCGATAGTCCTGATACGTCCGACACAGAATATGCCGATGTGGGAAGTGGAGGCACGCCACTCGAATCTTCCAAGTCCAAGCAGTCACGTGGCCGCTCAAAGTCTTCTACTGATGTTCATGCACCTACATTGGCCCCCTCTTGCGTCATAGACGATGATTTAGACGCGACCATTGAAGAGCGCAAGGCTGACGAGACCGAGCGAACAACGGATGAGGAGAAACTCGCCGAACTGCCCGAGCCAGCCCCCGCTCCCGCCACCAGCAGAGACGCAGAGTCTTCCCACGACAAAGAACCCTCGACCATTCCGAGAGAGGTCCCAATCATCAACAAAGAACCCCCGACTGCCAACAGAGAACCGATGGCCAAAACACCCAAGCCCAGAGCAGCTAAGAACGCCAACGTTTCCGCCGCCGCTCCGGACCGAACGGAGGCCGCCGATGCCGACCCCACCACCAAGACACCACGCCCTCGCGCTCCCAAATCATCCGCCAATACTACTACTGCTGCTTCCTCCTCTTCCTCATCAATCCCCGCGACCGCATCTGGCGCAAACCCTGAGCCAGGAACTTCGGCGAGACGCCCCGTCTCGAGGGGACCGCGGAGGCGTAAAGACGACGACCCGATCCCTTCCGCCTGGTCGTTTGGTTCTCTCATCCCTTCCACCTCGAACTTGTTGGACGCCACTTCTCTCCGAGTATGCATCATTGGCGCTGGCATCGCGGGATTGGCTGCAGCACAATGCCTGCATCAGCACGGCGTGCGAAACGTGCGCGTATTGGAATCTCGACTTCGTATTGGTGGACGCATCTACACTGTGAACACGAATGGCATGAACGTCGAGCTAGGAGCTCAATTCATACAGGACAATCCAATGAATCCCATACTTGACCTGTGCCAACAGATGGACCTACACACCCGCGTGACATCGACCGACCCCTGCCCCGCTCTGGATCACTTATTCTCCTGCGACCCCACGCCGTTCCCAATCATCGCACCTTCAGAAGCGATCGACAAGGGACAAGCTGTGCCGTATGTGCCTGAAGAAGACGAATTGGATCTGGAAGACCTGAGTCAGGACGAAGAAGAGGCGACGGAAATGGTTCCTACTACAAATGGCTCGACGCCCTATGGACCGCGCTCCGAAAGTACGAATTCCTCTTTGGCAAAGGGACGTATATCGATGGATAACGCAGACAACAGAAACGTCTTGATGATGGACATCTCTCGAGAACTCTCTCCCGTCCCTACTGTCTCTGCACATTCACTTTCATCTGCCACTGCCAACATCGTGGATACTCCGACTGCCAAGAAAGCTCCTATGGCAATGAGGACTGATGCTGAGGTTGTGGTGCAAGAGCAACCTGTCCCAACATTCCGCTGGAGAGATTTGATGGTCAATGGCGCACGTACATCCGACATCAGTGCCGCTGAAGATTTGTATTCTCATCAGTACGGTGGATCTCAGACTGAGGTTCAGGAGGGACTGTCAGAAGTGATTCGCAACCTGGCGATTGGTGTTGATGTGCAACTTGGCTGCCGCGTTCACGCCCTCAACTACAACCCCCTGTACCGCAACGATACTGTTCTTGTTCGTTATACCGATGCTTATCGACAGGAGAGGAATGAGCCCTTTGACGTGGTATTGGTGACGGTGCCATTGGGTGTACTGAAAG
>Ga0307375_10007398_pt1 | contig 10026 bp, 5 predicted proteins | sample TR1MG_FD_202531 | JGI IMG/M metagenome (GOLD analysis project Ga0307375, IMG submission 202531) | Soil microbial communities from Risofladan, Vaasa, Finland - TR-1 | ecosystem: Environmental > Terrestrial > Soil > Coastal area > Acid sulfate soil | place: Finland: Risofladan, Vaasa | collected... | reverse complement strand
CGCTGGCCCTTGCTTGCACTCGGCCTCGTCCTGCCCCTCTCGGTCTCCTGGGCGGTTCATGCCGCCTCGCGCCCTGCACCGGCAAGCGACGCGGCAGCCTCTCCTGCGGCATCTTCCGCCGCCACGCCCCCAGCTTCTGCGGACACCAACCAAAAGCCCCGCAACCTCGGCGTCGCCCACGCTCCTGACGACCCAATCCCCGACTACGCAACCCACATCCCCGTCACCGGACCCACCTCGCAGTTCCATGACTCCGTGGCCTCCCGCTACAACTACTTCTTCGGCAAGGACTACCCCTTTCTGCCCTCCAACGCCACCTCCGCCAATGGACAGTTCCTCAGCCCCCGCAGCTTTTACACCGCAAAGTATTGCGGCCATTGCCACCAGGAGGCCTACAACGAGTGGCGCCAGTCCGTCCACTCCAACAGCTTTCGCCAGCCCTGGTACCTCAAGAACGTAAACATGCTCATCGCAGAAAAAGGCGTGCAGTACTCCCGCCACTGCGAGGGCTGCCACAATCCCGTAGCCCTGCTCTCCGGCGATCTCTCCCAGGGCATGCCCGCCAAGCGCCCGTTTGAGCAGGAGGGCGTCACTTGCGAAACCTGCCACTCCATCATCTCAACCGACACCACCGGCACCGGCAGTTACGTCCTGGGCACCCCCGCCGTCCTCGTAGATGCCAACGGCAAGCCCATCACCGGCCCCGTCTCTGACGCGGAAATCCTCGCCCATCTCGACCGCCACTCCAAGGCCGTCATGCGCCCCCTTTACAAGACCGCCGAGTTCTGCGCCGCCTGCCACAAAGCCGCCATCCCCCGCGAGTTGGACGACTACAAGTGGCTCCGCGCTTTCACCGTCTATGACGAGTGGCAAGGCGCCAGCTTCAGCAAGCAGAATCCCCTGCCCTTTTACCGCAAGGACGTCGTCTCCAACTGCCAAACCTGCCACATGCCGCTCGAGACCGTCCCCACCGGAGTCACTGAGCCCAGCGCCAAAAATGGCAAGATCTATAGCCATCGCTGGCTCGGCGGCAACACCCTCAACGCCGCCTATTACAAGTTTTCTGACCAGGCAAAGATGCTCGAGAACTTCCTCCAGCACGGCTTCGACGGCAAGGGCGTCTTCAACGTCGACATCTTCGGCCTGGAGAACGAAAGCGCCGCCGCCACCTCGCACGACCAGGTGCTCATTGCCCCGCTCGGCCTCACCAGCTTTTCGCTCGCGCCTGCCTCAACCCTCGTCGCAGACGTCGTCATCCAGAACAAAGGTATCGGCCACTCCTTCGTCCCCGAGCAGCGCGACTTCTATGAGGCATGGGTCGACTTCGCCGTGAAAGACAGCACCGGCAAGGTTCTGGCGGAGAGCGGGTTCCTCCGCCCCGACGGCTACCTCGACCCCTCCGCCCACTCCTTCACCAACCGCCTCATCAACAAGGACGGCAAGCTCAACGGCCTCCACGAAATCTGGCACAACCGCGTGTTGGCCTATAACAACACCATTCAGTCCGGACGCTCGCAGCTCGTCCGCTACCGTTTCCGCCTGCCCAAGGCCATCACCGGCAACATCTCGCTCACCGCCACCGTCAAATACCGCCGCTTCAACCAGCGCTTCCTCGACTACGCTTTCGACCAGAAGCACTACCCCGAGCCGGTCGTCGACATGGCCTCCCAGACCCGCACCTTCAACATCGGCCTGAACAAGCCCACCACACCCGGCCCTGACGAGAACCCCGAGTGGATGCGCTGGAACAACTACGGCATCGGCCTGCTCGACGGCCAGCAATACCAGGCCAGCGTCGCCGCCTTTGAGCACGTCGCCACCCTCCGCCCGGACTACGCCGACGCTTACACCAACATGGCCGTCGTCGAAATCGTCTGGGAGCGCTACCAGGATGCCGGCGCCAATCTCCAAAAGGCCCTCGCCCTGCTGCCCGGCGACCCCCGCGCTCTCTATTACCGCGCCCTCGTCGAGCGCAACGCCGGAAAGAACCAGGAAGCCATCAACGACTTCAAAGGCGTCCTGGCCAAGTACCCGCGCTCCAAGGACGCCCTCCGCGAGCTCGGCTTCAGTTACTTTCAGCAGCGCCGCTACGCGGAAGCCGAAGGCATCTACCAGCAGCTTCAGGCCATCGATCCTGACAACCTCGCCGCCCATTACTCATTGGCCATCATTTACCGCCGACTAGGCGACAGGCACAGGTCCGCCATCGAGTCCGCCAAGTTCGCTGACCAGAAGAACGACCCCACCGCTGGCCAGTTCGCACTCGACTTCCTCCGCAAGCACCCCGAGGTCGCCGCCGAGAGCGTCGTCTGGCACGTCCACGACCTCACCGGCGATCAGGTCAACCGCCCCACCAAGATCGAGTACCACTACATCCCCGGCGCGGGCCACTAGTCCTCCCCCCGGATTGGGCGCCCACCCTTTCGCCAGCTTGCAACCAGCAATCGCGCGAAGAGGTGGGTGCCAGCCCTGGCTTCCCATCGCATTTTTCCGCTCCGTCGCACCTGTGGAAAAACCGCGCTGAATTCCTTGAAAAACCGAGAATCAGGCCCAAATTCCCGAGAAATACCAAGAAGTCGAATTCCGGACCCCCTTATCCACAAAAACACCTCTTCTCCACGTTGACCCTGCCATTCCGGCTCCTTAGAGTCTGTAATCGTAAGGAGCTGGGAACCGTCGCGCGGGGCCGCCCTTGCCGCCTCACGTTCCGCCGCCCGGCCGGTGCTCGGCGCAAACCCATCCCCACGGAGTGAAGATGCTGAAACTCAAGAAGATCCACATCCTCGGATTCAAAAGCTTCTGTGACCGCACGGAGTTGCTGCTGCCGGGAACCGGCATCGCCGTGGTCGTGGGGCCCAATGGATGCGGCAAGTCCAACATTCTCGATGGGGTCAGCTGGGTACTCGGCGAACAGAGCGCAAAAACCCTCCGCGGCACCCACATGCAGGACGTCATCTTTGCTGGCACGCGCGACCGCAAGCCGCTCGGCATGGCGGAAGTCACCCTCACCATGATCGACCCCGAGGCCTACGAAGGCCCCATCCCAGTCGAGCCTGAAGTCCTCGTCGATCACGACAACCCCGCCGACTGGGATGAGAGCGAACTCCGCCGCCAGCGCGCCGCGGAAGCCGAAGAGATCATCGCCAACGAGCAGCCCGGCCAGGTCCTTGAAGACGACGAGTCCGCCCCGGAAGCTACCACCCCTGCCGGCGCAGACGCGTCCCAGGCCGTCGTGCTCAAAATCCGCCGCCGCAAGTTCCACCGCACTCCGCAAAAAGGCGAAGTCATCATCACCCGCCGCCTCTTCCGCACCGGCGAAAGCGAATACTTGCTCAACGGCAAGCTCTGCCGCCTGCGCGACATTCAGGACATCTTCATGGGCACCGGCCTCGGCCCGGAGAGCTACGCCATCATCGGCCAGGAGCGCATCGGCCAGCTGCTCAGCTCCAAGCCGCATGACCGCCGCGCCATCATCGAGGAAGCCGCCGGCATCACCCGCTTCAAAACCAAAAAGCGTCTCGCCGAGCTGCGTCTGGAAAGCGCCAAGCAGAATCTGGCCCGCATCGACGACATCTTTGAGGAAGTCACGCGCCAGATGAACAGCCTCAAGCGCCAGGCCTCCAAGGCGGAGCGCTTCGCCGCCGTGCGCGACGAGCTTCGCGGCCGCCTGCGCGTCGTCCTGGCCAGCCGCATGGCCCACATGGACTCCGAGCAGGCGCGCCTCGAACAGGAGATCGCCGCGCTCACCCAGCACATCAACACCTCCGCCGCGGAGATTGAGACCAGCGAGGCAAACCAGCACACCCTCACCGAGCGCGGCTACGACCTCGAGCGCCAGCGCCAGGAAGCGCAATCCCGCGCCAACGCCGCCGCCGTTGAGCTGGAACGCGCCGCCGCTCGCGAACTCGGCAACACCGAGCGCATCGCCGAGCTTGAGTCCCGCATCGCCGCCGCAGCCGGAGAGCTGGAGCAGACCCGCGCGCAACTGGCCGGCATCGCCGAGGAGCGCGCCCAACAACGCACGTTTCTGGAAACCGCAGCCGGCGAGGCCCGCGCCTTCCACCAGAAGGTCGAAGGCCAGCAGCAGCAGGCCCGCACCGCCGCCAGTGAGGTCTTTGACGCTGAGCGGCAGCTTGAGGCCAATCGCCGCCACGCCATGCATCTGCTCTCGCAGGCCGGCAACGCGCGCAACGGCACGGCGCAGGCTGAAGAGAGTCTGGCCGCCCTCGAGCGCGAGGCCGAGCGCCTGAATGCAGAGATGGCCCAGGCCCGCAATGAGCTTGAAAACCTGGGCGCGCAAACCGGCCAGGCCAAGCTCCGTTTTGAGTCCGCCGCCGACGCCCTCAAGCAATTGGAAACCGAGATTGCCGAGTTGCGCCAGAGCCTGCAGGCCCGCCGCGCGGAAGACGAGGCCCTCCGCGTCCGTGCCAACCAGCTCCGCAGCGCACACGCCACCACCGCCGGCCGCCGCAACTCGCTGGAGGCCCTGATCCGCGACCACGGGTACTCCACAGAAACCGTCCGCCGCCTGCTCAAGCCCGGCGCTCTGGCCCAGGGCATGGCCCCCGTCGGCACTCTGGCCGATTTCCTTGAGGTCAGCGGCCAGCATGAAGGCGTGGTCGATGAGTTCCTTCGCGACGAGCTGAATTACGTCGTCGTGGAAAGCTGGGTGGCCGCCGAGGAAGGCGTGCGCCTGCTCAAGTCCGGCGTCGACGGCCGCGCCACCTTCCTCATTCATCCCGCAGAGCAGGCCGCCCTGTGGCAAGAGGACAGCGCCATTGAAAGCGCAGGCGTCACTCCGCTGAAAGACTCCATCCGTGTCCTCAACGGCTTTGGCCACTCGCTGGAGGGCATGTTGCCCAAGCTCCGGCACGGTTATCTGGTGCAGAACTCCGCGGATGCCCAGCGCCTCGCCGGCCAGCACGCCCACGCGTACTTCCTCACCCCGGAAGGCGAATGCTTCCACAACGGCACCGTCACGGGCGGCAAGCCCGCCGCCGAGGGGCCTCTCGCCCTCAAGCGCGAACTCCGCGAAGCCGAAAAAAAGCTCGCCGAGATGGAGCGCGACCTGGCTCTTGCGGAAACCGAGGCCGTCACTCTCACGCGCACCATTCAGGAGCTCACCGCGCGGCTGGAAGTGCGCAGCGAGGAGCGCCGCAACGCCGAGCGCGACAGCGCCAACCAGGGCGCGGCCCTCCAGCAGATGGAAGCCGAGGCCCAGCGCGTGGAGCGTCGCCTGCAGGACTGGACCGTGCAGGCCGCGCGCAACAAGGATGCCCGCGAAGCCAAGCACGCCGTCATTGAACAGAAACGTGAAGAGGCTCTGCGGCTGGAAGCCGAGCACACCGCCGCCGAGTCCGCGCTGGAGCAGCAACAGGCCCAGCTCGTCACCCTCCGCCAGCAACGCGAAACCCTGCAGCAGCAGGCCGCCCAGGCCACCGCCGAGCTGGCCGGGCTGGAGGAGCGCCGCCGCGGCGCAGAAGCCGCCTTCCAGCGCATTGATCGCCTCCACGCCGACCTCGAGCGGCGCGTCCTCTCCATTGAGCAGCAAACCGCCTCTGCCGCCGCCGAGCGCGAGCAGCGCACCCGCGAGAGCGCCGAGCTCGTCCAGCGCCAGCAGGATCTGGCCGCGCAGCGCTCCCAGGCCCTGGAGCAGGCACAGGCCCTCACCGAGGAAGCGCAAACCCTCCGCGCCCAGCTGGCGGAGATGGAAACCCAGCTCAAATCCGGCCGCGCCGCGCTTGACCAGCTCCGCGACGACCGTGCCACTCGCTCCAGCGATTTGGCCAAGCTGCACTCGGACCTCGAGTACCTGGAAGCAAGTAGCCTTGCGGAAATCAACGTGGAAGCCGCCTTGCTACGTGCCGACACAGAGATCGTCCACCTCGCCGGCGAAGAACTCCTCGCCGAAGAGGAAACATGCCGCGGCCTCCGCCAGCGCATCGAGCAGATGGGCCCCGTCAACATGATGGCCCTCGAGGAGTACAAGGAAACTGCCGAGCGCCACAGCTTCCTTGAGACCCAGCGCAAAGACCTCATGGAGTCCATCGAAAACACGCAGGAGACCATCCGCGAAATCGATCAGATCTCCCGCACCCGCTTCGACGAGGCCTTCGCACGCATCAATGAGAACTTCGCCCAGGTCTTCACCCGCCTCTTCCACGGCGGACAGGCCTTCCTGCGCCTCACAGACGTGGAAAACCAGGCCGAAAGCGGCCTCGACATCGTGGCCTCGCCTCCGGGCAAAAAGCTGCAGAACGTGCTGCTGCTTTCCGGCGGAGAAAAGGCTCTCACCGCCCTGGCGCTGCTGGTTGGCATCTTCCAGTTCCAGCCCAGTCCCTTCTGCGTGCTGGACGAAGTGGATGCAGCGCTCGACGAAACCAACGTCGGCCGCCTCTCCGACCTGCTTGTTTCCCTCAGCCGGGAGACGCAATTCCTGCTCGTCACCCACTCCAAGCGCATGATGCACTCGGCCGACCTGATCTACGGCGTCACCATGCAGGACCCCGGCGTATCCAAGGTCGTCAGCGTTCACCTCGGGCACGAGCAGCAGCGCGCTTCGGCGTAGTCCGGCCTTCGTTTTTCTCTGGTAAGCCGGCCCCGCACCGCCGTCTTGGTGTCTTCGCGGAGCGCCGGCGATCCTTCACGCGACGCACGAAAAAATCGCCTTCGAAGGATCTTTCCTCTTCGAAGGCCCTGGTAGTTCCCAAGCGAATTGTGGGGACCAGTAGCCGACGCTGGAGGTCGGTAGCGTGCGGCTACTGGCGATCCCTTATTATACGAAGCTAGCTGCGGCTTCCCCTTTCCACTGCTGCCTCGTGTCTCCCGGCTCAAAGAGGGCTCTGTGCGCCTTCCGAACCATGTCGACAAATGCAGTCTCGCCTATTCGCTCCACTCGTTCCGTGATGGCCGTCACACTCCTTTGGCCATCGCTCTTGCGGCGAACTTTCTTCCCTGTCGCGCCGCCCCCAGCCCCCTTCGCGCACGTTTGACAAACCTCAGCCCCCGATGCAGAATCGGAGCTTCAGCCACGTCAAGGTCGGACTTTCCATGACAGCACTCCTCTCCACCAATTTGGGTTCTCTTCCGCTGCTCGGCCGGGGCAAAGTGCGCGACCTCTATGCGGTCGGCGACGCGTTGCTGCTGGTCGCCACAGATCGCATCTCCGCGTTTGACCACGTTCTCGCCACTGGCATTCCCGGCAAAGGCAAAATCCTCACCCAGATTTCCCTCTTCTGGTTCCATCACCTCGCGGATCTGGCGCCCAACCACCTCATCTCGGCAGACATAGCTGAGTTTCCCGCGGAGTTGCAGCCCTTCCGAGATCAGCTCGAAGGCCGCTCCATGCTCGTCCGCCGCGCGCAAATGTTTCCCGTCGAGTGCGTCGCGCGTGGCTTCCTCGCCGGTTCCGGCTGGAAGGAGTACAAAGCCGGCCACACCGTCTGCGGCATTCCCCTGCCGGAGGGACTCCTCGACGGCTCCCGCTTGCCCCAGCCGCTCTTTACCCCAGCCACCAAAAGCCCGGACGGCCAGCACGACGAGAACATCTCCTTCGCCGCGACAGAATCGATCGTCGGCGCCGATACCGCCGCGGAGCTTCGCCGCCTCACCCTTGCCATCTACCGCAAGGCCGCCGCGCACGCCGAGTCCTGCGGACTCATCCTTGCCGACACCAAGTTCGAGTTCGGCACCGTCGCGGGAAAGATCGTGCTGGCCGATGAAGCGCTCACCCCCGACTCTTCCCGCTTCTGGGAGGCCGCGGCCTGGAGGCCCGGTGGCGCCCAGCCCTCGTTTGATAAGCAGTTTGTCCGCGATTATCTGGAACGCATCCAATGGAATAAGCAGGCTCCCGCGCCCGCCCTGCCTCAGGAGGTGGTCGAGCGCACCCTGTCCAAGTACCAGGAGGCCTTTCGCCGCCTTACCGGCACCGAGCCCAGGCTCTAAACCGCGCCACCCGGAGCAAACTTGACCCTCGTCGACTGGATCATCGTCGTCATCCTCGCATCCACCGTTCTTGGCGGGCTGGCGCAGGGATTCCTGCGTTCCGTCTTTTCCCTCGGCGGACTCATCCTCGGCCTCATTCTCGCTGCGTGGAATTACCGCTGGGCCGCGGCTGTGATGCATCCGTTCATCCACAATGCAAGAGTTGCTGACACCATCAGCTTTCTGCTCATCGCAATCGTTGTCGCCGTGGTGGCCTCCATCCTCGGTTCCCTGTTGTCCAAAATGTTCCACAAAATGGGACTTGGCTGCCTCGACCGGCTCGCTGGAGCCCTCTTCGGACTCTTCCAGGGCGCGCTCATCGTCACCGTGTGCATCCTCGTCACCGTGGCCTTCTTTCCCCGCGCAGAATGGCTCACCAGGTCCCGCCTGCCCAAATATTTTTTCGGTGCCTGCCACTTTAGTACGCACATCTCTCCGGAAAAACTTGCAGAACGCGTGCGACAGGAATTAAAAACACTGGAGACGAATTCGCCGCAGTGGATGCACCCCGCTAAAAAGGGTGCATGACTTTTTTTTGCGGCGCCCACCCCGGCCGCCTGTGGCAAGCTAGAAGAGCATGAGGTTGACGTGAGACGAGAACTGGACATCCTGGTTACGCAAATGCATTCCAGCGGCATCCGCTATGACGATGCCGTGCGCGAGTTCAAAAAGCAATACCTGCGCGAAGTCCTCATCGCGAACCGGGGCAACCAGTGCAAGGCCGCCGAAGAGCTGGGCATGCACCGCAACACGCTCAGCCGCACCATGGCCGAGCTCGGCCTCAGCCTTGCAGAAGTGCGCGCCGGCCTCAAGCGTCCGCCCCGCAGTGAACGTCCAGTGTATGGAGTCCTCCGCCAGGGCCTGCGCCAGGGCTGAGCGCTCCGGCCGGACCCATGCACATTTCCTCTGAAATCCGCGAAGCTCAGATCACCTGCCAGCCGGGATTTGCCTGGGACCGTCAGGACGCCTATCTGTTCGACATCGACGGCACACTTCTGCGCAGCCGCGACCGAGTACACATCGAGTCCTTCCTTCAGGGCGTTCAGGAAGTCACCGGCATGCCTGTCACGCTGGAGGGCGTTCCCCTCGCCGGCAACACAGACACCGCCATCCTTCGCGATGCCTGCCAGCGCTCCGGCATCTCCGTGGACGTGCTCGAGCCACAGGTCGAAGCCATTCTTGAGGCCATGTGCTCCATCGTGGCCGCCCGTCGCGGCGACCTGGACCTCGTGCTCATGCCCGCCGTCGAAGACACACTGCGCCATCTGCACCAGCGCGGCGCGCTGCTCGGCGTCGCCACCGGCAACCTCGAAGCCATCGGCTGGATAAAGATGGAGCAGGCGGGCCTGCGCCCCTGGTTCCTCTTCGGCGGATTCAGTGACCGTTTCCCCCTCCGCTCCGCGCTCGTCGGCCACGCCGCCGGTCAGGCGCGCCAGCTCGCCGGCAGCGCCGCAAGCGTCTGCGTCGTCGGAGACACGCCGCGCGATATCGAGGCGGCCCACGCCAACGGCCTCGCCGTCATTGCCGTCGCCACTGGCCACTTCTCGTTTCACGATCTGCTCGCGCACCAGCCGGAAGTCTGCGCCACGTCCCTCGCCGCCCTCCTCGCGCTAGTGCAGGAGGCCGCATGAGCCCCCGCCGCCTGCTTGCGCAGACCCTTGTCGCAGCCGTGTTGCTCGCCGCATGGCCAGCCTCCGCGCCGGCACAGCAGTCCTCCGCCGCCACCACCACTGCCGCCGCTCCCAGACCCGTCACCGCGCGCGATCGTCGCCGCGCCGCCGCGCTTTATTTGCGGGCGAGCCGCAACTTCCAGAAGGCACAATTTGCCCGGGCGCAGCAGCAATATGAGCAGGCAGCCGCGCTCGTCTCGGACAATCCCGACTATGCGCTCGCCGCCGGCGTCGCCCGCAGCCACCACGTTCAGGCCCTCCTGCAGCAAGCCGCACGCGATCGCCTCCGCGGAGACGCGGCCGCCGCCCAGGCCGCACTGCAGCAGGCCCGTCTCCTCGATCCGGAAAGCGCGCAGGTGCAACAGCACTTCCA
>Ga0307375_10007397_pt1 | contig 10029 bp, 5 predicted proteins | sample TR1MG_FD_202531 | JGI IMG/M metagenome (GOLD analysis project Ga0307375, IMG submission 202531) | Soil microbial communities from Risofladan, Vaasa, Finland - TR-1 | ecosystem: Environmental > Terrestrial > Soil > Coastal area > Acid sulfate soil | place: Finland: Risofladan, Vaasa | collected... | reverse complement strand
CAAGATTGCCGACCCAGAATACTCCGACCCCAAGCTCTCCCTTCACAACTACTTCCTCGTCAAGTCTCTGGACAAGCTCAAGCCGGGCGGGATTGCCGTCTGCATCAGCTCCCACTACACGCTCGATTCCCTCGACGTGCGCGCGCGACGCGCGATGGCTGCCAGGGCCGATCTCGTCGCTGCAATTCGTCTGCCCGACGACACCTTCCAGAAAAACGCCAACACTGCAGTTACCACCGACATTCTGTTTTTCCGCAAGCGCCTTCCCAACGAACCCCAGCCGGAGCACCCGGTCTGGATCGACAGCATATCGCACATAGTTCCGGGCTATGGCGACCCGGCAGCGGTCAACTACAACGCCTACTTCGACGAGCACCCAGAGATGGTTCTCGGAGTTCACAGTGCGGAAAGCCGTATGTACGGGCGGAAAGATTACACGCTCAAGCCCTTAGAAGGCGATACAAGCATCGTTGAACGTCTTCAGGCAGCTATAGACACCTTGCCGGAAAACATCTTCACTCCCTACGATCCGTCTGTCTCGAAGGATTCACGGAATAGCCGAAGTGCATCCTCGCTTGTTCCCGCACCCAACACGATCAAGAATCATTCGTACTTCATCGACGAAGGCACCGTCTGGTTCAACGACAACGGCGCACGGACTCCGCTCCCACGCGCATTGTCGAGTGGACGCGTCCTCTTTCAACTGAAATCGCTCGTTGCGCTCAGGGACTCGTTGAAAGAAGTGATTCGGCTTCAGCTCCAATCCGCGAATGAAGGCCAGCTCGCCGAATGCCAGGAGCAACTCCTCCAGCACTACGAAAGCTATCGCGCCAACTTTGGCCCGCTCAACAATTCAGGCACAGCCAAAGTCTTTGAAGATGACCCTGAGTATCCGCTCTTGACGGCGCTCGAAAACGTCGATCCAGAGACTGCGAGAATTTCTCTTGCCGACATCTTTACCAAGCGCACGATCCGTCCATACGAACCGTTGCGTGAGCTTCCCAGCGATCCCAAAGCCGCCATGCTCCAGGTGCTGGCCGAGTGCGGTCGATTGGACACTAGCCTGATGTCTCGTCTTCTCGATAAGCCAGAGGCGGATGTTATTACCCAGCTTGTCGCCGCCGAGCTGATCTACAAAGAGCCGAACTCTCAGCAATACCAGACAGCCGACGAGTATCTTTCCGGCAACGTGCGGCAGAAGCTGAAAGACGCTCAAGGCGCCACACTGCTCGACCCGGCCTATGAGCGGAACGTCAAGGCGCTCCAAACAGTCCAGCCTGAGATCGTGCCCTTCATCGACATCGACGTGCGCCTTGGACAGACCTGGGTTCCCACCGAGGTTTACGTAGCGTTCCTCAACCGGCATCTGGCCGAGCAACGCCCAGCCTCCGGCGACCGCGCGCCGTCCATTACAAGAGACATCAATGGCCGCTGGAGCGTCGATCTGCCGTCCTGCTACAACACGTTCGAGCTGACTCACAAATGGGCGGGCGGAGGGATGTCGGGGCACAAGCTCCTCGAATACGGTCTCAACCTCCAAGAGCCGACCCTCTACGAAAACAATGCCGATGGCAAGCCGGTCATCGATACGGTACGAACGATCGCTGCGCGCGCCAGACTGCGCGAGATCAAAGATGCCTTTACCGAATGGATCAAAGACGACAAGCAGGCCGACATTCATCCGCAGATCGAGCGCATCTACAACGAAACCTTCAACGCCAATCGCCTTCGCATCTACGACGGCGGACACCTGAACTTCCCAGGGCTGAATCCTACTATCGTTCCGCGGCCATATCAGATGCGGGGAGCATGGCGCGTCATGGTCGAAGGCCGCGCCCTCCTCGATCACTTCGTCGGCTCCGGCAAGTCGCTCTCCGTGATTATTGCCGGCATGGAGTCTCGTCGAATCGGAATCTCGCGCAAGAACCTCTACGTCGTCCCGAACAACATGATTCAGCAATGGCGCGAGGAGTTCAAGAAAGCCTATCCTTCCGCCAACGTTCTTGCTGTTACCGAACGCGACTTCGATTCTCCACTCAGCCGGAAGCGCCTCTTCAGCCGTGTCGCCACCAACGAATGGGATGCTGTCATCGTTCCCCATTCCCAGTTCGATATGCTCCCCATCTCGCCCGAGCGGGAAGCGAAAACCGTCAACGCTCAGATGCAAGAGATGAAAGACCTGCTGCGCGAAGGCTCTGAAAACGGTCGCGCCAAGACCAGAGCGGAGAAGCGGACCACACGCCAGATCGAGAACAAGATTCAGAAGTACAAGGAGAAGCTGAAGGAGCTTTCCCAGGGACGTAAGGATGACACCATCTATTTCGACGATCTTGGAGTGGATCGTCTCTTTGTCGATGAAGCCCACGCCTACAAGGCTCTGGCCATCGTCACAAAGATGGGGAACATCGCCGGCATCAGCACCCGCGAGTCTCAGCGGGCACAACGCATCCTCGCTAAGATCGAGTTCATGCAGGAGACGCACAACGGCGCCGGAGTCATCTTCACCACCGCCACGCCGATCACGAACACGCTCGGTGAACAATTCGTGATGACGCGATACCTGGCTCGCGACATCCTCTATAAATGCGCCATTAACAATTTCGACGACTGGGCGGCCAACTTCGCCGAGCCCGTCACGCGCATGGAATACGCCACCGACGGCGTGACCATCAAGCCGAAGACCGCGCTGGCCAACTACGTCAATGTTCCCGAACTCCAGTCCATCTGGTCCCAGTTTGCCGACGTAATGATGCAGGACGAGGCCGAGGAAGCCGGATACATCACTCTGCCCAAAGCTGTCCGCAAAGACATGCTCGTCAAAGTGACTCCGGCCCAGGAGCCATTGCTCCAGAGCATCGCCGAGCGCGGCGAACTGTTGAGCCTTCCAATGAGCGATCCAGAGCGGCCTGACCCAACAGAAGACAACTGGCTCAAACTCGACTCCGACGCCTGCGCCATCTCGCTCGATGCGCGCCTTTACGATCCAACCTGCCCAGACGATCCCGACAGCAAAGCCAATACCGCCGTGCGCACCACGCTCGATGTCTTGCGCCGCACGGAAGCCGAACGCGGGACTGTCATTCTTTTCGCCGACCGATACCAGCGCGGCGACTTCAATCTCTTCGAGGACATGAAGAAGAAGCTCATCGCCGCCGGAGTGCCCAGAGAGCAGGTTGCCATCGTTCACGACTACAAGAAGGGCAAAGAATTCTTCGGCCTTCAACAGGCCATGCGCGCGGGCCGCGTTCGCGTCCTGCTCGGCACCACGGAGAAATGCGGAATCGGCGTCAACATTCAGACGCGGCTCAAAGCGTTGATCGACCTCGACCTCCCACAACGGCCCGATCAATTGGAGCAGCGTCACGGTCGAATGCGCCGCTCCGGCAACACCTTCTCCGAAGTCGAGTTCTACCGGATGATCTCAGAGCCGCGCGACGTGGCGTCTCCCAAGGCGCACGATCTTCAACGCGCCCAACTCCTTGAGCGCAAGCAGACATTTCTGTCGCAGTTCAAATCTGGCGGTCGCATGGGCCGAAAGATCGAGGACATTGCCGGCGAGACCCGGTTGAGTCCTCAGCTATTTGCTCTGGCCAAAGCCCAGGCTACCGGCAACCCTCTGGCGCTCGAAAAGATCAAACTGGAGTACGAGATCAAGAACCTGACCCTGCTTGCCCGCTCCAACCGGCTCGACCACTACAACAACCGCCAGCAACTCCTCAACGTCGAGTACCGGATCGCGCATCTTCAAGACAGGTTGCCCCAACTCAAGAAGGCCAGCGAGACTTTCAAGTCGCACGAACGGCGGGACGACGAAGGCAAGCTCCTCAGTCTCCAGGTGCGCTTCAACGGCCTCGAATTCTCCAAACTCAAAGACGCCAATGAACACCTCCGAACGGTGATCCTCGACAGCACAACGCAACTCACCGTCAACGGCCTCGACATTCCGCTCGCGGTCAGCGACGCCCTCATCAAGGATGAACTCGGCACCATCACGGACATCACGGCCGTCCGCTACAACCTGGCCGGCGAGTGGTTCGATGTGCCGCGTCCTGAAGCCCACATGGGGATGCCTTCAGCCCAATCCCTGCTCACGTCCGTCTTGCGCCGTGGCGGCGATCTGCAGTCGAAGATCCTCGAAACGGAAGCCACCATTCAGGGAAACGAGGCAACGCTTGCTCGCCTGCACACTGCACTCGACTATGAAAGTCCCTACGAGGCGAAGCTAAGAGAGTACGAGCAGCGCCTCGCGGAGATCGACAAGGAACTGCTCGGCAAGACGGAAGAGGTCGAGGAACTTGTCGATGCAGAGACGGAAGAAGTGCCGTCTGCAAAGAGCCTTCCGGCCGCGCGTGAATCCGTGGAAAGCGAAGAACGAGCTCCAGAGGAACCCGTCGAAGACCGATCTCCAACCCAGGTTGGCGTCAATGACGCCCCCGGCGAAGCCGTCGAAGTACCCGCGAAGCAGACCCCGCGCTACAAGCGAAGGCAATCAGTCGAACTCGAACGCTAAACAGGCCAATACCGATATTCGCCGGGAAGGGCTGCTCTAGGCTGCCCAGGCGAGCGGCCTTCGGAAGCGTATTGCCCAGCACCGCCACCTCAGCGACGAAGCACTCCTGGTTCACATCAGCGCCGTCTATGCGGAGAATCGGGGCGCGTATGGGTGGCAGGATGATCTAGCCGGGAACTGAACGACTGCCTGGGAGAAGCTTTTGGCAAGAAGACGCCCTCGCTTTCAGCCTCCGCGCCAACCGCGTGATCGTGCCATGCAACAGTCCCGCAGTTTCAAGTTCATTCTGGATGGTCGCCGCATGATCTGGAAGCGAAGCGGCCATTGCTCGGATGCGCTCTATGAGCCAGTCTTCTTGCAGGCGCAAATCGACTGCAAACTTTTTCCAATTCCGAAGGCCGATATTTCTCAGCCGGTATTCGCCCCCGATCTTCATGGCCAGCTTCGCTTTTTGTACATCAACAGTCTGGTACGGCAGAATGCTCGCCAGATCGTAGAGAGGCGCGAGTCGAACCGCCCCACCGCCGCCTAGCAGCAGTGCATAGTTCTTTGCGTGAGCGTCGGTCCCGGCGATTAGCCAATTGAAGATGTTCGCATCCACAAACGACTGCACATCTTCGTCCGGATTGCTCGACTGCTGCCTCAACAGTTCCGCAATCGTGCGCGCTCCTGGCCCTCCATCACTCTCGTACTTGCGTGTGGGATGAAGGCCGAGAGCCTGGCACATATCCTCTTGGTGGATACGCGCCCAACGCCCATCGCTCCGGACACGGTCATAACGCTCCACCACAATCGCTATCTCGTCGCCGAAGTGCTGAACGCTGGAGTTGGGAACAATCAGGCCCGCGGCCCTGGCCAACCGCAGCGAGAAGTGCTCATTCTCCGCATGACCATCCCATTCACCTGTGGGTGGCTTGAGGATATGCGTAGTTGGAACGCGGCCAGATGGAACACCCCACCGTTTTCGCTCGAAGAGGAGAGCAGTCTTGGGTTGCGCCCCGGCGAGACTGAACTGTCCCGTGTCTTGAGCACTGCGCCATGCAGAGTGATCCGCGCGCAACGCGCGCAACCTCTCGGCAACTTCATCCTCGGTAAGCCATTTGACTTCCTTGGCAACTGTGTCCGATTGCAGCGCCTCAAGGCGTTCTGGACGAACAAATTGAACAGCACCCGCACAGTCTTCGCCCACATGGGCAATCAGCCGAAAGACATTCTTTGGCGAAACCTGAAAGCGCCTGCCCCAGTTCTCAAGAACCCGGTCGTTATCGGGCAGCAATCCCCACAAGAAAGCCTCGATCCGCGCATGGCCGTGCTCCGCCGAGGCCAGCGGCATGGAGAGCGATAGCGGATAGGCATTGGGATCGGCCCGCCAGGCATCGTTGTAGACAAACGAAAGTCGGGCGTTCTTGTAGTTGACCGTACCGACTTCGCGGCCATCGAGCAGGCCGATCAGTTGATTTGTCATATCTGCTTCTTCAGGGGCCGCTTCTTCAAAGAGTCAAGAACGCTGTTGATATCTAGCTCCCGTGCTCTCTCTGTAGCTTCTCTTTGTGTAGGCAAGACATCGCTGGCCCTTTCAGAACTAGGTCTCCTGACTGCGTAGTCACCTTGAGCGCGCCGCTCAACAAACAATTTGACCTGCGAGGAAGTTTCGACCGACGAATCGGCCTCTACGTCGATGGATATTTCTAGGCTCTTTAGTGTGCGCAAGATGAGACCGATTTCGGCTCCAGGTTTCCCTCGCTCTACTTCCACAAGCCACTTCCGGCTCGTGCCGGCCTTCTTAGCTAGGGCACTTTGATCCATCCCGAGCCTGGTTCGGCGCTCCCGGATGAATGCCCCCAGATCTGTCGCGGTTCGAATACGCATTCTGCACACCCCACTCCTCATAAGAGTAACCGAACGGTGACAACTTGTAAAGAGAGCGAACGGTGACGTTTTTACGTGAGAGCGAGCGGTTACACGGCAATCTGAACCGCGAGGGCGGCGGTGGACGGACGACCGTCCGGGAATGACGCTGCGCCTCCCCATTGATCTGCGCGAAGCAGTCACCGAAGAGTCTCGCGTAAAGGGAGATCTGGCCAGGATCGTCCTTTTTGCTTTGAGCCATGTTGAGCGTGAAAAAGTAGACATCATGCAGACCCGCAAGGCTGGCATGGAGCTTTCCAATCCTCAGCTCCTCCACGTCGGCGCAGAGGCTCGGCTCAAGCTAAAAGAATGGGCCGAAGCGGAAGGCGTCAGCGTCAACGCCATTCTGGTCAGCGTCCTCGAAGAGTTCTTCAAGCACCTCAAAAAAAGCAACGCGCTACGGGAAGAACTCCGGTTGGAGATTAGGGCGCATCGTGGATTCTTACCGAGCTAGCCCACTATCGCTTCGTGTACAATTCACCGATTGAGGGGATTTATCCGGCCATGTAACTAGTATCCCGCATTATCAGGACCTTGCTTTGGCATTAAGGAGCCTGGAATCAATATGAGACCAAACAAAGACATTGAGTATATGAGCTTAGCCATTCGCGAAGCTAGGCGCTCACATCACGAGGACGATAAGCCACATCCATATGTTGGTGTCGTGGTTGTGAACGGAAATGGAGTACTCGCGACCGCTTGTCGAGGAGATCAAGCTCCTGGAGATCATGCCGAGTTCTGTGCCCTCGAAAAGAAGTTGGCCGCGACGAAGCTCGCAGGATGCACGGTATACACTACCTTGGAGCCATGCACCACTAGGAATCACCCGAAGATTCCTTGCGCTAATCGCTTGATCGAACGCCGTGTCGGACGTGTAGTAATTGGCGCTCTAGATCCGGACCAGCGTATAACTGGCCAAGGAATTCTCCGTCTACGGCGCGCTAATATTGCGGTCGATCTTTTTCCGCCTGATCTGATGGCCGAACTGGAAGAGCTGAACCGAGATTTTACCAGAGAGTGTGAGGCGCGTTCAGCAACACAGGCGCTGCCCGCTGACAAACTCGTTCGCGACCTCGCCAGTTGGCTACTGAGCGAGCCGCTCGAAGACTCCCTGATCAAGGGGATTGCCCTTCGGGAAGCCGGCCACGCAAAGCGTGCAATTGAATGTCTCGAAGAGGCTGCACTGATCGATCCGCGTTACCCAAGATACTACTCGAATGTCGCACATGCCTATGCAGACATCGGTGACTTTAACCGTGCCATCGAGAATTTACATAAGGCGCTGGACATCCGGAGGACTGCCGAAGGACTGGAATGGCCTCGGTATCACTTTCATCTTGCGAGATACCATATCGCCAGGGGACGTAAAGACGATGGAGCGAGCGCGACGCGGCACTTGTCACAGGCTATTGCTACTGGCCCAACCTGGAAGGATACAGTCATCCGCAGTGCATCAGTTTTTGGGTCGATCCTCGACGACGCCCTTTCTGCAGCATTACAGCTAGGCGAGGAACATGCAAGCGCCAGGAGCGCAACTCTAGAACAGATCAAGCGCGAGGTATCCACCATACCGTCTGTTATGCACGCTTCAATATACGGTTCTTACTGGCTGAACGGTGCTATTAGCTTTCGTGACATCGATGTCTGTGCGGTAACGGACGAAGCGGGGGATAATGGAAGGCTCGTGTCGAGAATAGCCACTGCTTACGGTGGGGCACCGATCAACATATACATAGTGCCTCGGACTGTCTTATTTTCCGACCGCGATACCGCTAGTCACGGTCAGTTTTATTCGTTTAAGTACGCACTCGGAGCCGAAGGAATTCTGAACGAACCAGAAGGCGATGCGTGTGTTCTGCAAGTTGTGAAGCAGGCAATTCAGGAGGCAGTGGTGTGGTGTTACAAATACAATGAGCAAGATATATTCTCGAGCCGCTATAAATCCGACTGGTTTCTGGGGATGGTCCTCAAACATCGCCTAACAAGAGATAAGACGTTTCTTCGAAGTTTGAAACGCCTGTTCGATCATCATAGCGATGGAGGGCTGATTCGTGTGAGAAAGGTGTACGAGAATGCTCTCGTAGAACTTCGGCGTGAGGGCACGCTCTCCGAAGGGCCTGGGCGTGATGGGATTTGGGCGCTTAACCCTAAGAAGGTTATAGGATGGGAGAAACTAGAGAGTCCCACCGACGGCCAGGTTCTGGATCGCTTCTGGCAGGTATATGAAGAATTTAAACAACCTGATGGGAAAATCGCGGTAAGAAAGAAGAAGGCACTCCTGAATACAATGCCTCTGCGCACGGTGTATGAGATCGAGAGACAAATCGATAAACTAATCGGCGAAGGACGCATCTCGGGCAGGTAAACCCCTATTTTCATAGTCCGCGGTCTGACCGTCGATCTAGCCAGATCAAGAGATCGTCTGCGGACCCAATCTCGACGCTTGCTAGTGCCTATTAACACTATCTGATGTGGGTTCCCGTCGGGTTCCAAACCAAGTCTGACGCGGAGCGGCAGAACATCACAGGGTGGGAAGACGGGCGAAAAAAACGGAGCCTGCGTCGGCAGACCCCGTTTTGAATGCTTGGGATGTTGAGGGTTACGCGGCTTTGGCCTTTTTTGCCGCCGTGGGCCGCGCCGCTGGTTTTGGCTGGGCTTTCGCGGCTGTCTTCTTGGCAACTTGCGCCTTCTCCTTCGCGGCAAACTCTGCTCTGACCTTTTGTGCGATGGCTTCGGTATCCACTTTGTAGTGCTGGGCGGCTTCTTTGAGCGCCTTGCCGGTCTCCGTTTGCGTCCGGGCAGCGTGGAGAATGACTGTCTCGACTAGAAGCTGTCCGAGTTCACCTTCCTCGGCCTTGCGGACATAAGCGCCCATCAGTTTCCCGATGGAATCGGATGCTTGCGCCTTCTTGATGCCGCGATTCCGGGCGAGAACCTCAATGCGCCGTTCCTCTAACTGGGGAAGCAAACGCTCGACAATGAAAGCGAGGTCGCGCTTGGTGAGTCGCACCGGCACAGCGTCAACGATGGCGGAGAGGACGCGCAAGCCTACGGCGTTGGCAATCGCCTCCTCGCGGCGCTGCTTCTCCTGCTCGGCCTTGATGCGCTCATCTCCCGCAGGCCGCTGCTTCTTCGGGCGGTGTACAGGGCATTCGGGATCAGCGCAGATTTTCCGAACCTCGCCTTTCTCTGTGCCCTCGGTGACAATGGCCTCGGTCACGGATTTGCAACTCTGATACTCCGGCCAATCCCTTTGCTTTTTCGCGTTGGGGTCTTGCGGCTTGATCTCGATATACTTGTTGCGCGAAAGCGGCGGAAAGGGCGGGTGCGCGGTAAACGCCATTTCGACAGCCCGCTTACGGTCTTGATTGCCGCTGGGACTCATGCAAAATATTTCACTCTCGGAGAGTGCGGGTTATGGCGGGGCCGGGCTTTTCCTTCATGCGCAAAATTATTTTTAGAGGAACAGCCACCAAAACAGCCATTCGACCAAAATAAAAATGGCAGCCAATTGGGCTGCCTCACATATTGTTGATTTTATTGATGTTTTGGCTCCTCAGGTAGGACTCGAACCTACAACCCTTCGGTTAACAGCCATCGAATTTGCCGAC
>Ga0307375_10007395_pt1 | contig 10030 bp, 24 predicted proteins | sample TR1MG_FD_202531 | JGI IMG/M metagenome (GOLD analysis project Ga0307375, IMG submission 202531) | Soil microbial communities from Risofladan, Vaasa, Finland - TR-1 | ecosystem: Environmental > Terrestrial > Soil > Coastal area > Acid sulfate soil | place: Finland: Risofladan, Vaasa | collected... | reverse complement strand
TTGGGCAGCATTTGTTTTGATTAACGCTTTAATTGCAACATTCATTATACAAGTTGCATTTGGTATCACAGTAGCTCATATATATTCATTTTTAGGAGGTGTGGGAATATATATTTTCTGGTACCACATATACAAAAAAATAATTAAAAAAATTAGCCAATAGAAATAAAAGTTAAAAGGAAAGGTTACAAAAATGGAACAATTTAAGAAAGTCATTAAAATTGCTTTACCAAGTGGAAAAGAAGTAAAAGAAAATGGTAAAGAAGGTTGGAACACATACGTTATCGAAGTTGATGCTTGTTCAAGTATTAAGCATAAGATATACATGGTATGTGCTGGTGAGAATGAGGAACAAGCGATAGATGCTGCCGGCGAGGATTTAGCACAATTAAATTGGGGTGATTTTAGTTTAGATATAGTTCACACTGTAGAAAAATCCTCGGAAAAGAATTTAGACATCAAGAATGGAAGTTAAAAATGGACTATAGTATAGTAGAAAAGTATAATAAACTACTCGATGAAGTAATCGAATATTATAGTGTACCTAACATAGAATTATTCAGAGGAATACATGAATTAAATACATTCACAATAAGTAATCCTGCTGGAATATATGTTGTAGATATTATAATAAATAAAGAAAGTTTCAAACAAGCGAATTCTTTTTTAATAGGAACATATCCATATTTAGTACCATTTTTTCATTTATATTCATCATTATTAAGTTTCATAGATACTAATTTTAGTCCAATATATTTAAAGAAAATCAATATAGTTATGAAAAAAATCAGGAAAGAAAATGATAACAATACTTACAATACTGGTAATAGCGTCACAAATAGAAATGGTAACTGAAGGTCTGTGGTTTTCAGCAATTACAATAATAGTAATGATTTATTTATATTTCAAACATCATAGGTTAAAATAAAACTTAAAAGGAAATAACAAATGAAATTAACTAAGAAATTAAAGAAAAAATACAATGAAGCATTAGTTGAAGTTCTCAAATATTACGGATTAAATCTATTTGAATATACCAGAGAATACAATAGCATATTATATATAAACATCAGTAAAATTGTTAAAAACGCTACATATGATGCAGAGAGTGATTACGATTTATTAATTGAAAAATACGAATATTTAGGTCCATTTTGGATAATATCACAAAATCTTGATTACGGTAAACTTGTGGTTTCAGAACAGACTTTTAAAGAAATAAATGAGATAATCAAAAAAATCCGGAAAGAAAAAAAATAAGAGGAGATGAATGTACAGGGATAAATTAATAAAGGAGATAAAGAAGGAGAGTTGGTTATACAAGCCATTATCGAAGTGGGGAAATTCCAGCGAATCTATTCTTATTGAGGATGCAATAAAGGCATTCGACAAATTATCTACAGAAGTCGAATCTAGCGATTCGGTTTATTTATCTATTGCTACTGATATATACAATTACATTTGGCACAATCACAGAAAACCTGCGGATGGTAAATCCCAGAGACTTCATATTGCAGGTATGATAAAATCAATTTGCAATAAAAGTTAAAAGAAATGCCTGGATTAAAATCACATATAATAAAGAAGTATAATGATGCTGCAATGGAAGTAATAAAGTATTACAATTTAAATATTGAAAATTTTAATATGGTACCGAGTGGCATATTACAAATACATTTAACAAACAAAGAAATTCCTTCTGGTGCCGAATACATACCTGTATTGCGGAGCACATACAAATATTTATTACCATTTGAGATGTTTCAACGTAACTATTTAGGTGGAAATCGTAATAACGAACATTGTATAAAATATCTTGGTGAAATAAATAATATAATAAAAATAATCAGGAAGGAAAATAAGAATAGTTAAATGGAATTAAAATCTGAAATAATAAAGAAGTATAATGTATTATTATTAGAGGCGTTACAATTTTACAAACATGAAGATTGTATTGGGTATTTTGCTGGTTCTAACGCATCAGGAATGGCAGTAATATTAAACTATAAAATTGGATATAGAGCAAATTCACAATATGGTAATTTTATTAATTTTTTAAAAAAAAAATATCCATATCTTACACCATTTGAGGAATTTAATTCATTATATTTTAACAATGAATTACAATCTAACACATGGGTTTTGAGAGAAATAAATGAAGTAATACAACAAACCAGGGAACAAAATGACAAAAAGAGTAAAAGAATTATATAAGAAACACAAAGACCGTGGCGATGTATTTGTACAATACAGTCATATTTGGAAAGAGCTTTCATTTTTCGGAAAATTTATTGAAGTATTAGATTGGACTTGGGCATTCATCCAAGTATTTGGTATTATCATAGTGATATTATTAATAGTTGGTGCAGCAATGGGAGCATTTGGAGCAATATTTGGGGTATAAATTACACTTGACAATTATAGTGGAATTAAGTATATTTAACATATGACAGATACAGAGAAATTTACAAAAGTTATAGCGGCAAAGATAGCAACATTAGAAGATTTAATAGATGGCAATTGTTATATTTGCGGAAAGATTGTTAGGCATTGGGGCGTCTGTATTCCTGAAGGAGATGCTGATGCTTTAGGTTTTGGTAGTAAGAATGAAAACACTGCACGAGTTGCATTCTTCCCTGTATGTAAGATTCATAATATGGAAGATGCAGAAAACATTGAAAAACTTAGGCAAGCGTTGATAACAAAGAAACGAACAATGTCAAATTAACATTAAAATAAAAAATGATACATTTAAATAATGCCATAATGGATAAATTCAACAAGTTATTTGCAGAAGTTGCTAAATATTACAATCTTGCAGATAAGATACATCAAACTGTTGGTGGTGTATATTTATTATTAGAAGATTTAGGTTGCGATGATAGGAGTGAAATGACTTCGGTTAGTGAATTGCTTGATAAAATCAATGAGAATTATCCATATTTAGTTCCATTTGTAAAGGTATCCAAAGCGCAAATATTCGGAACAATTACAGGGTATCAAAAATATGTTGACGAGAGTACATTTAAGGAAATCAATATGATAGTTAAAAAAATCAGGAAAGAAAATGGCAGAAGATAAAAATCCATTAACAAAAAAGCAATTGGAATTTTTTGATAAGTTAAATAGTGCAACTTTTATTATGGCTGATTATTATGATTTCAGAAGTAATTTAATGGACGCAAAATTCATATGGGTTCCATCTACTTCATTATATATACTTGACATAAAAGAAATGGGATATAAATTGGAATATAAGAAGCCATTAAATTACAGGCGTCCCGAGGTTTACATTACTGATGAAGTTGAATATTTTGAAGATAAATATCCATTATATGTACCAGTTTACAAATTAGTTAGGTGTCTTATAACAAGTTTATCACCAAGAGATAACAGCAGAATGCGTTATACAGAAAAGACAGCTAATTATGATAGTGGGTATTTCACAAAAAATCTTTTGAAGGAAATCAACGAAAATATCAAGAAAATACGGAATATGAATGTCAAAGTCAAAATTAAATAGTAAAATAATAAAAAAGTACAATGAGTTGTACGAAGAAGTCGCTGGTTATTATAATATAAGTAAATTTATACGAAAGAGTAGTCGTCGTGAACACTATGGTATAAATTATATTATACTAACTGAAATTGGTCTCATATCTGGATATACAAAAAAAGATGCAAGGAAATTTTTATATGAAAAATATCCACATTTAGTTCCATTTTACGATTTGTATCATTCTGTTTATGATAATTATACCTTTGATGCAGAATTGAGCAAACGGATTCTTAAGGAAATAAATAAAACAATCAAAAAACTTCGAAAAGAAAAACATAAAATTCTTAAAGAGTATGACACAGCCCAAAAAACATCCACAAACCCATGTTGTGAAATTCCGTTAGGTCAAATATATCAATTTAAACATAATGAGGAAAAAATATGAAAAATATGAAAAATAAAGTTGCATTAAAAAAGCCAAAGAAAATAGAAGTGGTTCCTAAAATGATTGATTATCATGATATGATTGAATATATCGAACAAAAATATAACATTGAAGTTCGTGGATATGTAAGGAAAGAGGACATGGGCAAAAAGAATGTAGAATATTTAGATTACTGGCATTGGTTACTTGACCATTGTTTTGATGGAATGGGAAATCCATCAACACAATTTATACCAGTCTATAATATGTTAAATGATGAAGGTTGGGCACCAGATTGGGTAATAGAGATAACAACTTTAATTGATAAAGAGTTCCATAAAGATTTAGATGACGGCGCACTACAGGTATGGATTTCATGGTAATGAAACATTCAATTTGGATAATATTTGTTCCAACAACGATGAATGATAAACCAGTAAGGACAAAACATCATAAAGAATGGGACAAGAAAGTTAAAGGAATAACTGGTGGTCTTACGATTACACCTCCTGGTAAAGGTTATTGGGTAAATGATAAAGGTGAAACAATTCATGAGAGAATGATACCTGTTTGGATAAAATGTAGCGAGAAAGAAATAATAAAAATATCAGATATTACTGCAAAACATTACAATCAAGATGCTATAATGTTTTACAAGATTTCTGATGATGTCAGAATAATAAATTATAAAGGAGTTAAAAAATGACAGAATTAATTATTGTATTTGCAATGCTTATTTATTTTGGTATAGAATTATACGGTTGGTATCATTCTACTGACCAAATTAATTGAAAGGAGATAAAATGAAAGGTGGAACATTAGAATATAAGTGCAGACGGTGTGGAGAAATGGATGCTTCAACTCATGTACCAGATATATTACACGCAATTGTTTGTTTAGCTGGCGATTTAAAATTGCCCAACGTATGGTTCGGTTCACCAGTTGGTAAATTAGGAATACACAATTGTAAAGATGGTGGACTGGGAGTTTCAAATTTAATTGGAGGCATAGAAGATGAAAAAGAATAAACCAATTAAAATAATTCGTAAAGGTCATGTTGCGGCAATGGATGGAAATGAATTGTGGGTAAATACACAAACTGATGAACGCATTGTAATTGCAATGAAAGATAGAGACCTTAGATGGGATTTATATTGTAAGTGTGTAAAAATCACAATAGAGCAAATAGACGAGTCTGAATTATAACCATTTTTCATAGGAACCGTCTGTCCGTATCTATTTTTCACATAAAATACCTATTTTTCATAAAAGACTTGACTTTTAATTGGAAATAGTGTAAATTACAACACCATAATAATAAATTAAAGGAGATAATAATGAGTTTAACATCATGGAAAAAAGAATTTTATAGTAATATACCAGATAATGGAGCTGGTATGACTGCGAAGCAGGCCATCAAACATTCCGTAAAAAAGTGGACAGGACTTTTAAAAAAGAATCTCAATAAACATCAAATAGACCGAGAAAAAAATGTGATTTATGATGGTGACAGCAATACTTTTTATATAGATGATAGTAGTTGTGCATTATGTGAAAAGTATATAACCTATATAGAGGCCCGGATGGGTCAACCTAATACAGTATGTCGCAAATGCCCATTATACAAATCTCTTGGTAAAGAATGTGCTGTTGGTGCGTCTGCGCCATATAATAAATGGCTTAGTAATGGCAATGCTACCGCAATGCTTAAAGCATTACAGAAGTTGTTAGAAAAACCTAATAAAAAATGAGTACAAAATTAATAGAATTAAACAAAGGAACTAAATAATGAAAGTGTATTCAACAACCAAAAAAATATTTTCGGGAATTGCTAATATATTAGTTAGTGCCATTATATTTTATACTATATTTATTGTGTTATTTTCAACAGCACCAATTTGGATAGTTAATCTTGTAATGTTTTATATGAATGTAATAGCTATACTATTATTCCTTTCCGCAATATTATCAACAGATGATGATAAAAAAATATTTCGGAAAAATAGACTTTTACCACTTTGGGTAGGAGTAATTTATGATGTTGCAATTGTAATAATGTTTGCAGCCGCAGGTTGGTGGTATTATGCAACACTTGGTATGATAATATTATTCAGTTGTGTAGAATTATTTTCAAAGTAGGAAATATGATACAGAGATTAAAATATGTAGCGGTAGGGACGTATCTTATATTTTTATATATTCTTGGACTTTTATCTATAGTAACTCTTGGTATAATTCCATTTTTATATTGGTTATTTACAGGAAAAAATTATGTTGCTTTTACAAGTGATTATATTGAAAAGATAACCAAGTTAGCGAAAAGGCAACTTACGGAGGAACGCCGGGAGATAAAAGTTAGTTTGACGGCAACTAAAAACAAGTCGGATGCGGATGCGGAAAAAAATTATATAAAAATAATCGATGGTAGTAAAAAATGAAATTTAAAGACATTTGGCCACCAATTTATATTGTGCCTTTATTAGTAATAATCATAATTATATTTATGGTGATATTTGTTCCAAGACCCATTAGAACCGAATGGTATTGGGAAAAAGATTATTCCTGTCGTGTTGATTCTTTCTATTATGAAAAAAAGTATTTTAAGGATGGTGACTATTACAAAAATATGTATTGTGTTGCCAGCAATGATACTTTATATGTTTTATATCCATATAGTGGAACAGAATTGAAAAAATTTAGAACCGTAATAGATGTTTATCAGCAAACCAATGATGATTTTTGGGACTGGTATTTTCATCCGTTAAATCCAATAAATCCATTGAGTCCATTAAGTCCGTTAAATCCGATTAATACTGATTAAAAATAAATAATTTATCAAAAACGACTCTTATGAGTCGTTTTTTTATGCTTTGCCGTATATTTATAGGTAATAGAAAGTGGAAGATATTATGATGAAAACGATAAATGGTATAGAAATAACATATGAGCATTCTTTTGACGCCTTAGAATCAATAAAGAAATCATATCACGAGGGAGAAGAAATTCTAACAATGATAGATTATTGTCAAGATTTACTTGCTGACGCCAGACTTGTTGCATATCCGGATATTCAGATGTCTGCAAATTCCGTATTATTTAATTATGAAGATTATGATAATGATTCTGATTGTAGTCATTTGGTAATTAAAATTAATACTTATGGTTTTAATTATGACGATAAAATTTTATCATATCTCTGTATAAAAGGAGAGAAAACACAATCTAATCAAGAAGCCTCTTGGAATGAAATTGTAGATATAATACAGAGTTGGAATAGCAAATGATTAAATTGAAAAAATTGCTCATAGAAAGTCCAGATACAGTACATTTATATGATGATAATAATCGAGAGATTAATTTATTACACTATAGAGATGAAGATTCTATTGGATTTCTTTTCGATAAAACGGGCAACTTTCATGTTACAGACTATGGTCAGTCTCATGTTGATATACCTATAGAAGGCGCATCGAAATATGAAGGAAGAATTTGGGAAACCAACAAGATAGTTTCATTTTGGGAATATCCTAAAAACCCACGACAATTCAGAGGCATAGCAAAATTATTAAAAGATGAAACTGATATAGATATTTTACAAAAGGATTGGAAAATAGAAATAAAGGAAAAGAAAACATTTGCTCCTAAATTTATTCCAACCAGAGAGTATGGTAAAGTTGTTGATAAAATAGTTAATCCATCACAAGCAGAATATCAAAAGCATTTAGATAGAATGAAAACAGACATACCAAAAGGTTGGGGTTCAAAGAAAAGACCAGCAGACATGACGGCAACTCAACATCAACAAATGAAAATGACTTCTGATGGTGTGATAAAATTAAAAAGTTTAGTGGAGTCTCCAGATTCCATGTTTGTACCACATTTTGGAAATTACACGGATTATGAAGATAATGATGCATATCCATTTTATTTTATTGACAATAAATTATATATTTCAGACAACGCAGGATATACTCATGGTGATAGTATATTACGAAGTGGCAAATATAGTAAAAAAGTGGTAGATTATATATTAAATAATAAAGCTTCATATGGAAGAATTTGGGTTAAGCGTGATGCAATAAGTTTTTGGAGTTATCCGGATGACAGAAAAGAAATGAGAGATTTGGCAGATGCATTAACAAAACATTTTTCAGACAATGGAATAAATATAAATGTTTGGGGTGATTTCAATGTAGAAATATATGATGAATATGGAAATGAATATGATGTGGAGGATGAAGAAATAGGTGTAATTCCAGTAAAAAATTATAAGGGCAGTGATAGTCCTCCAGAAGAAGAAAGATTACAACACTTATTATCTCCAGCACAGAAAAAGAATTTAAATATTCCATCTGGTTGGGGCTCAAAGAAAAGACCGGCAGATTTAACTACAACTCAAAGACATCAAATGAAATCAACATCAGATGGCATCATCAAATTAAAAAAATTGGTTGAGTCGCCAGATAATATTTTTATGTCCAACTTAGAATATTCAATTGAATATGATAGTGATGATGCGTATGCATTTTATTATATAGAAAATAAATTATATATTGCAGATAGACCTGGCATGACACACGGAGAAATACCAATGGACAGAGAGGCCAAACATATATTTTATGGAACCAAATTAGTTAATCCATATGGCAGAGTTTGGATAGATACCGGAGTAATGAGTTTTTGGGAATATCCAGACGACAGAAAGGTTATGAGAAGTATCGCAGATGATATTTCGGAACATTTCCGCTTGGCTCATAATATTAATATCAAGGTGTGGGAAGATTTTCAGGTAGAGGTAAATCATGACGGTGCATTTAATACATCAAGGAGTGGTTTAATTCCAGTTAAATCATATAAAGGTAGTGATAGTCCTTCAGAAGAAGAAAGATTACAACACTTATTATCTCCAGCACAAAAGAAAAATGTTGATGTAACTCCTGGTTGGGGCTCGAAGAAAACTCCAGCAGGACTTTCTAATACACAAAGACATCAAATGAAATCAACATCCGAAGGCGAGGTTTAAATGGAATTAATTTTTATTTTAATTACTTTCGTAATAATTGTTGCTTTAGCAACAATTTATATAACTTACCTACTTTTGTTACCATTTCGGTATATTACAAATATGTTTTCAGTATTAATTTCCATACATGATAAGCGTAAGAATTCCATCCATTAATATAATTAATACGAAAAAAGCGGGATTTTTAAAGGACGCCTTTAAAAGGCTTTTATAAATATAAATCTTTTTTAACTTCTATCACTAATCTGCCGGAATATCGTCGGGTATTTCAGAAGACCCAGTATCAAAAATTTCTAATGTTGGTAATGAAGTCCAATAATTCCTACCAGAATAATAGTTATCTACTGTTGTCGTATTAATTTCAGGACCGTTCCAAATTTTAAATGTATCAATATATCCTGCATATTGATTTGTGCGTATAGTATCAGCAATTCCTATTGTTCCACCGGACCATTCTGGAAGTCTTGCAGCAGTCTTTGTTTGATAGAATTCTCCATTTACCCAAAGTTTATATGTTGTGCCGAATCCTTGGCTTGTAAATACAATGTGATTAAATTTATTTGAATTTAATGAATTTGATGCACTTATATACTTCATCGCTACGGCCGAACCAGATTGGAATCCAACATAAACTGTATTCACATTAGTATATGCTTCAATAACTGGAAATGTTCCTGATACTGTTGAGAACAAAACTTTCTTACCAACAGATGCAGTTGGAGCAGTCCATATTTCTATACCAAATGATTGTGATACAAGGAATTCTGTTGATGGAAATGATGCTGATGATGGACCATATGTATTTCCAAAATATAAATGACTGCCAGTAGGATATGTGTTTACAGTTGTTGCATCACTACCTGAAGTAGTTAAATCTGTCCATATATTACTTGCACTTGCATAGCCAATTCTACTATCATAATGCAAAGTTAATCCTGCGGCTGCAATCGGTGGTGCAGGAAATGTTTGATATCCGAAATATGGATACCCAGAATTTTTTACTGCACTATTATCAATGTTCCATATATCTACAAAATTATATGTTTCATAGGATGCAGAATCCAACATTTCTGCTTCTGTTGAA
>Ga0307375_10007394_pt1 | contig 10031 bp, 8 predicted proteins | sample TR1MG_FD_202531 | JGI IMG/M metagenome (GOLD analysis project Ga0307375, IMG submission 202531) | Soil microbial communities from Risofladan, Vaasa, Finland - TR-1 | ecosystem: Environmental > Terrestrial > Soil > Coastal area > Acid sulfate soil | place: Finland: Risofladan, Vaasa | collected... | reverse complement strand
GTCGCGCAAGTACATTCTGGGCGAGAGCTATGGTGGATTCCGGGTGCCGCGGATGACCTACTATCTGCAGTCGCAACTGGGCGTGGCGATGAATGGGGAAGTGCTGGTGTCTCCTTACCTGAACCCGACGCTGGAGCGGGATGGGGACCTGAGCCCTCTGCCGTGGCTGCTGACGCTGCCCCCGATTACGGCGGCGCACCTGGAGCGCGAGCACAAGCTGACGCCGCAGGCGATGCAGGACGTGATTGCCTACACGATGGGCACCTATGCGACGACGCTGCTGAAGGGCCATTCCGACCCGGCGGCAGAGGCGGCGATGATCCAGAAGGTGACGGAGATGACGGGTCTGGACCCGCAGTTTGTGAAGTACTCCGGCGGGCGGCTGGACACGGGCGCGTACCTGCGCGAGGCGTACCGCGAGGAGGGCAAGCTGGGTTCGGTGTACGACTCGAACGTGACGGAGTTTGACCCGTTTCCGTATGCGCCAGAGCAGAGGATGAATGATCCGCTGCTGGCGAAGATGATTGCACCGATGACGACGGCGATGGTGGACTTTGACACGCGCGTGGTGGGCTGGAAGGTGGATGCGCGGTATAACGCGCTCTCCTATGAGGTGAACCGGCTTTGGGATCGCAACGCGACGGAGCGGGCGGGCAGCACGACGCAACTGCGCCAGGCGGTGGCCGCGGACCCGAAGCTGCAGGTCTTCATCGGGCACGGGTGGAATGACTTGTCGTGTCCGTTCATGGGGTCGATTTTGACCGTGGACCAGATGCCGGTGATGGGCGACCCGACGCGCGTTTCCGTGCACGAGTATCCGGGCGGGCACATGTTCTATACGCGGGAGAGCAGCCGGCTGGAACTGCGTAAGGACGTGATGGCGGTCTACGACAAGCACTGAGGCCGGAGGAGTCTTAGGCAAACTGCGAAGGCCCGGGAAACCGGGCCTTTGTGTTGCAGCGGAGATGGAAGGGGAGGCTGGAGACTGTGCCGTCAGCAGCCTTTTTTGCAGCGTTCCATGATGGCGGCGTGGAGGCGCTCTCGGAGGCTAGAGGGCAGGTCGTAGATTTCGTGGGAGCGGTAGATTTCGATGGTCTTGCGGGTTGTGTTGAGGGTGACTTCGCAGTGTTCGCATCCGCGCAGGTGCTCTTGCAGGTCGGCGCGCATCTGCGTGGTGACGGTGTCGTCAATCAGGTCGTCAAGCAGCGCGAGAAATTCAGTGCAGGTCACTTCTCACCACCCTTTTTCCTGCGGAAGTAACGGCTGAGGCGCTCGCGCAACTGGAGCCGTGCGCGCAATAGGCGCGATTTGACGGCAGGCACGCTGAGGCCGAGCGTTTCGGCGGTTTCTTCCGTGGAGAGTCCTTCCATATCGCGCAGGACGAAAACCACTCGGAAGCCGTGGGGCAATCCCTGAATGGTTTTGCGCAGAATTTCGGCCAGCTCGGACTGGGAGTAATTCTGCTCCGGATCGGGCGCCCAGTCGGCGAGGTCGCGCGGGACACTGCCCTCCTCGGTCTCGATGTCCTCGTCGATGGAGACCATTTTGCCGGTGCGCCGCTTGCGCAGGCGCATCAGGCTCTCGTTGACGGCGATTCGAACCAGCCATGTGTAAAACTTCGAGTTCCCCTGGAACTGATCGAGCTTTTGATAGGCCTTGAGGAACGCGTCCTGCATTACGTCCTCAGCGTCTTCGCGGTTTTGCGTGATGTGCTGCGCAATGCGGAAGATCTGACGGTCGTATTTGCGGACGAGCTGGTCAAAAGCCGACACATCTCCGGCGCGCACCTGAGCGATCAGTGCGACGTCGGGATGCTGCTCGTTTTCTCCTGCTACGGATTGGATGGTGGACATGGGCATTGGTTGCGGGAAAACGCAGGGGAAAGCCGGGGCGAGATCCGCGCGGGTAACGGCAAGCCCAGTGTACCGGAAGGCGGGGCGGGGAACCAAATGGGGACGGGCCTGCGGCTCACCGAAGATGGGCGAGAACGTCAGTGGAAGTGAGCGGGCAAGCCGGTGGTAACGCAACAGGTTCTGGCGGGTGCGGCGGCAAGCAAACCAGCATAGAGTGGAACTATGACGTCTGCGATTCCCCGGAAAGTTGCAAATGGCCTGTCACGGCTGCTGGCGGGGCTGCTGATGGTGCTGGTAGCAGTGATGCCGCTGACGGCGCAGCCGGAGAGCTCGGCGACCAAGCACAGCACGCATTCGAGCAAAGACAAGACGCACAAGGCCACCAAGAAAGCGACGGCGAAGAGGCCGGCGAAGAAGTCGGCCAAGCGGACACGGCACAGGAGACGGCTGGCGGGACGGCGGCATCGGGGACGGACTTCCGCACGGGCGCGGCGAATTCACCGGGCCTTTGTGGCGTCAGAGCAACTGCGGCCGATGGCCGAGCAACTGGCGACGATGCGAACGCAGGCAGCCTACAACGGCGTGACGCGGTATGCGCACGAGCACACGGGTGAGGCAGCGGCGACGGCATACCTGGCGCTGGGGCATGCGTACCTGGTGGACAAGAAGTATGCGGATGCTGAGCGGAGCTTGCGAGAGGCGCGGAGGCAAGGGAACCTTTTGGACGACTATGCCGTGTACCTGGAGGCGGAAGCCAGCCATGCGTCGGGTGACGACAGGGGGGCCGAGGCCTTGCTGCACGGGTTTACGCGGAAGTATCCAGACAGCATTTTTGTGGAGAGGGAACCGGAGCGGGAAGCGAGCGTGCTGCTGGCGCTGAACGATCCGGGCGCGGCGCGGCGCGTGTTGGCGGAGGCGGAGAACGGGCCGGCGGCCAAGCGGCCGGGTTATCTGCTGGCGCAGGGACAGGTGGCGCAGGCGCTGGGGGAGACGGCCGGTGCGGTGCGGCTGTACAAACAAGTACTTCTGGAACATCCGCTGGCGCCGGAGGCCGAGCAGGCGCGGACGCTGCTGCAGGCGCAGGGCGCACTGGCGACGCTGACGGTGGCCGAGCAGCGCAGCTTGGGTGATGCCTATTACCGGGGGCACCGATGGAGTTCGGCCAGCAATGAGTATCACGCGCTGGTGGGGAAAACCAGCCTTTCGGTGGCCGCGCGGAACAGTTTTGCGGTGGCGGCGGCCGACTGCGACCTGCACCTTAAGAGGTTGACGACGGACGAAGCGGAGGCACTGCCGGATACGAATGATGACAACGGGGCGCGGCGGCTTTATCTGCTGATGGAACTGGCGCGGAACCGTGACGACGAGCCAATGCAGCAGAGCCTGGTGACGACGATGGAGACGCGCTTTCCTCAGAGTGACTGGCTGGCGCGCGCGTTGTTTTCCAGCGGCAACATGTATCTGCTGAAGCGGGACTATCCACGGGCGGTGGAGTACTACGGCTATCTGGCCGCACATTTTCCGCATGACAGGGACGCAGACGTGGCGCACTGGAAGGCGGCTTGGCTGACCTACCGGCAAGGGCAATACACGGATGCGGCACGCATGTTTGATGAGCAGATCAGGCTGTATCCGGACTCGACTGAGACTGCGGCGGCGCTCTACTGGAGAGGAAGGATCTACGAAGCACAGGAGCACAGCGCGGCGCGTGCAGCGGCGAACTATCGCACCATTGTGCGCGCGTATCAACACTATTTTTATGCGCAGATGGCGCGCGACCGCCTGAAGGCTCTGGGAAACACGGTGCCGGCGGAAGCGCCGGCGCTGACGCGCTTCCAGGCGCCGGATGTTCCGGAGCTGGTCGACAGCTTTCCAGACGACAGCGTGCACCTGGCCAAGGCGAAGCTGCTGGCGAATGCGGGACTTAGCGAGTACATTCCGGCAGAGATTGCGGCGGACCCGGCTTCGGGATCATGGAGCGCACTGGCGGAAGCACAGATCTACGCCTCAGACGGGGAGACGGCGCGAGCGATGCGGGTGCTAAAGCGTGCAATGCCGTACGCATCAACTGCGTCGTTTGATTCGATCCCGCTGGTCTATTGGCGTATTTTGTTTCCGGAACCTTACTGGGCGACGATCAAGGCGGAGTCAGCGAAGAACAAACTGGATCCGTATCTGGTGGCCTCGCTGATCCGGCAGGAGTCCGAGTTTAACCCGAGTGTGGTTTCCTATGCGAACGCGTATGGACTGATGCAACTGCTGCCTCGTGTGGGCCGAGAGATGGCGCGCAAAGAGGGAATGAGCCACTTCCAGACGTATCAGCTTCTGAACCCGGAGACGAACATTCGGCTAGGCACGCGGTATTTGCGCGAGCGGCTGGACAAGTTTGGCGGCGTGAAGGAGTATGCGCTGGCGGCTTATAACGCGGGCGACAGCCGCGTCGCAGACTGGCAGACGGCAGGACCGTATCAGGGGATGGTTGAGTTTGTGGAGTCGATTCCGTTTACGCAAACGCGCGAGTACGTGGAGGCAATTCTGCGGAACATTGAGACCTATCGGGAGATTGACTCGGCGGCCGCGGCGGCGAGCACGGAGACGGCGAAGCGCTGAGCAATGCGGGATGAACGGGCGGAATGACAAAAGGAACCTGGATGGATACTGGTTGGATGGAATTCCGATTGACGGGCTATGGCGAGGGAGGCAACACTACACAACAATCGGAGGCCGAAGGGCCTCTGAGCGAACCATTCGAAACGTGCTGTAGCTGTGCGACGGGGCGGCGGGAATCACGACACGCTGCGCTGTGACCTCATCCACCGGAGGGCAGAATGTCAGCCGACTTGCAGTTTCTGGAAGAATGGATTCCCGAAAAGATGGACCCCGGAACAATTTTCGTTCTGGAGAACCAGTCGAAGCTGGGACATGCGCAGAACCCGTATGTTGCCGTGATGTCTTGCCCGCGGTGCGGAACAATGGGCCTGATCACGCGGCGGCAGCTTTGCGCGGCGGAAGTGATGATTTGTGGCGGCGACGCCTGCTCGGCTGAGTACCGGCTGGAGGGCGAAGACATCTTCTACCGCGCGCCACAATAGGGCGAAGCGGGGCCCGTTCCCTGGCGAGCGCGGGCGGGCGCAATGAGAGCGCACGCGGTTTTGCCGCGGAAAGTTGCACGGCGGGCAAGGTAACATGAAGGTCAGCAGCCCGGATGGCGAAACTGGCAGACGCAGCGGACTTAAAATCCGCAGGCCGCAAGGCCGTGGGGGTTCAAGTCCCCCTCTGGGCACCAACAAGAATCCCACAAAATAAGCGACTGGCAGGCCCTCAGTCCCGGACGAGAAACACTCCGCGACAGACGCGGCGGACTTCCGGCCTCATCTAAACACGAACGTAAAGCCTATCCAGCTGAAAATGTTTAGCTTATTCAAAATGCTAGAGCGCCCAAGGATTGCACATCTGTTACACATTTTCATGTCTATTGTCCACATTGCGATACCTGCATTCACTGCGGATTGCAAGACCGCGAAAGGCGAGTCAAGCTCCGGGTCTTGTTCGCGACATTATCCTTTTGCTCAGGGAGCGCATAACCGATTGAAGCGTATCCCTTCCGACCGCGGTCGTACATGCGGGCAAGCATTGGCTCGGCGATGTCGGCGTAGTCGTAGACTTGAACAATCCGTTTTCATCACGCTTCCAAATCTGCCCTGTCCTGATCTAACGCCGAACTTTCTTCTGCTCCACAATCGGTCTTGGATCCAAATTGTCGAGAGTCTCCATAAACCTAGGCCTGTTTTTGTAGCGCAAGCGAATGTCCGCGAGCAACCCATCCCATTCGCTTTCCCGATGAAGTCTCTGCAAGATGGGTCGCATCTTGCGGAGATAGCCGGCAACCGACTCGTATGCGGAAACGCCCGTGTGCGGCAGATAATCGTCCACGCGTTGACGATAGATGGTGAGCGACCGCTCCGGATGCGATTCTGTCACCGCGGCCGCCACGCGATCTTCGTAGCCGCCCGAGCCATACCATCTCATGCTTCCTCGATGCTGTTGTCCGGCCGACATGGCGTCGTACCAACGGAGCACGTCATCGTGCCGATGGTCGGCAATGGCCATATCAATCAGCACATCAAAATGTGGACTCGCTGGCCGGCTAAACTTGGATCCGTTGCTCAATAGCGGTAGCAGATAATCCGGCATTTGCAGCGGCCATTCTACATTCGCTGCGCTCTTCACCGATGCCCTGCTTGGCGACGACAGGGGAGAGATGCCGGTCTGGAGAAAGTTGAGCGCAATGCCGCGGATGCTGTCTTTGCAGCCGGCTTTGACTGCAGCCTTGAGCAACTGCTGAAAGCTCTCGCGGCTGGGGTGAGTGAAGAATCCCAAAGCCGCGTGAGCCGCGGCGATTGGCCATTGCCTGCGCTGAACCGCCATCTCGCCCAGTAGCTTTTCCAGGTTCGATGCAATGCCAGGCAGCCTTGCTACAGTCTTTTCGATTCCCTCGGCCGCCCAGCGCTCTGCCTCGTCGTACCGCTTCATCGCAATCAAGCGTTGGACCAGTCGTTCGTAGCTGCCGGAGACGCGAGCTTCCCGTTCGCACACCGCAATAATCTCGTCATTGCGGCCCGCATTCTCAAGCGCTCGGATCAACCAGTCGGCGATACGCTCATGCTGGTATTTTCGGGAGAAGGGATCGTCTTCCTTTACTTGCGACTTCGCGTTCTGCGCCATAACATCAGCGACTTCGGACTATGCAGATTCTGCGGAAGTCATCTTTAAAACTGTGTCGGCAGCATCGTTGACAATGCCATAGTCGTCCCGCAGATGCGCATCGATAGCGAAAAGCAGCTTGCGCGCTGGGGAGAGCGAAGATGCAACCACAGCTTCAAAGATCACCGGCAGGCATTCGCCCACAGCTTCTGCGGTTTCGCCCTCGTCGTTCGATTGACCGATTTGCTCGTTGCCCAGCGTCATGATTTCTGTTCCCAGGCGCACCACTGCGTCAGGATGCCCGAGTTCCAACAACCGCTCCAGACGATGTTTGACGCGACTGTAGTCCGGCGTTTGCCCCTCACCCGTCCAAGAGTTCCGCCAGCCAGCCTCGGAAGCAACAAGTCTGAGTTCTTTCCGCGCATCTGTCACCAGGCGGTCTACATTGCCTTCGCCCAAGGCGATGCGGTCGCTGAACTCCTCTCGCAACTCAGGGAAGCGCTGAGTGAATGACCAGACCAACTGCACTAATTCCTCTCGGTTCTTGGCCTCAATATGCTTGCGAATCTTTTCGTCTGTTGCCTTGTGCGCTCTCTTTCCGGAAACCTTTGGATGCCGATGACGATGAACATAGAAACCGTCGTCATCCTCGCCGCCGAAATCGGAATCGTCCTCGGCGTCGCCGGTCTCGTCACCAAGCAGTTCCCATCGCTCATCAGCTTGGTCTGCAACGGGAGCTTTCTCCCCGCTACTCAATTTCTGAAGGTAATCGGCCACTACCGCAACAGCATGTTTGCAACCGCTTGCGCCAACGGGGCAGGTGCAGCGGGAATAGATCGCGCCGCTCTTTTTGGAGGCCAGTTCGCACCAGACCGTAACCGCATACCGTGCTCCGCCAGTCACCGTTGCCAAAGGCCGGCCATCCTCTGATATCGCGAGATCACGAACGCGCCCCTGTTTTTGATAGGCTCTTCCGCGATCCACTGAGCGCGATCCAGCCCATTCGGTCAGGTCATCCCAGCTCAGAGCAGCCCAGCCGCCCTTCCGGGAAGCCTTCTGCACTTTGCCCTTTACGGTGCGCTGTCGTTTTGAATTCATGCAATCCTTTCGAAAGTGATTTGGCACCGGTAAAAACGACCGGAATGAATGGCAACTACGGCGTGGCCGGATAGGGTTCGCCGCGAAGCCTCTTTTCGGCGAGCCCGCCGAGAAAGCGAGCAAATGGCGTAATGTTTTCATGAACGCTCGCCTGTTCGAGAGCGGACATATACACTCTGCGTTCGCTGACCGGGATCACAGTCCACGGATATCCTCCGGATGCCAGCATTACATTCATCAGGAAGCGCCCCATGCGTCCGTTGCCGTCCATGTAGGGATGAATGTAGACGAAGAGAAAATGCCCAAGAACAACACGGACTGCGGGTTCCTGCTCCTGACGAAGCAGGTCGAAAAAGGCCGGAAGCGCGTCACGCACAGCGTCCGAGTTCATCGGCACATGCATCGAATTGCGGATATAAACCTGTGCATTGCGGTAGCCGGCCAGATCGGCGGGCTTCAAGAGTCCGACAGCTACACTTGGCGCAAAGAGCTCGCGATACCATGCGCCGTGATCGTGGTCCGCCACTTCGCCTGCGTTTTCGCCTTGCAACACTTTACGAATGCTATCGAGCACTGCCTGGTAGGCCTGCCAGTACCCCCGCGCGGCCATGGCGTTTCGCTGCTCGCGATCCAGTGGGTCGGCGTCGGGATTCCATGCACCGCTACGAACTCGCTCAATCAGTTCCCGCGAAACCTGGTACCCCTCGATGGACAACGAGTGATAGGCATCCGTCAAATACGCGTCATTCGCGCGCTTTAAATAAGCCTGAGCAGCACGCGGACGACCGGGAGCCGGAGGGAACACCTCCAGAACGGGATCACGCATTTTCTGCCACATCAATTGAATTCTGTGGACATAAGGAGAGGCTTCCCGTGCTGCAAAGAAGAACCCGGGCTTATCGGCGAACGGATTGCTTTCACGAATCTCGTACCCGGCTGCGATCATTGTCTTTGCAATGTCGTCGGCGATGCGTTCCCGGCCGCAGTTGCGGAAGGCGCCCGCGAGTCTTCCGGCAATGGTCGAATGTCCGCCTTCAAGCAATCGGCGGAGAAGGCTGGAGGCGTCGCGAAGAGTCAGCAGTACAGCCCGCATGTCCGTTGGATTGCTTGAAAAAAAGCGGGGAGAGGATGCGATCAGAGCGGCCTCCGGCGAAAAGAGCCGAAGGTCATCACGGAGTTCTGTATCATCAGATTTGGGCAGTGCCGCGCGCACATCGAATAGAGACGTATTGTGCAGAAGAATCGTGATCCGGTTGCGAGCGCGGGGCGAACGCACCATGAGTTGCCGCGGCACGGTACGATTGCCAGCGAGATACGAGATTGACTGTTCTGGTGAAAGGCACCATGCATCGCCGAAGCGTTCGTTCAAATAGGCCGCACAAAATCTCCAGAAGGACGCATACCAAGGGGTGCTTTCGCCAGAGGTTTCCTCGGGCCGGCTCGGTATATACCAGCCTTTGATGACCTCCCGTAGGAAACCGTTGGCGACCAGCCGCTCGCGATGAGTTCGCGACAGGTCCTTGGCGCGAATTGCGGCTTTGTTCTCCGCTTGCTGGAGCCGGCCCAGAACTTCCAGCGATTGGGCTAGTTTTTCGGCGGGTGTCGGCATGCTTGGCTCCGATTAGCTTTTTCTGCTTTCCTAATTTTAGCCTATCGCGCCGAGCTGGAATTAGCTTATTGTGCAGATGGGCAATGCAGTCAGAACCACACAAATAGTGGAACGTCCGTACGATCCAAGCACCCCGATTTGAGAAGTTTCTTGAAGTCGTAGCCGTACTGCGATAACTGGGAACGAGCCTTTCGTCAATCCGCGTCTTAGGAACGCAAAAGAGAAAAGGTGCAACCGGCAAGAAAAACCGAAGACTTTCACATCTGCTTACACAGTGCGCAACTGTTATTGAAATATCTTATTTATTATCATATATTTATATGAATCCGCAGCGGACTTAAAATCCGCAGACCTTTACCGGTCGTGGGGGTTCAAGTCCCCCTCTGGGCACCAACAAGAATCCCACAAAGTAAGCGACTGGCAGGCCTTGAGCCTCGGACGAGAAACACTCCGCGACCGACGCGGCGGACTTCCGGGCTCAACTAAACACGAACGTAAAGCCTATCCAGTTGAAAATGTTTAGCTTATTCAAAATGCTAGAGCGCCCAAGGATTGCACATCTGTTACACATTTTCATGTCTATTGTCCATTGCGATACCTGCATTCACTGCGGATTGCAAGACCGCGAAGGGCGAGTCAAGCTCTGGATCTTAATTCGCGGCATTATCCAACTCGAAGCTACCCTGCGCGAGGCGCAGCAACGCGTGGCGTAGACCATGGTCAGGTCCCAGTGCGTATCGAGCCTACTTCAACAGGCCAAAGGGGAG
>Ga0307375_10007392_pt1 | contig 10032 bp, 6 predicted proteins | sample TR1MG_FD_202531 | JGI IMG/M metagenome (GOLD analysis project Ga0307375, IMG submission 202531) | Soil microbial communities from Risofladan, Vaasa, Finland - TR-1 | ecosystem: Environmental > Terrestrial > Soil > Coastal area > Acid sulfate soil | place: Finland: Risofladan, Vaasa | collected... | reverse complement strand
AAACCAAAGTTGATGCCGTAGGTCGACAACTCATGGGAGTAGGCAGAAGCCATCACAACATCTCCCTTAACCTTAGCGTAGACGATTTGGGCAATAACGTCCTTGTTCGTGAAGCGAACAACGAGACGGAACTTGGGAGTACCGTACTTGTTCAAATCCTGAACGATCAAGTTCTTACGAGCCTGATAATCAGTGAGACCCTCTACACAAACGCAACACACAACAAGAGACGACCACAAGACAATACAGAGTCAGAAACCGGTTCAAAATCAGCAAGTTCACAAAGGTCCAATCACTCGACTTCCACAGCACGCAACAGCATCCACGAGGCAGGAAAGACAGGAGACAAAGGGAAACGTACCGCGTCTTCTGCGATACTTGACCTGGTAGCGCTTGAAGTAGCTCTTGTTCTTCACGACCTTAACGAAAGGCTAAAACGCAAATGGAGGAAATCGTCAGCAATCCACATCCACGAATAGTTTCATACATGCGCAAACGCAACGCCAACTACACATTTGAGATGTCATATTGACAAAAGGAGAGCCCAGGAAGCGAAACGAAGGGGAACAATCGGATGAGACTGCGTCACCACGGTTTGACCACCAAGGCACGCCAAGACACTCGTTACCTCGCCACAATCCATTTAAATGCACAAAGGAAGCGTTATGATGGAAGAACAAACACCCGTACCATTCTATCTGAGTACTTTGGAAGGACTGAATGCTGTCGCCGGAGACTGCCGGGCAGGGTCCGTGACGAGGAAAAATCTACGCACTGGCGAAAAAGTTGGCTTGTACGTATGAACAACACTCAAGGCCTACTGAACTTCAAACCATCTCAACCAAGCATGAACGACGAAGAGTGAATGAATGAACAACCTGACATGAAGGCCAGATGAGACGAAGTCTTTGGAGTCCACAACAGATGTCAGTCGCGTTGCTTCCGCGCTATAGCGTCCTTCTGAGTACTCTGATCTTCCTCATCCTCCAGATATGCGCATTCCTGATATTTTCAAAGACCCTATACAGACCGTATCACAAATTGACACCAAAATGGACCAAGTCCTGCGACTCCAAGGTTTGCTTCACAGTGTGCGTGTGTTCATTTAGATGATCTTCCATCGTTTTGCCTTTTTCAAGAGCTGTTCTTGTAGCTTCTCGTCCAATTCAGCCCAATCGTCTCCGGTGGTGACAGCGTTCCAGTTCGACATGATGAAGTACTTACATGCCTTGCTGAGGCGTTTGAAAGAGTATAGTTCCGCGATGGAGAAGATGGAAGGGGCATTGTTGACGTCCAGTGAGTATCCCACGACGGTTTCCACCATGCCCTTGAGGCGCTCGATGCCGTAGACGCGCGAACTCATCAGCAAGTCCATGACCGTTTCAGCGGTGCAGTTCAAGTCGTCAGTGTAGCAGAATTCGAAGATTGAGCGCATGACGTTGTATGCTACGTCGTGGAACGGTACGACGGCCAGTTGAGACTCCATGAGTCCGCCAGTGAGCATGTTGTTGAAGTACTCGGAGCGCGCGCATACCAACAGCTTGTGTGTCATGATTGTACGCCCATCCACGAGGAACGATACGTCAGAGTGTTTCGGCTTGAGACAGAAGCGTTCGAAGTCAGTGAAGTAGGTAGTGGGCAATCCCTTGATGGATGGATTGACCAACGCGAGCGCCAACTTGTTGAACCTCTCCAGTCCGTAATTTGTCGCCATGTTCGATACTTCCGTGCAAAGAGTGTTGAGTGCAGCCATGACAGACTTGTTGTGAGCTTGAAGGAGCATAGCCTCCTCAATAGAGATGCCTGGCTTGAAATCGAAGAGCTCCGGACGAGGCGGAGAGAAGACGTCACCGTAGATGTACTTCAACAGATACTCCAGCATCGTATCCTCCAAATCAACATCCATAATCAAGCGATTCTGGGAATCATAGTGCTTCTTCAAATCCACATCAACAGCAGAAGAGGAAGAAGAGTCGGAATTCGTAGCAGCGCTAACACTCGCAAACCCACTCTTGCCAGCACTTCCTTTGGCAGATGAAACCTCCTTCAAGACCTTAATCTCGTTCTCCAAATCTAGCATGGCCTTATACAGAACAGCACAGCGAGCGTCGATCATGATTCGGTGGGCAAAGTACTGCGTTCCAGTTCGGGAAGATCGGAAGACAACATCAGAAAATTGCTCCTTATTCATGTACTTGGCCAAATCAGCAACCATGGAAGACTCAGTGATGTGTGCGGCCTCGGGAATGTACTCTCTCAGATACGCGAGAGATGCTTGCGTTCCTTGGATGTAGATGTGTGCTGGAAGATTCACAATGGGGTTGAAAGCCAACTTCAAGTAGACAAGAGTGGATACGTTTCCAATCTGAGGCGGGACGAGCTTCACGTTGTTTCGATTCAAGTTCAAAAACTGCAGTCTCTTCAACTGACATATCTCATCAGGTATTACCACGATCTTGTTCTTCTCCATATCTATGGTTTGTAAGAAGTTGAGATGTCCAATATCAGCAGGGAAGGCTGCGATTTCGTTCGAATGACAATCAAGTACTTCCAGGAGTGGGCACCCAGACAATGGCGGAATGAAGCGCAGTTTGTTGCCAGCGAGAATGAGTTTGCGCAAATACGGAAGGGTGGTGAGCTCCTGAGGGATGACGAGGAGGTCGTTGTAGGCAAAGTTTGCCTCACGCAAGTGGCGCAAGTACTGAACGTATGTCGGAATTGAAGTGGTTGACATATTGGTGTGAGAGAAGACTGGGGTTTTCAATTGTAGAGACTTGATCATGTGGGCCATCAGAGGCCCATAGCTTTCCATATCAGCTTGGGCAGGAACGGGCAGCTTCCCATTCGCTCTTGTCGCATTCTTCTCCTCCTTCTCTCTCAACTGAAGTAGCAAAGCCTGTTGTTTCGCCTCATCGCCCTCAGCGTCCTTGAAGTTCTTGTCCCAACGAACCAGGAACTCATAATCGGAAACGTGCTTTTGCTGCTTCGACTGATGAGAGTATTCCGATTTGATGCTACGCATACCACAATAGAATCAAGTGAAACATGTGTTAGGCAAACGGAGCCAGAAGAAGGGCGAAGAAGAGAGAGAGAAAGGGACAAAAAGGGGGAAAGACTCTCACTCACGTACGCCTTCTGACGCTCAATTGCGCGCTCGTATTCCTGCTTAACTTTCAAGTAGTTGGTGAAATCCGTGAAGAGGAAGGACTGATGTAGAGATTGACCATAGAGATAGTCGTAAATCAGGTGCACAAAGTGCGCCACCAACGTGTCCAAATTTTTCGATTCAGTGTACGCTATTCCTTCCAATTCATTCATTTGGCGCTCAGAGAGTCCTCCTTCGAAGACAGAAGCGGGCTGAATGTCCACATAAACCTCTTCGTCGTCCGCATAGCCAACTTCAATTCGCGTCGCAACTGTCACCGACTTTACTCGTTAGAATTACTTTCTATATGCGCGATGGGATAGGAAATGCATAGAAAGGGAAGGATGGAATAGGAAGAGAACGTACAGGGGGTTTCAGAGGGATCACCAAAGACGAAAGAGAAGGTGCCATTCTCGTCCAAAGTGTGCTCCCATTGCTTCACAAGATCAGCTTGCAACTTCAAGTAGGCCGCACGGAGACGATCTACATTAGGCTCCTGTGCCATATTCCCAAGGCGAACCTGGACACTCAACGACCAGAGAGGGAACTGAGCGCCATTCCGCGACTTTTCAAGGTCGCGGCAACACTGGGTTACAACTGACACACGGCATTACACTTCACAATTGCGGGCGTATTCAGCCATTCCTGCAAGAACAATCAGAATAAGTTGGGGAGGAAACGGAAAGATCTATCGATTAGAGAATGAAGTTGATCAAGTTTACCGGTTCACTCACGCACGCACTGCAGTTCGATCAGTCAGGTTCTCCGCCCACCACATAACACGTGTTATGGCGTCTACTGCCAATGAGCACCCTGAGACTATCACTGTTGTGCCTCGTGCGCCTCGAGATCAATCGTTTTTGACCACTGACTGGGTGGAGATGATCAAGCACGCCCACGAAGTGCCTTGCATGGGCAAAGCGCTTGGCTATGGCGGTGTTGGCGGTGTATTCTCCGGCATTGTCAATCGCTTCATTCGAGGTCGTACGTCAGAGTGTCCTTTGTCGTAATCACCTCATTTGTCTTCTGAGCTGACCCCTACTAACCGTGAAATTGGCCTTTGAAGGTTCGGCTTTCGATGGATGGGTGCTCGGCTTCATTGTGTCCTCCACGGTCGTCTTTGCAACCTGCAGAAGGCAGTATGAACATGAATTGAAGCTCACGAAACAACTTATGATGGCTCAATCGAAACCGGTCAGCGCTGAGGAACTGCTCGCTGCTGAAAAGGAACACGTCGCCAAACTGACTTCCGCTCAGAACAACGAACCTTCCATGCCGAACAAACCTCTCTAAACATCTATATGGCGACCAATTACTTCACACATCATCCATGCAGGCGACAATTGTACATCAGGAGACGCAGCCGATCTCAGAGCGCGTATTTCCTACCCATTCTCCTCATTCTACTCCCTCTCCCATCGTATCTAGGAAGAGATATGCATCGTACTCGAAGTTTGCATGCATTAATGGTATACTCGTGCCGAAGCGCTCCTTGCAAACTCTACCAATGCAGAATCTACCCTACAACTGCTCTCTCAGCGTCATGCGTCCTCACTTCGTCTTCGATCCGCTTGAATTCACTCACAATATATCTAACCCCCAATGTATCATAGTATTTTCCCTTTAAACTGAGTTCCTTAGCCCATTGTTGTAGTTCAACTCGCGTCCTTTCCGTTCCTCTCTTTCGGTCCCATTTGCAGTCCATAAGCACTCTCTTGTACATGTCATTCAGGATAGATCAGTATCTTTACGGTGTCGATAGCGGTTTTCTTGGAGTTTGGGGACAGGATATAACAGTCACAGCGACCGAGGTGGGGAAAGTCCCAAACGTCAGCAGTCTCTCTCCAGTCTTGCGTCTGCAACGCTCGTTTCGACTACGTTTGCCTCACCTCTCGCCTTCTTGGGTTATCCGTGCATTCGTACAACTGTTGGTTGGTATTAGACGCCATCTTGAGAAGAAGGCTCTCCATAACGAGTTTGGAAAGATCTGACGTCGAGTTGCACGTCGTTTGGCTCTCTTTGTCTCTTTAGCTACACATCATATCTGGCTCATCCGTAGACCATGGAGTATTTTTATCAAATCGAGGACAGAGATGGCGCAAGATTCTCATGGAACGTCTGGCCGAGCTCAAAAGCGGACGCGGCGAATTTGGTCATCCCTCTGGGCTGCATGTACACGCCACTCAAGCGCTGTCAGGCTCCCATGGTATACTACGAGCCAATAATGTGCAAAGGTTCTTGTAAATCCTTCCTAAACCCATTCTGGTACGTGCAATCGCGAAGGGCGTTTCCTTCCCGTTTCTCCATCACCTCAGACCCTTGGAAAAGTGTCTAGAGACTCGCACTGCATAACTCTCTGCAGGGACCTATGGCTTTCCACAGACACCTCTCCTCTTTCCCCGATGCGCCTCTCTCCGGGCCCCTGCTGACGTCTCCACTCACGTGTCTCTTCCTGTTTGAATGGCGCCTTCTCGTGTACCATGTTCCTCTCTGTTGGCTGACTGTGACGTCAAACAGTCACGTGGACATCCAGGCGAAGCGTTGGATGTGTCCCTTTTGTTCTCAGTTGAATCAGTTCCCTGCGCATTATGCGGGTATGAGTGAAACGAACTTGCCTGTGGAATTGATGCCTGCAGTGACGACGATCGAGTATGCTTTGCCCCAAACGCTGCTGAACCGCGCTACGCTCTCCGTGGCGTCTCCGTCTCCGTCCCATCCCTTGGCGCCGGTCTTTTTGTTTGTGATTGACGTGTTTGTGGAGGAGGATGAGTTGCAGAAGTTGAAGGACTCGATTATGCAGAGTCTTGACCTGTTGCCTGCGAATGCGCTAGTCGGTGTGGTCACCTTTGGTAGTGTGGTCCAAGTGTACGATCTTTCGTTTACGGCGTGTGCGAAGAGTTATGTGTTCCGTGGAACTCAGGATGTGGAGGTGGCGAAGGTGGCGAGCACGTTGGGTCTGCATCCGCCACCTGCGCCCGCTAATGCGAGTGCGGGTGCATCGGCGACCCCGTCTCTTCATATCAAAAATCCATTCTTGGTCTCGTTGGAGGAGGGAGAGGATACGATACAGACGATTTTGGAGCAATTGCATCGAGATCCAAGCAAAGTGAAGAACGATCAGCGCCCACTCCGTTGCACTGGTGTTGCGGTGAGCATTGCCCTTTCACTTCTGGAGTGTACGATGAAAGGATCTGGTGCGCGAGTGATGGTGTTTGCAGGTGGCGCGTGTACGCAAGGTCCAGGTAAGGTGGTGGCACAGGAGTTGAAGGAGGCGTTGCGAAGTCATCACGATTTGAATAAGGAGCGCGCTCCGCATGTGAATGTCGCGCTGAAGTACTATCGTTCTCTTGCGCATAGAGCTGCTTCGAATGGTCATGCCGTGGACCTGTTGTCGTGCTCGTTGGATCAAACTGGTTTGCTGGAGATGAAGAGTTTGTGCAAGTTGACTGGAGGACTGATGATCATGGCTGATGCGTTCGATGCCGAAGTGTTCCAGCGATCGTTCCTGAAGATGTTCGAGAGAGACGGCTCGGCGCCGGGAACGGGAAACTCACCAGGAGGACTGTTGCAGATGGGATTGAACGCGTCCATTCACATCGTCACCTCCCCGGAACTCAAAGTGCAGGGCGCCGTCGGTCACCTCTTCTCTCTCAACCAACGCGGAAGCGGACACAGCAACGTATCTGATAAGGAAATTGGCATTGGCGGCACAAACGCGTGGAGGAGCTGTGCTTTGGATCCAAACTCGACATTCGCCTTCTTCTTCGAAGTCGTCGCCTCTGCCTCCTCATCCTCACATGCAGCTGGAGGTTCTTCACAACAACAACATCACCAATCGAAAAACGGAATGGTACAGTTCCTCACCGTGTATCAGCACGCAAACGGACACCGAGTGTTGCGCGTCACCACTTTGGCGCACGCATGGGCAGTCCCTGGCCAGGACCATCGCGCTCTCATCCCCGGCTTCGATCAAGAAGCTGCCGCCGCGTTAGTCGCTCGTCTCGCCGTCTTCAAGAGCGAACACGAGGAGTCGAACCCGATTCGCTGGCTCGATCGCCAACTCATCACGCTCCTGAACCGCTACGCCAGCTTCCGCAAGGGCGATCCCTCGAGCCTCGTCATACCCAACGAAATGAACATCTTCCACCAATTCATGTTCTACCTACGCAGAGGACCACTCATCCAAGTCTTCAACAACTCACCGGACGAAACCGTCTACTTCCGCTACTACTTGCAACGCGAATCCGTATCCAACGTCCTCATCATGATACAACCAACACTAGAATCCTACACCCTAGACAACGACCCAATGCCGGTACTACTTTCCGCGGCTTCCGTCACCAAGGACAACGTGCTCCTACTCGACACCTTCTTCCACATCATCGTCCACTACGGCAGCACCATCGCAAAATGGGCAGAAGCTGGATACCACAACAACCCTGAATACGAGAACCTAAAGGAACTACTAGAAGCACCAAAGGCCGACGCCGCACTCCTCATCGCAGATCGCATGCCCATGCCCATGTACGTCGTCTGCAACCAAAACACATCGCAAGCAAGATTCCTCACCGCATCCGTAGATCCCACCATCACACACACCACAACCGCACCTGGAGGCTCCGACGGACAAATCGTCCTCACAGAAGATGTCAACCTACAGGTGTTTGTGGACTTCCTCCACAGACGCGTCGTGGATTTCGAGAACTGAAGCAAACAAGGGCATACTAATGAATACGTAATATACAAGAGGGACTCACACGTCCACACCACAGATGCTCTTCTCTCTCCGTCACTCGACCATCTCCCATGGACCGCATATCCTGCTTTCATGACCCAAATCCCTCCACAATCACTGCGCATTGATGCATGGACTACTCTGTTGCGAAATCCAAGGCACGTTTCCATACATCAGCAACGGAGGAGGGTGAATCTCGCGTCGCCACTGGGCTCACTGTCTGAAATCGTTGTAGGCGAGTGAGAAGAAATCGCCTGGTGAGTTTCGGACAGTCCGGCCTACGCGCAACACATCCCAAAAAGGTCCCTTGATGCACCCGTATAGACTGCGCAACACTGGATGAGATATGGTCTTGGTTGTTTATAACTACAGTTGGGGTTTGGGGAGGAAGAAGATGAGGATGGCTCGTTTGGTGACAACTCTTGTCTCCCTCCAATCCTTATGCTCCAGTTGAGAGTCTGCCCCTTTTTTGGTTTGGGGGGAGACCAAGGCGTGTGTTGTAAGAGATTCAATAGTTGAGAGATCCAGTGGGAAGGGGAAGAATGGGGAGTGCGTGTGTTCTACTCGCTCTCGGATGCTTCCTCTTCAGATGATGAGGATGATGATAGTGCGCGTTTCTTGGTGCTCTTCGCGTCTGAAGCAGCGTCGGCTCCTGATCCTCCGTTTGCAGTGGGTTGTGAGGCTACGACGTGGTTTGTGGATGCAGCAGCAGTTGAAGAAGATGACGAAGACGCGGCTTGCTTTAGTTTCTCCTCTAGCTCCTTCACCTTGTCTTCCAGTTCCTTTATGCGTTTGGATTCGAGTCTCTCTGCGACGAGCGTTTCTACCTTGATCGAGGCGTTGACGGCGTTGAGCTTTGCGTTGACGTCTACGAGCTTTTGCGCGGTGGCGTCCTTGAGCTTCTCCGCCTCTGCTGCGCGCTTCTTCTCCCTCTCTGCGTTGGTTTGTGCGTCCTTGACTTCTCTGGCGGCGAGCTTGAGTTGGTCTTGTAGCGCGGTGCGTTCCTTGCTGAGATCGTAGGACTTGACCTTCTCGTCCTCCCACTTGACCTCCAACTCGTCGAAATGCTTCTTGGCGTCGATAAGCTCCAGACTGGCCTTGTTCGCGGCGTCCTCGGCGGCCTTCAGCGTCTCGGCCTGCGCCTCCATCTGATCTTCCAACTCCATGCGCTTCGTCTTCTCGGCAAGATACATCTCCTTCATCTTCGTCAACTCAGCCTTGTCCACAGTAGAAGCGGCGGCGGCGGCAGCAGAGGACGGTGAGCCTCCGCTCGTCGGCGAGGAAGATCCCTTCAACTCCTCCATCTTCTTCATCAAATCTCTCCGCGAGGTCTCTCCAATCGCGAGCGAGAATCCTCCTCCTTGCTTCGCATTCGCACCAGACGCGGCGGTCGCGCCGTCTGCCTCGCGCGGCTTCTTGGGCTGCGCTGATTTGCGCCTCTCCTTCTTGTCTGCCGACGACTTGGATCCACTCTTCTTGCGCTTGCTGTCATCGGGGACGTCGAGGTGTGACGGGATGGCGGAATGAGGCGAGTGCGGGGGGTACGGGTCCGGCATGAGCAGCGAGGAGTGTGCGCGCGGCGAGGGCGCGCCGAGTGCGAAGATGTTCATCACTGCGTTCTTCGAGCCCACCTCCTTGTGGCGCATCGTGGCGCCTGGATCGCGACGAATGGTGTTGTAAGTCTGCATCGTGCGAATAGTGCCAACGAGAGCCTTGCGAGACGCGGCGTCGCCGGAAATCCAGGGGTGTTGTAGGCATTGATCTGCGGTAGGGCGCTTCGAAGGGTCCTTGTCCAACAAGAGAGAGATGATCTTCTTCACGGAATCGTTGATAGAGTCCCATTCGGGAGAGGGGAACTCCAAATCGATGATGCCCTCCTCGGGCTCGAACGGCGGGTAACCGCACAGCAGAATGTACATGATCACTCCAATGCTATACATGTCCACCGGCTTGCCATAGCCAGTACCCAGCGTAATCTCGGGCGCCATATACGTCGGAGAGCCAACAACGTTGTACATGATCTCATTCTCCTTGATCTTCTCCGCCAAACCAAAGTCACACAACTTCAAACGCTTCGCCGTCTCATCCTCAAACAACAGATTTTCGGGCTTCAAATCACGATGCACAATACCTTTACCATGCAAATACTTCA
>Ga0307375_10007391_pt1 | contig 10033 bp, 10 predicted proteins | sample TR1MG_FD_202531 | JGI IMG/M metagenome (GOLD analysis project Ga0307375, IMG submission 202531) | Soil microbial communities from Risofladan, Vaasa, Finland - TR-1 | ecosystem: Environmental > Terrestrial > Soil > Coastal area > Acid sulfate soil | place: Finland: Risofladan, Vaasa | collected... | reverse complement strand
GGCGTTCAGGGAAAAATTTTCCGATACCAGTTTGGATATCTCTTCGACATAGCTGTTAGACGCTATGACAATCTCCGTCAGAGGCTCCTGCCAATGGCTCGCATAAAAATTAAAAACTTGATGAAGGCTGCGCTTCAACGCATCGCTGAAATTATCCCAGGAAACTTCCTTGTTGTCTCCCTGAATGTCTTTCCATGACTGAAAATATTCGAAGTGTAGCTGGCCTATTCTGATTATTAAAAAACGCATTCCTTTGTCGTCGACGCTCAGGACCAGAAGCGGTTTGTCCATTTTGAAATCGGAACCTTTTTCTCTTATAAGCCTTGCCAAGGAAAGAGCTCCGGATTCAACAGCCACCGGGAAAAATCCGGCTTCGATCAAAGCGTTCCTAAGCTGGTCCATAAATGTTTTCTGGGCGAACGCGCTCAGAATTTCTACCTTAAGTTCGTTTTTGTTCTGGCTTATTTGCTGCCATCCGGCGTATGCCTGTGAAAGTTCGAATGGCGAAACCATATTTATATTGAGCCTGATAGCTTCTTTAAGTTCCGTTTCCTCTATCAAAGGCAAGCTGAAAACCTGAGTGTAAATATGTATCGAGTTAAGCGTAACTATTACATTCGTGAATTTTTTCTTTGAAAAATCAAGCGGCAGGAGTTTTCGCAATTCCTTGAGGGCTTCAATCAATGTATCGTAATTCTTTATTTCGCCGCCCTCCACTATTCCCGGCGGCAGGCGAAGCACGGCGGTATCCAAAGAATTACCGTTCAAGTAAGCAAACCTCAAATCGGAATCGGAAATTTCCAGGCCGCCTATCTTGGTCCTAACCCTTAGAAGAGAAAGTAATTTTTCCGAAATATTCCCGAAATTCATTTTATTTATAATTCTAGCCTTTTATTGCTTCCTTTTACAGCGCGAGAGACTGCCACGATATTACATCCACTTCTCCCGTAGTGCTGTTTATCGCAACGATAACCTGTATTTTCTTTTGCTGGAAAAAAGATGTGGCTGTTGAAATTATCTTCGCCTCGCCGGTGACAGGAGAATTCTGGTTCACTGTCACGCTTGCCGAATCGCTGCCTACGGGCACCGAATAAGCGGAGACGGAAGAAAAATCCTTGTTCCTGGCAAGCCGCATAAGGGCGTCTTCCGCTCCCGCATATGCCAAAGACATGGCTTTATTCGCGGACTGGAAGCCGTAACCGGAGTTCAAAAAGCTTGCCGCAAGAAGTGCCACCGTAACGCCAATCGATAGCGTTATTATCCCTATAAGAAAAACGAAAGATAAGGCGGCCTGGCCTCGTCGAGGGCTGAGAGCTGAGAGCTTGGAGCTTGGAGTTGGCATGGTTTTATTGCTTTTGTAATTATACAACAAAAGATGTTTTTAACCTTCGACCAAGTTCCAAATTCTAAGTTCCAAGTTCCAAATCGCGTTCACGGACTCCAGTTTATCAGCACTTCGTCGACTTTGGGACTCAAGGTCTGAGCCAAATTCGAAGATAGAATTATCCTGTAACGGAAATATCTGAAATCATTAAAGAGACTGTAATCCAGGCCCAGCGAAGAATCAGGGCCGGTGCTGTAATACGTGTTTGCAGTGCCGTCGGTTCCCATAAAATTCCATGACCCGCTGGAAGAATTGCTTACCGCGAATTGGAAACGCACCGCGGTTCCCGACGGCAGCGTGCCATGCCAAAGAACAGAATTAAGCTGGGCGCCGTTTGCGGAACCGGTATCGTAAGTGCTTGAATCAAGCGTCGCTATTTCCGATGTCGCCACCCATGTAGTAAGCACCTCATAATTGGAAGAGCCGCATCCGGCATAATTGCCGCAGTTAAAACTTATCCAGCCCATGGTGTCATTCCAGGCATAATTCTGAAAGTTGCCGTTGGCGTCTATATAAACGCGGTAGTTGGAAGTCCCGCAGCTGTTCGTATTATTGCAGTCGAAACTTATCCAACCATAATTGTCATTCCATCCCCACCCGGAAAGATTGCCGGAGCCGTCATTGGTAACCTGATAATTGCTCGTCGCGCAGATATTGCCGCTTCTGGTGGTATGGCAATCAAGAGAAATATCTCCAGCAGTCGAACTGGCGTACCCCGTAAGGCTGTGCGAATTTACCGTTACCGTGTTCGTATTGTAAAAATCGAGCCAGCCTACTAGGTCGTTCCACGCCCAGTGCGAAGTTGTCGACGCGCTTATGTTCGTGGAAGCCTCCGCCATCTTCGATAAAAACAGCAAATTAAGCCCGAAGATAAAAATGATAAAAAAAATCCCGATTAAGTTTTTTAATTTTCTGTTTCCCTGCATCATGGCAATTGTATCATTAGCGAACCTGTCGTTGTCGCGTAGAACATGGAGGTTGATGTCGAGAACATGCTATTTGTGGAAGTGACCGGGCCGTCCTGTCCCGGACCTCCCGACCAGTCGGTTTGGTCGAAAATGTTGTCACGGAATCTGGTCAGATAAGTGGAAAAAGAACTCGTGGAACCGCCCGCCCATCCGTAAACAACGGTGGCCTTTTCGGTGGACGGGTCGTTCGTTCCTCCGCTTGAAAGTATATTGCCACTTCCGTCGCGTCCGGCGCTGTCGAGGTAAAAATATCTCGTGTATATGCCGGCGTCGTAAATATCTTTAATTTCAGCCGGCGAAAGAGCGCGGTTGTAAACGCGAACGTCGTCGAGCAAGCCATTAAAAGGAGACGTTGGACTAGATCCATTGCTGGAACTTGAACCGATAAATTCTCCGGTTGTATTGCCGGCATTAAGAGTTAGCGCACCACTTTTAACGACTACTCCATTAACGTATATAGTGGTATTTGCGCCATCTGAAACAAAAGCAACGTGAGACCATGTATTCATAGTTAAAACAGCGCTTGCCGTTGATAGATTTGCAGACCCGCTTGCTGCATAACCCAAAACCGACAAGCCGCCAGCAACCCCTGTATTTCCCTTAATACTGAAAATCCAGTTGTTTGTAGAATACAACGCCGAACTCCCAGAGCTCAAAAAATCTTGGCGTGATGTCATACTTGAAGAGGGACTAATCCATGCAGAAACAGTAATTATGTTTGTTCTTGCACTCGGGACGGCTGTTTTTATAAATTGACTTAGCCCATTAAATTGCCCTGCGCCACCTATCATTCCAGCTGCAGAGTGATTCCCAGTTCCACTCCAAGTGCCATTGTTCCCGCTTCCCGAAAAATCATACGCCGTAGTTCCCGTCGACTCGTCCAATTTCCAATATCCGACCAATCCGGAAGTTATGCTGTCGGCGGATACGCCTTCAGTTCCCGTTGCGGCGACAAACGGCGAACCCGGAACAAGAAAATATTTATTAGCGGAGCTTGTCGCCAGATTGGAAATATTATGCCAATCCCCTTCGCTGAAAACGCGGACATTTTCCAGAAGCTGCTGCCCCAAAGCGGCGGATACCTGCACTTTATCAGCCTGCGTGTTCGTCCTCAAAGACGGCAATATTATCGTCGTCGAAGCTATTATCAAAAGAGTGCCCACGCCCAAAGCTACCAAAATTTCAAGCAGCGACTGGCCGTCTCTCCAGAACTTGGAACTTGGAACTTGGAACTTGGAACTTATCATTTTGTTCAAAAACTTACCGCGCCGGAAGACGCGACATTTATCGTTGATGAGTTCAGCGAACCGTTTATCAAAATAATCCCAATGGAAGTCGATGCCGAGGCCAGGCCGCTTATCTGGCTGAAAGTAACATTGATGGAAGAACCGGAAGGAATAGTCGACGTCGCATAGACCAAGGTTGCCGGCAACCTGTAATATCCTATCCTTGTGTTGACGCCGTATGTCCCGTAAAAAAGCGCGAAAAACGGCACCGAACTCGTCGCATTGTCGAAATGAACTCCCCAGCTGGTGCTTGATGCCTGAGAAACGGAACGGCTCCTTGCCTCCCGAAGCAAAGATGCCATCTGCGCCGTCGTGTTAGTCAAATCGGTTGCGCCCTTCCTGCCGAACAAAGACAAAAAACCAAAAAGAGAAATCACCGCTATTATTGCTATCACGACCATCAATTCCAAAAGAGTGGTGCCTGATTTTTCGGAACTTGCCTGCCTGCCGAAGCTCCTGCCCGCATGCAACGCGCGGGCAAATCGGCGCAGGCAGGGAATTTGGAATTTTGAGCTTAGAAATTTTTTCATCTGTTTTTACGCGAAATCTGATTGTTCAATGGACTAAGTCCCTTCCGCCAAGTTCCAAGCCCTGAACTAGAATTGCGCAGTCAGCTGGTAGATCGGGATTATTATCGCCAAAGCTATCGTCGCGACCATAAGACCCATTATTATCAAAAGCGCCGGTTCAAGAAGAGAAACGAGCGACTTTATTCCGGATTCCACGTTAGCCTGATAAAATTCGGAAAGCGTTTTAAGCACTTCGTCCAAGTGCCCTGCTTTTTCCGATATGGCCACAAGATTCACTACGACATTCGGGAAAACCGTTTCCTTCCTGAACGTATCGCCTATTGTAAGTCCCTTGGACAGCCCGTCGGCGACGCGCTTGAGGCTGGCTTTGAATTTCTGCGAACCGACAACTTCGGAAGTTATTTCTATCGATTGTATTATGGGCAAGCCGGCTTTCATAAGAGAACTGAAGGTTGAAGCAAATGTCTGAATCGCCATATCGTTATAAATAGTTCTGACTACGGGCAAGGTCTCAAGTATCTGGCTCGCCATGCGCCTCCCAACCGTGTTCCTCCAGAAGAAATATATGGAGAATAATACTATGGATAAAAGTCCGGTGCTCAATAAAACTATGTTGTCGCTTATGAATAACCCTACTCCGAAAACTATTCTTGAGAACGTCGGCGGTTTTATTCCGGCCTGCAAGAATGAATTGGCGATTTTCGGCAAAGCGAAAGTCACCATAAAACCGATAATAAGCGTCGCCATCACCGACAGAATTATAGGATAGACCAAGGCGGAACGGACTTTACTTCGAAGTTCCGCTTCGCGCTGCATGGAAACGCTCAAATCTTCGAAAGTCTGCTGCAAATTTCCGGAAACTTCTGATGCTTTTATCAAACTTACGAAAACCACGGAAAAAGACCGGGGGTAATTGGCAAAAGCCTGATAGAAAGGGCGCCCTTGGCTCAGATTTTCCCTGACCTCTATCAAAAAATTCCTCATTGAAGGCTTCTGAAAATCGGCTATAAGTATGTTAACCGCGGAAAGAAGGTCCGTGCCGACTTTAAGCATCAGTGACAAATACTTGGTAAGAAAAAGCTTGTCGGAAAGATTTATTTGCCCGAATAATCCCAAAAATCCTGCCTTGCCGGATTTTACCGGTTTTACCGAAACCGGCCTGAGTTCTTTTTGAGAAAGAAACCTTAATACCTGATTCAGGTTCTCGGCTTCCATTTCCGCTTCGGAAATTTTGCCGTTTTTGTCCGCCGCCGTGTATTTGTAGATCATATGTTAATGGCTATTTATTCACGTATAACGCGCAGCACTTCTTCTATTGTAGTTTTTCCAAGCTGGACTTTATAGAGTCCGTCCTCAAACATAGTCTTGAAACCGTCAGCTTTTAATTCTTTCCTTATTTCTTCAACGCTGAATTCCGGCTCTATTATAAGTTTTTTAATCTTATCACTTATTTCCATCGCCTCAAAAATACCGAGACGGCCGCGGTATCCAAGAAAATTGCAGGAACTGCATCCTTTCCCTTTGAAAATAATCTTCGGTATTCTGGAAAAATCGGCTATATCCAGGTCGGTAAGCTGTTTTTTTATCAAATCGGTTACTTCCGAAGGCGTTTGATAAGAATATATGCATTGGTCGCAGATCTTTCTGACAAGACGCTGCGCCAAAATAAGGTTCATTGTTGCCGCAATAAGGAAAGGCGGCACCTGGAGGTCGAAAAGGCGCGGGATAGCCGTCGGCGCGTCATTCGTGTGAAGCGATGAAATGATAAGGTGCCCGGTAAGGGCCGATTGTATGGCGATGCCGGCGGTTTCACCGTCTCTGATTTCACCGACCATTATTATGTTCGGGTCCTGCCTTAAAAGGGCGCGCAGTCCCGACGCAAAAGTTATGCCGGCGGCCGGATTTATCTGTGTTTGGTTAACATACTTTATATTGTATTCGATAGGGTCTTCGATTGTGGTCACGTTAACCGCCGGCTTGTTCAAAATGTTCATCATCGCGTAAAGCGTGGTCGTTTTACCGGAACCGGTCGGTCCGCAGGAAAGAATTATCCCGTAAGCTTTTTTAAGATTTTCAGTGACGATATTTGAAACATCCTCGTTCATTCCGAGCTCTTCGAATGAAAGCGGTTTTTGCGCTGCTTCCAAAAGACGCATTTCAAGCTTCTCCCCGTAAAAAGTAGGCATTACGGAAACGCGGACATCTATTATTTGATTCGAAAGCATATAGCGGAACCGTCCGTCCTGAGGCTGATGATGCTCGTCTATCTTTAGGCCGGACAGTATTTTTATTCTGGCAACAAGAGCATTGTGAACTTCTTTTGGTATTCTCAAAATTTCGTAAAGCACGCCGTCAATGCGGTATCTTATCAGGGTGTTCTCTTCCAGTATCTCCATATGAATATCGGAAGCGCGCAAAGACGCGGCATAAGAAATGATATTGTCGACCACGGCGACTACCGGGACCTGTATTGATGCTTCTTCAAGGTTGCGGCTGGCGCTGCGCAGCGATGCTTGCACGTTTTCCTCTATTATCTTTTTGAAATCGCGGGCCATTGCCATTCCATAAATGGAAAATGACCTGTCGAGATCATCGGATGTGGTCAGGAATGGTTTTATTTTCCCGCCGAGCCGTTCGCCTAAAAATTCTATGGTCCCGAGATCGCTCGGGTCAGCCATGGCAACGTCAAAAGTCCCGTCAGGTTCGCGGTTGAATACCGCAACGCGCCTCTGTCGCGCGATTTCTTCGGGTAGAATTTTAAAAATCTTATCGTCGATGGTATCAGTGGAAAGGTCGGCTACTTTCACGCCGAGCGTACTCGCGATAAATTCATTCAAAAATCCCCTCTCTACTATTTTTTCGGAAATAAGCTTGTCGATGAGGTTTTCATTCTTCCTGTCGGCTTCTTCGACGATAACGTCAAATTGCTCCGGAGAGATAAGGCTCTCCTGAACAAGCTTGTTTTTAAGTTGAGTTATTGACAGCGGAAGGCGCATAAAACAAAAATATCCTGTTTTTATCGGAACGACGCGAGTCAGACAGCCGGAAGATTAAATAATGAAATTATTCAGAAACGATTGCGGAATCTGGCTCTTTAAAAGTATAGCAAAAACCGCCACGGGCAGCCACAGATAAAAGAACGGTGCCCGCCCTTTTTTGAGTATCGAGTAAATAACCGTAAGCAACAGTCCCGAAATAAGCATAAACGGCGCATAAATCAGGAGCCCGGGATATCCCGACAGGAAAATTCCCGTAGCCATAAGCCAGCCTTCTTCTTTTTCAAAAAAACGCTCCCCGAATCGTTTGTTCAAAAATTCGGAGATTATTTTCAGTGCCAAGGCGAAAACAAGGGAAACCAATAAGGGAGAGAAAAATCTTGGAATGACATACGACGCAAAATATTTCCAGCTCGCGTGCGGAGGCAAAAGAAAGGCTGACAAGGGATTATTTTCCCATATCCTGTAAAGAGAAAATGTAAAATAAAACGCCGAAGAAAACGCCGCGGCAACGCTTAGAAAAAAACAAAACCTTATGTATTTGACCGTAAAATTACGGCCTAATAACTGCGCGGCGAACAATAAAAGCAGCACTACTATGCTGAACTTATCGGCAACCGTCATATTAAATTACAAAGTTAAGCTTGTTCCGACTTCGTACATATTGGGATTGCTTCCGCCGTCGGTCGATTCCACGTCAGATGTGCCGCTGGCGGCATACTTCGTGCTTTCCATTTTCGTGTCTATCTCAAACTGAAAATTCGGAGAGTCGTTGGTGGCATAGCTGTAGAAGTAAGTCGCGTTGTTGATAGGGTCAACCGGCTCGGAGCCGATCGGCGAACCGGAACCGATTGTCGAGAAATTTACAGGTATCCATCCGCCACCCGATACGTTGCTTGAGCTCGCAACTGAAGTCGTACTTATCGTAACATCGGTAGCGGCCATTCTTCCGCAACCTACAGTTGTGGAAGTATTCGGCGAAGAACCGTAACAATAATTAGCGTTTCCTATGTTAGGAGAAGAAACATCTTGAAGATAGAGAGATATCGCGCTCTTAAGAGTCGACATATCAGATAATCGCTGAGAATCCCTCGCTTGCGCGAGCATCTGCGCGGGATTAAGAGTAAGTATCACGAACACGGCCAATATTGCGATTATGGATACAACTATCAGAAGCTCTATCAGTGTAAAACCTTTCTGTTTCTGCTGCATTTTTATTGAATCTGTCCGGTGATTAACGAGTAGCGCGGGTTACAAAGTTAAGTTTGTTCCGACTTCGTACGCATTCGCGTTGTTCCCGCCGTCGGTCGATTCCACGTCTGACGTGCCGCTGGCGGCATACTTCGTGCTTTCCATAACTGCGTCTATCTCGAATTGAAGCGAAGCGTTGGTGGCATAGCTGTAGAAGTAAGTTGCGTTATTGACCGGGTCAACCGGCTCGGTGCCAAGCGGCGAACCGGCGCTGATTGCCGAGAAGTTTATCGGTATCCATCCGCTTCCGGTGACGCCGCCTGCCGCTACCGCGGTGGTTGTCGATACGGTTGCCGCAGTCATTCTTCCACCACAGCCTGATGCCACCGGAGTAGATACGGATGAACCATAACACTTGCCAGCAGTCCCCATAACCGGAGAAATTTGGTCTGCCAGGTAAAGGGCAATCGCGCTCTTAAGAGTCGAGAGGTCGGAGATTCTCTGTGAATCCCTCGCCTGCGCGAGCATCTGCGCGGGATTAAGAGTAAGTATCACGAACACGGCCAATATTGCGATTATGGATACGACTACCAGGAGCTCTATCAGTGTAAAACCTTTCTGTTTCTGCTGCATTTTTATTATTTTTTATTAGTTAAGCTTTTAATTGGCCTTTTCTATTAGATTTATTATAGCAGAAATGCTTATTTTGCGCTGTGGATAACTTAATTACAATTACAGCAAAAAAGTATCGTCCGGTTCGCTTTCCAATTTCACCCTGCTGCCTCCAGGCCTGCCTGCGTGGTCAGGCAAAGAAAACTCTATCGAATATGCATGGAGCATAAGCCTGCCTGCTTTCTCTTTTTGTTTTTTGCCGCCATAAAGCTTATCGCCGAGTATCGGATGGCCTATGGATGCGAGATGCACTCTTATCTGGTGCGTCCTGCCGGTCTCGGGAAAAACTTCCAGCAAAGAAACTTTTTCACCTCCGAAAGCAAAAGTTTTTTTAACTTTGTACGAAGTCACCGCGTTCTTTTTCATTTTTTCGGAATGTACGCTTCTTTTCACCGAACCGGTTTTAATTCCTATGGGCTTGTCGATGACGCCCTCTTTTTCTTTCAGCTCCCCGGACACCAAGGCAAGATAAGTTTTTTTTATCTGCCTGGTCTTGAAAAGCTCTTTGAAATATTCGAAATATTCCTGATTTCTCGGCACGAGCATTACTCCGGAAGTGTCTTTATCCAGGCGATGCACTATTCCAGGACGCAGGTTCACCTGCCTGCCGGCAGGCAGGTCTCCGACATTTTTCACCTCGGGATAATTTTTTAATAACCAGTCAACCAAAGTCGGTTCTTCCTCGCTGCCTTTTTTGATGGGATGAACCCCACACATAGCAAAGCTATGTGTGGGGTGAACAAGCAAGCCGGCAGGTTTGTAAATTCCGATAAAATTTTTATTTTCGTAAATAACTTTCGGCTCGTGGTTTAGCGGATTTGGAACTTGGAATTTGGTCATTGGAAATTACAAAGATTTTAAAATTGAATGACCAAGTTCTAAGCTCAAAGCTCCTCTAATTCAGAACAAATTCACGACATCCCTGACGGTAACAACAGCCATCAAAAGAAGCAGGAAAACAAAACCGACGCCGTTTATATAGGACTGCGCTTTTACGGATACCGGC
>Ga0307375_10007389_pt1 | contig 10033 bp, 11 predicted proteins | sample TR1MG_FD_202531 | JGI IMG/M metagenome (GOLD analysis project Ga0307375, IMG submission 202531) | Soil microbial communities from Risofladan, Vaasa, Finland - TR-1 | ecosystem: Environmental > Terrestrial > Soil > Coastal area > Acid sulfate soil | place: Finland: Risofladan, Vaasa | collected... | reverse complement strand
ATTTTGATCCTAAGCAATCCAAATTGGGATTTGAAAAAGTTCCAATGACAAGAAGAAATATACAAAAACAAAAAGGACATCCATCTGAAAAAATGAATCCATGGGAATTTGCTGATGGGCAGGTATCCGTAGAAGGTTTAATGTCACATCATAAAAAGTATGCACATCTGGTAATGGCACCCAAGGGAACACAAAGAAAATTACCAGTGAAAAGGTCAAAGATTGGTTTTTAAGTAATTTCTATTTTACTTACGTCTATTGTATCACCTTCTTCATATAAGTACTCAGAAATATGAAATTTTTCTGAGTCGTAATATCTGTACCTTACATCACCATGCTTTTCAAAGAAAGTAGTATGGTCATGTAAGTCAAAGATATAAGCTCCATTTTCTTTGTCTGCATGTTTTCTCAATGCCCTACCTATTGACTGCAGTACTCTAATCTTAGATTTAAATGGTGAGGCCAGAATAATATACTTTAAGTTTGGAATATTAATACCCTGTTGGAAAATACCATAAGTAGCTATAAGTGCTACATCCTTACGGTGTTTCATTTTCTTTCGCCACTCTTCTCTAACTTCAACAGAGTCCCTACCTGACAAGAACACTACTTCTTTGTTAGAATCTAAAATATCTTTTAGATAATCACCTTCCTTTTCAACCTTACCAACTAGAAGTAACGTATTGTGGTCAAGACGATTAACCAAATCATTAATGAGAGAAATTCTGAATCCGTTTGTAAACACAGCATCCTTAACTTCATCATAAGTACCTTCATATGGCTCTCCTTTATATTCCAGATTTAACACATTAACATTGCACTTACTGATAAATCCCTTATCAGCTAATAACCCAGATGGATACTCTTTTAGAATAGGGCCAAGATATGACTTAGTATTCCAGTTATCAAGCTTACCTGAGTGTAAAGTACCGGTAAATCCTAATCTATATTTTGCTCTAACTGACTTTACTAAAATTTTCTTTAACTGGTGGGCTTTTGATTGATGAACTTCATCTACAATTACACAATCATAATTAGTTAGCTGATCGTGGTTATTCTGAAGTGTTTGCCAGGTTGATATAGTTATTGGATTGAACCATTGCTTTGATTTACCATGTACTCTACCAATATAATCCTCTGGTATACCATACTCTATCATATCACCAAAGAATTGTTCCACTAGAGTAATTGTTGGCACAATTATTATAGCATTTTTAACACCAGAAGCTTCACGTTCTAATAATGTTTTAACTATATAAGAAATAACTAGCGACTTTCCGGAAGCAGTAGCTGACCTAATTATACCTTTTGTATAATCAAGGCATGCTCGTATGCTTTCCTTCTGATAATTGCGTGGATATAGTGATAGATTATATCTTGGTACGAATTTTGGTCCGTTAAATATTGCTTTTACTTCTGGTTCAATTGTTAAATTATGTCTTGGAAAATACTTTCTATGTTCTCTAATTAAATCAAATAATAATCCATAAGGCATGGTATTCAAAAAATTATGAATCATACAAGTTTTACCGTTCCAGCCACCACTTCTATATTGTGGCATATACTGAAACCCCTCAACGTGTTCAGTAAAAATTTCTTTTATATCATCAAGGTAATTAACATCTTCTGTGTTTATCTTAATCAACATAGTATTATGTTGACTTATATTTACTTCTTCCATTACATAATAATTAGGGGAGTCTTTGCTCCCCATCCCTAATACAGTTTATGAATAATCTGATTCTTTGTAATTCTTTCTATCGTCGTCGTCTCTTTCCGGTGCTCTTGTAAGACCAGGTCTTGTAGTTGTTTTTGTTTGATCTGCTGAGTCATCCGATTCAAGAATATCAAATACTCTTCGATATATTTTTGAATGCATACCAGCCAATGAACCATCAGATGAAATTCTTTGATGATATGTTATCTTATGTCTCAAAGATGTATTTCCTTGTTGTGCTGACTCGCCAACGGTACCGGTTGGATTAGTAGTCGCGGTATCCAATAGAAAATAAGTTCCAACTGGTAGAGCCGCGATTCCACTATAGACAACTGTTGTTAATGCGTTAAATGCTGCTAGTTTCATATGTATTCCTCCTAAATTTTAATCTAACAGTATTTATATTTTTATCACAATCATTACAAATTCTCCGTAACAATATCAACTACTCTATCACTCAATTCTGTTTGTTCAAGATTACAAAGATAATGTCCGAATACGTGCATTGCATGGTCTTCATATGAAATATCTCTTACCACATCACTATTCACAAATAATCTAATTACTTGTGGGCTAGTAAAATCACATGGCTCACCTATATAAGTTCGAAGAATTACTGGTATTGGTAATTCATATTTCTCACACAATGACTCAATCATTTTAGATACATGCTTGAATCTATCATCTTCTAGCCATTCACTTCTTTTCATATACCACTCCTCATAGCATCTACAAAAGTTTTTAAACGCCAACCTTGATTCTCAAATGCTTTGAACGCTGTTTCAAAAAATCTTACTTTTATTTTTTGCCTTGCTAGTATTCCTTTCATTTGAAGTACTTTAGAATCAGATGGTATGCAGTACTTTTCTATTTCTGGTTTAGTCCAAGACTCATTGTCCTCAAACCTATAATACTTATATCTTATACCAACCAGCTTTTCATATTTTGTTTCTAAGTCTTCAAGCAATGCTAGTTCTTTATAGTACAGTTCTTTATATTTAACTATCATAAAAGAATTTTCTTCCAGCTTCTGAGTAATATCCAGTTCTGAAAATCTTACCAGCTCATGTATTGGATGTTCTATAAGCAGTGCTTCAACAATTTTTTCTTCTTCTGTCATATCATTTCACCTGCAGTAATTATATCGTATCAAATATAAATTGTAAATCCAAAAAATTTACTTTTCACTATATTTAGTGTATAATATATGAAAAGGAGTTGGATAGAAATGAGACTAGACGTAGATGCTGTAATTTATAAAAAAGGCAAATGGTATGATGGAAATCTTAACGGATTTTCTTTCAGAATTGATAGGAAAATAAACAGTTCCAAAGATATAACCCATATATCCGGTCATGTTTCCTTAAAACAATGGTTAAAAGATAATGGAATAAAGGATATTAATAATAAAATCGCAAGTACTCTAATGAAAAATGTTTATATATATGCCCTAAAAAATGGAAAAACAAAAGTAAGTGAAATAGCAGGCAGGGGTGTAGAAAAAATGTTTATATATACCATGGCAAGTTCCTATGATGCCTCAAAGCTAGACATCAACTTTTTATGCGCCCAGTGTATGTGGACATGTAAGCAAGGAAATGGTGTTATGATATATAGTTGCAAGGCTTTTGATACAAAAAAGCCAAAGTAAGAAGACGGGGGATTATAATTGGAGAGATTAGATAGTGATTTTCTGGAAAAGTTAATCATTAAGGGGTTAATGACTGACAAGAATTTTCTTGTCCTGGTTACAAGTACTTTTGAACCAAACTATTTCGATGATTCATCAGTAAGTCATATTTTTAAATTTTGTAGGGATTATGTAAATGAGTATGGAGAAGTCCCACAAAGAGATACAGTTATTAACTCTTTACCAGATGATTTTGAACAGACAGATATAAGAGAAATTTTTGAAGAAATTGATACAATTGATTATGATATAGCAAGGAACTACAACCATTTAATAGATCAAACAAATAACTACTTAAAAGAACAGGCAGTCAAGAATGCTATTATCGAATCAGTTGAAATTGTAGAGGATATAGAAAGACGTCCAGAAATAAGGGAAAAAATAGAAAGAGCTCTAACCAAAGATATTAAGATTGACTTAGGTCTTGACTACTTTGGAGACCTTGGTGATAGGTTAAGGAGAATTTTTACAGCCTCTGATATTAGAATACCAACTTATTATCCTCAGTTTGATGAGTATATTAATGGTGGGTTTCCACCATTTACTTTGTCAGTATTGACGGCCAGGATTCATGGATTTAAATCAAATACAATGGCAAACTTCGCGGCCAGGCAAGTACTTCATGGCCACAATGTAGTCATTATGACTTTAGAAATGGCACAAGATGCTTTCGCACAAAGATTTGACTCTATATACAGTGGACTTGATATAAACAGAATATATGTTTCAAATGGCTATAGAAACAATCTGACAAGAAAGCTAGCTGAAATAAAAGCATTAGAAAATCGAGGATCATTATTCATAAAACAATTCCCAACTGGTAATGCTTCTGTATTAGAGTTCACAATTTATCTTCGTGAGTTATTGATAAGGGGAATCAAACCATCAATAATTTATGTTGACTACATCAACTTGATGAAAACAGCATATCAGGTTGAAAGAAATATGTACTCCGCAGTAAAAAGAATTTCTGAGGAATTGAGAGCGCTATCATTTGCATTTGAAATTCCAGTTGTTTCAGTAAGTCAGTTAAACAGAGAAGGTTCATTTGTTGGATTTCAGGAACTTGACTTCACTTATGTAGCAGAAAGTTTAGGTCTTCCAGCCACAGCAGACTTCATGGCAATTTTTGGAACGGATGATGATGCCATGGTTTATGCAAATGAAATTCTTTATAAGTTAGTCAAGAATAGACTGGGTGGTAGAGTAGGTGAAATAGGCAGACTTTATTATGATGCTAGAAGTCTTAGAATGTATGACTCAACTGAATTGGACATGTGGGCGGCAGATGCTCAGGAATCAGGTGATGATAGAAACTTAGTACCACCACCAAATCACAGAGAAGAAGCAAATACAACAAGAGGAAGGGGAAGAAGAAATTAATGAAATGCACAAAACATGTTTGGAAATCAACACAGTTTAATAAGTCATTTAATAATCATGAGTACTGTGGAGAATGTGGTATACGAAAAGGTGATGAATGTAATACAATTAAATTCAAAAAGTTAAGTGATGATGCAATAATACCACAATATATGACTGAAGGATCAGTTGGATTTGATATTTACTCAACTAATTCATTTGTATTAGCACCACAAGGAAGTGGTATGGTAACCACAGGGCTAGCAGTTCAAATACCTACTAATACAGAACTTACAATTAGACAAAGAAGTGGTTTGTCTAAATTATATCCAAACTATATTGCTATAGGAATAGGGACCATAGATCAAGATTACCGTGGTGAAATAATGATACCCGTGATAAACCACAATCCTGGTACTGCTTTTATTATTAATGTTGGTGATAGAATAGCTCAAGGAATAGTAAGTCCTATAATCAGATGTGTTATAGAAGAAGTAGATGAGTTAAGTGACACAGCAAGAGGGAAAGGAGGCTTCGGTTCAACAGGTGGAGTTACTAAGTAATAAACAAATTAGGATGCTGATGTTATTGGATGGAATGATAAGCCAGTGTACCGATTGCGAACTACATACAGGTGGCCGTGTAAAACCATACTGGACACCTATGTCAATATTTTGTGCTTTAGGAGAAGCACCGGGAAAAGACGAAGTAGATAAAAATGAGTCATTTGTAGGAAAAGCCGGAGAAATACTTGGAACAGCTATGACAAAACAAGGATTTAGAAAAGAGCAATTTTTAGTAATAAATTCAGTTAATTGTAGACCAATTGTTGGTGGTGGTGTGAATGGAAAACCAACCTTTAAACAAGTTAAAACATGCCACCAATGGGTAAGAAAATATATCAAAGTAGTAGGTCCAGAAAAAATGATCGCTTTTGGAAATTATGCCAGAGGTTCTTTAAATGGTTCTTTTGATGGCATAGTAAGATATAATGGGTGGGTGGATACAATTAGCCAATATCAAATATATGCTGTAATGAGTGTTCATCCAGCATATTGTATATACCAGAAGGATTCAGGAATAAAATTACTAGAAGACAGTATCGCCAAATTTAAAGCCGTAAGATCATATCAATATTAAGGAGAAGGAAAAATTTTTAAAAATTCATATTACGATACAAGAAATTCTACCATTCATTTATGGGAACAATATAATGGAGAAGATTTATATACAAAAATAAATTGGGTTCCTTATGTATTTGTGCCAGCTAGAGGACGACCTCATGAAGCTAACACAATAGATGGAACACCAGTAATTAAAAAAGAATTTAGAAATTATTATGAGTACTATGCTTTTCAAAAAGAAAGTTCTAATGTATATGAAAATAAAGTAAGACCGGATGTACAGTTTTTATCTGAAAGATACTATGATATTCCAGATGATGAAATGACAGTACCAAACATGACAGTATATTATATAGATATTGAAGTAATACCAGATAAAGGATTTCCAGATGTGTTAGATCCAAAGGATCCGGTAGTTCTGGTTTCATTAAGAAATAATAAAAACCACAAAACAATTACATTTGGCACAAAACACTATACTGGTAAAATGGAGGATATAATATTTGTATACTGTGAAACAGAACAAGATTTACTTCGTAAGTTATTTACATATATGCACAAATATCCATGTGATATTTTAAGTGGTTGGAATATATGGAGTTTTGATTTACCATATCTTATCAATAGGTCTAAAAATTTATTTGGAGAAGCCTCACCACATAACTTAATGTCACCGATTGGTGTGGTAAAAACATGGAAACAAAAACATAGTGAAGAAATAAACATAGATATTGCGGGAGTTTGCATTCTTGATTACTACAATGTATATAGATGGTATACTCCAAAAAATCTTGAAAACTATACTCTTCAATATGTATCAGAAACAGAACTCGGCGTGGGTAAAATTCAAAATAAATTTTCTAGTTTTATTGATTGGTATGTAAACGATTGGGATTCATTTACCGAATACAATGCGATTGACTGCATAAGAGTTAATGAGTTAGAAGATAAGTTAGGATATATAAAACTTATTCAATCTCTATCATTACTATCAAAAGCACCAGCGAAATATTATAATGCTATGACTCAGCTAATTGAGGGAGCGTTGTTAACTCACTATAGGAGAAATAATTTGTGTGCCCCTCATTTCGCTGGTGGTACTCAGGAAACATTCGAAGCCGCTTATGTTAAAAAACCTATTGAAGGACTTCATGAGTGGGTAGTTGATTTTGATATTACTTCATCATATCCATCAAAGATGATAGCTCTAAACATGAGCAGCGAAACTTACTATGGTAGAATACTTGGTATAAGAGAGCAAGATGTTATTTATTATACTAAAAATAGAGAGTTTCCAAAATTCGATATGTTCAAAGAAGACAAAGGAATTATATCTTTTGATGGTATAAAATTAAATAAATTTAACATGGCCGTTAAAAAGGGACTTCTAGCCATTGCGCCATGTGGTTCTATATTCACAACAACTGAAACTGGAGTCATTGCTGAAGTAGAAAGAAACGTTTTCTTCAAGAGAAAAGAAGTCAAAGATAGAATGAGGAAAATGAGAGATGATGCAGCAGAAATGCCAGATGGTGAAAAAAAAGATAAGTTATTAGAAAGAGCACAGGAGTTATTCTCACTTCAATGGGCTTTGAAAATTTGGCTAAATGCTGTATTTGGTATCCTAGCTGTTCCTTATTCAAGATATTTTAACACAAATATAGCTGAGGCAATTACTTCCTGTGCAAGACACTCGATTAAACAAGGTCAAAAATTTGTTAATGAATACTTTAGTGATCTTAAAATTGATGGTCTTCCATCTGACTTAGTTGCCTATATTGATACTGACTCATTGTTTGTTACATTAGGTGAGTACTTTTCAAGAGTTGATCCAGATTGGGAAGATAAACCTAGTGAAGAAAAGATTGAATCAATTATTAACTTTTCAAAGAATGAGATTGAACCATATGTCAACATGAGAACCTATGAAGAAACTCAGTTGATGGACTTCAACTCACAAGTAACAGATTTTAAAATAGAATTTAAACAAGAAATCATTGCCAGAACGGCCTTATTCGTAAAGAAAAAGAAATATGCATACTGGAAAGTTAACGAAGAAGGAACACCATGTGATGAAATTTCTGTAACTGGTCTTGAAATTATTAGATCAGATAGCGCTCAAGCTGTTAGACCAAGATTGAGACATATCATGGAAATGATTATGAGACAGGAACCAGAAGAACAAATAACTGTAATGATTAAGAAGTATAAAAAAGAGTTAAGAGATTTAACTCCTGGGGAATTAGCTGCTAATATAGGAATCAATAACATACAGAAATATCTTGGCACCGGTCATCCTATAAAAGGCACACCATGGCATGTAAAGGGCGTCTATAACTATAGAATGTTATTGAAGTTATTAGAAATAGAACATAAGTATCAGGACATACATGAGGGTATAAAATCAAGGGTTGCTTATGTAAAGAAAAATCCATTCAATGTAGAAACAATTACTTTTCAAGAATGGCCTGAAGAATTTGACACAATACTTCAGTTCGATGCTGATACTATGATAAACAAGTTCTTTATAAAGAAAATTGAAACATTATTAAAACCAATGGTCAAAGAGTATCTGATTAGAGGCGATGCACAAACAAAGTTAAACTTATTTTTTAGTTAGGAGAAAAACAATGCCAGAAATGAATAGTGTTATGGATTATGTAAAAGCAGGCGAGATTATTAAAGCCATCAAGCTACATAGAGAATTAACAGGATTGGGTCTTAAAGAGTCAAAAGAATATGTTGATTCTTTAAGATTTGCTAATGAAATAAAAGTACTCAAATGCCAAAGTATTGATGAAATGAGAATTAAAATAAGACAAGTAAATATATTTACTAATGAACAACACGAATTTTTACTTGATCTTATTGATGAATCATTTTATCTTGGTGAGGATAGTGGACACACAATAGGTTATATGAAGGCACTTGAAGAAAATGATACAACAGGGCGTGATAACTGGGATGATGATAATGAGGAAGCATATAACGAAGGATATGAGAATGGAAGAGAAGAAGGATACCAAGATGGACAACAACGTGGATATGAAGATGGTCACCGTGATGGATACAGCGAAGGTAGAGATGAAGGATATGATGAAGGATATGATGCCGGAATGGAAGAAGAAAGAGAAAAGGAATAATTAATGTTATATACAACAAAGTACTCATCAAAAACTATCAACGCATATAAAATTGGATATAGGATTTGTTTACTTTTATTTGTAATATCATCATTTACTGTATGGGCTAGCTATCAATACTTTCATGGACCACTATACATACAAGAAGTAATTGATAATAATATGCCACCATTACCAAAGCCAATATTAAAACAAGAAATTAGGTATATAGAAAAACAAAATGCCATCCCAACATGGAAATATATCCAACATCTTAATGGAAGGCTGAACGAAAGTACTGCTAAAGTAATAGCAGGATCAGTTGATATATCACACGAGAAATATGGTCTGCCAAGGAAATTAATCATTGCTATTATGAAAAAAGAAAGCGACTTAAATCCTCTAGCTAGAAGTAAAAATAGTAAAGGAGAAGTATTGGCAAGAGGACTGATGCAAGTATTTGCAAAGTGGCATATTGAAAAAATGAAAGGAATAACTTTAGAACAGTTATATCATGTTGATATTAATATAGATATAGGATGCCAAATATTTAGAGATTACTATGATGAAAGTGATGGGGATTTAACAGAAACATTTCATAAGTACTTATCTAAAAGAGCAAGCAAAGCCGACGCTAAAAAGTACATGGATGACATATTAAAATGGTGGGCAACTTTGGAAATGTATGAATATAATAAAGATTCAAATCCAAAATCTAAAGAACTAGAAACAGAGACGGAAGAAGAAAAACATTAACAATTTATCCAATTTGCTGATCTAAGACATTGACTAAATCTTGTGCGAATATACTTTTGATCATATACTTTTGTTTCCAATCTAAGTTTTTAACCTGTCCAAGTTCAACTACATACGTATCTGGTCCTCTATCATAAGTTATAATAACTCTACCACGAAACTTAGAGCCTCTTACATCAAATTGAATACTCTTATCACTAGATACATAATTCTTTGCACCCCATGATTGAAGTGCCCATTTGTCTATAGCATTTATTTGTTT
>Ga0307375_10007387_pt1 | contig 10035 bp, 8 predicted proteins | sample TR1MG_FD_202531 | JGI IMG/M metagenome (GOLD analysis project Ga0307375, IMG submission 202531) | Soil microbial communities from Risofladan, Vaasa, Finland - TR-1 | ecosystem: Environmental > Terrestrial > Soil > Coastal area > Acid sulfate soil | place: Finland: Risofladan, Vaasa | collected... | reverse complement strand
TGGTACGCGAGCGCTTAAGGGAAAATACGCAATAGGCCACCAGTGCACCCATCAGCGCCACATAAATGAAAATGGGCTAGACCGTTTCTGATCTAACCCATTGTTTTGTTGGTGCGCCCGGAGCGATTCGAACGCCCGACCCATTGGTTCGTAGGGGCTCATTGTAACTAACTGTTTTTATTGATAAACAGCGACTTGCAATGCTTGCCAATTTTACGTTTCAATTGCACCAAATCTCACTTGCATCATGCACAACATGAGCAAGACACAACAGACCAAAACTCGGCGCAGTCTGGTTTATCCAGTCTGCAACGACGCCCCGCGCAAGAGCATCGCGACTGTGCCAGTTAAATCGCCACAGTCTGGTCGCGCCAGTCTATAACCACGCTTTCGCAAGTGCGCAGCATTTGTGGCGCTTGACTGCATACGCCAATGGCGTATAGTTTAAACATGATTTTTATTGAGACCCCGACATTCACACGCCTGATTACCGATTTACTGGACGACGATGAATATTCGAAGATGCAAACGGAACTGGCGAAGCGCCCGGACGTTGGTGATCTCATCAAAAACGGTGGGGGCATCCGCAAGTTACGCTGGAAACGAGCCGGGACAGGCAAGAGCGGCGGCATACGGGTGATCTATTACTGGCTTACCGAAGACGACCAGATTTTAATGCTCGTGGCCTACCCCAAGAGCGTCAAAGATAATCTAACAGATAAGGAAACCGCGATTCTGCGCAACCTCGTAAAGGAGTTATAAAAATGGACAAGACGCTATTTGAATCCCTCAAGCAAAGCTTGAAAGAAGCAACAGCAATTCGCCGTGGCGCACTCGCACCTGGACGTGTGACAGAGATCAGCGCCCCCGACGTCAAATCGGTTCGTGCCAGAGTTGGTCTAAGTCAAAGCGAATTCGCTCAACTGATAGGCGTAAAAGTTGCCACGCTCAGAAACTGGGAGCAACACCGCCGCCAACCCACTGGGGCTGCTGCCGCATTGCTAATGATTGTCGATAAAGAACCAGAGGCAGCACTTCGCGCATTGCACTCATAGCTATCCAATCAAATGAGACAACGCCATGGTTCCTAAATCACTATTTCAACACAATCCACACATGCGCAACGCGCAGGAATATCAGCGCGCCTTGCGTGTCAGTGTGCTTTCCTCGATTGCGATTGAAGGTTGTAAATCAGCGCGCTAATTTTTCCATTTCACGTCAATTTCAGCGCGCTGTAAATACTGATGGAATGCTTATGTAATAAGGCGTTCCAGCAAGTTTTTGCTGGAAAAATATGCGCTGTTTCATGACAAATGCAAGACGCTGATTCACAGTGAGTGAGGAGCTTTTTTTGTGAAACGATACCCCCTTAGTCACCGAAAAGCCCCACAGTCTTCTGAAGATTGATCGGAAAGCCGCAGGTCGAGGCAGGCAGGCAGCAATCAATGAGCACGCCACGATGCTCAATTTAGCGGTAATTTACACTAACCCATTCCCTAAGCCACCACCTAGAGCTAGCGTTTTCTGATCGCGCTATGACGCGAATAGACTCCAACGTATTAAGTGATCTGAAAATATCAGCAGAAATGAGCAAACTTTTACTAAATTTTCCACGTTCTTTGTTAACAAACCCAAGCACTTTACCTTCATCGACTGTGCGTTCGGCATTTTTGTTAATCCACATTGCATAAAGGACAGAAGCGTCGATCTCAGTAATGGATATCTTTACGGTTGAGCTTAAATCAGACCAAAGACGGATTGCGCCAAAGGGAATAAGCCAGGGAATGGTATGTATCGTAACTGTAGTAAATGTACTTTTAGATAAGGCGTCGAACAATTTCCCCAACTGAAAACGAATATTCCCGGCTTTGGTGCTTTGCCCCCCTCCCATCCCACCAGGACTCATTGTGACTAAATGCATAAAGACTTGCTTAATTTCAGGGGCACTAATGGTATAGGAACAGTCGATTAGATCGCTGGCCAAGTCTGCCACCTGTGACTCGCTAATTTCAGGAATGTCGGATGAGATGATAGCTTTTTTTGCGAGGCGAAATATTTCTTCTTCTTTTTCCAGAAGTCGATCGTGGTTCAGTTCCATAGATAATTCTTCCTTTATTTCAGAGTTCCATTGACTAGTGTAATACACTCCGGCAACTTATTTTTGTTTAGCCTTGGGATCAAAGCTCAATCGCTTTTTAATGTGATACACGTGCGCGAATAACCGCACAATTAGATGTCCAACGCAGCACCGTTCTCACGCAGCCATGACTTTCTCTCCGCATAGTCTGGCATCACTTTATCCACTTCATTCCAAAACGCATCGGTATGATCCAGATGATGCAAATGGCAAAGCTCATGGACCACGATGTAATCGATGACTTTAGGTGATGCCATCATGCACTTCCAATGAAAGCTTAATCGCCCATCCGAGGCGCATGTTGCCCAGCGATAGCCGATTTCCCTTACCTCTACAGATATAGGAGAAACCCCAACCTTTGGTGCAAAATAGACTACACGTTTATTGATTCGCTCCAATGCTTTTTCAGCATAGAACTTTTCGAATACCTGTTTGGCTGCGACTTCCCCTCCAGCCTCAACGATTTTTCTTTGTAAACAAAAACGGCCATCCTTGAGCTTGAGTGGTTCATTTTGTTCTTGTGTCAGCAATAACCGATAGGCACAACCAAGGTAAAGAAAACCTTCGCCATTGACCCACTCGCGCACTACACGCGCCGCATTCAAATCACGCCATTCGGCCAAATTCCGATATATCCAGAGCCGCTTGTGTTCCACAACCGCATCGGCTTGTTCCTCGGATAGGTGTTCCGGCACCCGAACAGAAATCAGCCCATTGCGCTCGATGACAATATCCGCAGTCCTGCGCTCGCCGCTGCGCAGCAGTTGGTATTCTATGTCTCTTACACGTCTCGCTGACATGGCCTCAACCTTTCAATAATTCTTCGTGGCGATTCTTTGCCAGCTTCATGATTTCCACCGCCAACCGCTCAAAACACGCGGTCACCTCTGGAATGTCAGCCATCAGTAATGCAGTATTCAATTCGCCACGCAAACGCTTTTGCTCCGCCGGGTTGTTCCAGAAATCGATAATGCCGATAGTCTCCTGAAGCAGCCCCACAATATTTGCCATCAATGCCTTCATCTTGGCAGCCTGACTTGCCGGAACGCCTTCTTTGCCGAAAGCAAGATCAACCACATGCGCATAAAAGGTCGTGGCTTCCTTATCCAAACCCTCAAGACGCGCAGTACGCCCGGCGGCGGCTTCCGTCCTCAACTTTTCCAATTCATCTGCCAGCAAATCCCATTGGCCCTGATACTGGTCAATCAAGTGCTCCATTTTTTCAGAGAGTGTTTTGTAAAACGCCGGGTCTTCGTCGAATTTCACCGTGCAATGTTTGCGGATGGCATGCTCCATCTCGCTGGCCTTGGCTTCTTTATTGTCACCCGCATGGCGATTAAGCTGATCAAGAAAATCCTCAGCCAGCAGTTCCACAGGCGGCACTTTTGGATTGATGCCCAAACTCACCAGATGCTCGTTTACCAACCGCTTCACCTTGTCGCCCGCGTCACCCAAGTCCAAGCTCTCGTCCTTGTAACGCTCCTTGGTCACGCTCAGGATATAACCGAAGCGCTTGGCCGGAACGCGATAGGGTTGGGCGAATTCATGCGGCAGGATGATGTCCATGCTCATGAAAAATTTCTTCAGATAGACCTCGAAGTCCGCGCGTAACCTTTCCTCTTTCAACGCGGATACCGCTGCATGAACCACGGCAGCATCGGCCTCGATATTGCCCAATCTTCCCTGCACAAAATCCTCGATGCCCTTCACTCCGGCTGCCTTGAAGAACTGCACCAGCCGTTGATAGCGCTCATCCAGCACTGGTAACTCTGAAGTGATGTTTTTCAAACCATCCCGCAACTCTTCCTGCTCATCGGTCGCAGCATAAAGTGTCAACGCCTCGGTGAGATGATTGGCCAGCCCGATGTAGTCCACCACATAGCCGCGCTTCTTACCCTTGGCCACCCGGTTCACGCGGGCAATCGCCTGTAACAAGGTGTGCTCGCGTATCTTCTTGTCGATATACATCACCTGTTCGACAGGCGCATCGAATCCGGTAATCAGCATGTCGCAAACGATGAGGAAAGCAATACCCGTCAGTTCCTTGCTCTCATCATCACGGTCGAAAGGCCTGCAAAAGTTCTCAACCGCATTCCATGCCTTGGCTTGCTTGCGCGCCTGTGTGACATAAGCTGCCTCGTTAGTGCCATCCGATGAGATCACCACCACCGCCTTCAGAAAAGCAAGCTGCGCGATCAATTCCTGATCGGGCGCAGCCTTCAGCCGCTCCCGCTCAAGGCGCGCGATCAAAGCCGCTTCAATCGCGCTCCGATAGCGTATTGCGGCAAGTTTGGAGTGGCACACCACCTGCGCCTTGAAACCGTTGGGCAGGATATTGTCGATGTAGTGATTCACCATGTCCCGCGCAATCGCAGCAATGCGTTGCTCCGCTTCCAGAATGTCGCCGGTCGCGCCGTATTTCTTTTTAATCGCCAGCAGATCGGCCTCGCTGCGGTCGCGAAACAAGTCTTCGAACTTGGTATCGAATTCGTGCTTCTCGTTCAGCGCGGTATCGGCAGTCTTGCCTTCATACAAGATTTGCAGCGTCGCACCGTCATGCACCGCATCCATCAAGCGGTATGTGTCAATGTATTCGCCGAAGCGCTTTGATGTTTTCTTCCCGCCATGCCGCTCGGTAATCAGCGGCGTGCCGGTGAAGGCGATGCGGGTAGCGTTGGGAAAAGCCTCGAACAGATTATCGGCAAGGTCGGAGCCTTGCGTGCGGTGCGCCTCGTCGATCATCAGGATGATGCGCTCGGATGTATTCACCACGCCAAAGGTGCTGGCCGCAGGCATTGCCAGATAAGTGCCCAGCGCCTCGGCTACATGCGGTGTCAGCGTCTCTTTGCGCTCCTGAAATTTATGCACCATCACCATATTGATGTCGGAGCTGTCCGTTGCCAGATGCTTGCGCAATGCCTGTGTGTTCTCGATCACATTCACCTTGCCGCCGATCAGAGCGGCAGTCTCGCCAAGCTGATCTTCCAGATCGACGCGGTCATTCACCAGCAGAATTTTGTAATCGTTCAGGTCGCGGGAAGCGCGTAACATGCGCGCCAGGAACACCATGGTGAGTGACTTGCCCGACCCCTGCGTATGCCACACCACCCCGCTGCGTTCCATCGGCGTCTCGCCTTTGCGCAAGCGCTCGATGATCTTGCCCGCCGCGCGGAATTGCTGATAGCGTGCCACCACCTTGATGCGCTTGCCGGAATCGGTATCCATGTACACCGAACAAGTGCGCAGAATGCGCAGCAAGTTCTCCCGGCTCAGCATGCCCTGAATCAGCCGCTGCTGCGTGTTCTTCTTGTCCAACTTCTCATCGCTCTCCGGCCACAGGGTTTTCCATGCGTAGAAATGTTCCTCGCCCGAGGTGAGGGTGCCGTAGTCCGCCTCCGCGCCGCTGGTGCGGATCAGCAACAAGTTGGTGTGAAACAGGCGCGGCTCGCCCTCTTTCAACCCAGCTTCCTCTGTTGCCTCGCGCGCATTGCGATAACGTTGCAACTGCACGAAAGCCTCATGCATCGGGTTCGCGCATGTCGGGCTGCCCAGCTTGCACTCCACCACTGCCAGCGGAATGCCGTTCACGAACAGCACGATGTCAGGAATGATGAACTGCTTCACGCAGCCCGGCGTGTCGATGCGGAACTGGTTGATGGCGTGGAACTGGTTATTGGCTGGATTAGCGAAATCTATCAGCTTCACCACCGGGTCTTGCTCCCCGGTCAGCTCGTTCGCATCCACCTGCACCTTGAACAGCAAGGACTGAATCGCCTCGTTTGCTTCAAGCAGTGTGCGGTTCGGCTGGCGCAAAATCTGGTCGCGCAGATCGTCGAGCTGGCGGTCGGTCAGCCAGGCCGTACCGTCGGCGGTGCGGTTGATGGCGCGCACAGCTTCGCGGAGAACCTCCGGCAGCAGCCATTCGCGGAAGCTCCCGCGCAGGCTCGCCACCGGGTCGCTTGGGATGAATCCCTGACCCTGGTCGATGACCGTCCAGCCCAGCGCCGCAAGCTGCTCGAGGAAGGGTTTTTCGACGTGGAGGAACTCACTCATGCCGAATCTCCGGCACCTTCGAGCGTTTGCTGCCCCTTGCTGGTCAAGCGGTACTTCTGGAGGCGGCTGCTTGGCTTGTCGGAGATGGTGTACTCGATGAATTCATCGGCAAGCAACTCGTTCACCGTTCTCTTCAGCGAGCCTGTCTTGCTTTTCAGCCCCAAAGTCGTCACCAGTTCGTTCATGGATAGAGGCGCCTTCAGGAGCGCGGCCATGATCTGTTCCGACTGGGCCCCCGACTGGGCCCCCACTTCTGCCTGACCCATCGCCCGAGTACGAACGGGCAAACGAATCAGTAGGTGGGTGCGGTCGTCATCGCTCTCGAATTCGGGCGCGGGAGAACCATTCTCTCGCATGACTTTAAAAATCTTGGGAATCCTACCGACGCATTGGTCGATCACCATCCATCCCAGAGTTGCCAACTGGTCTAAAAAAGGTTTTTCGACATGGAGGTATTCGGACATGGATTAGTAAATTGCCAAGCCGTAGCCGAAAAGATGCAGAGGCTTCAAGCCGCCATTTGCTGCTGTTCGACTTTGGCAGTCAGGCGATCCAGCGCAATGCGAATTGCGCGGTCATCGAACAAACGAGTCTTGCGTTCACCGGCACCCGCAGGCCAGTGCAGCAACCCTTCGCGCACAGCCTGAGCCGTTGGCTGCACGCCTTCTCTACTCAGCAGCCAATCAACCGTAGCCAGAAGCTCCATGCCGTAAGGCGACTCGAAACCATCGATCAAGGCTGCGGTATATTCCAGCGCCTGCTCGTAAGGCTTGGCCTCGGTCTTGATGTACGCTTGCACCAAAGCCTTGTGCTCATCGTCAAACCAGATTACATCCAGCGGGTCGGCATCACTGATGCGTTTGTCGCAATGCAGATAGCTGCCATCCAGACTGTTGAGCAGATGGTCGAGCTTATTGGCATAGGGGCCATATTTGTGCGCGACGAATTGCAGCTTGAGCGGATTGTCTGCGGGGGAAAAACGCTCGATAGAGCGTTCCAGAAACCACGCCAACTTCTGAATCTCCAGCAGGCTGCACTCCATACCCAGCACCCAGTAACGGCGCACCAGTTCGGCAATCAGCGCACGCGCAGGTGTGAGCTTCTCCACCCCCGTCCGCTTGGCTACATTCTGGTATTGCTGGGTTGGCTCGAATACCACAATCTCGACATTTGGCAAATCACCCAAGGCACTCTCGATCTGCTCGCGTACCAGCGCCCATTCCAAACCGCCGTTGCCTGCGCCCAAAGGCGGAATGGCAATAGACTTGACCTGCTTCTCGACAAGGAAACGGCGCAAATCCTGCAAGCCTTCCTCCACCCAAGCCATCTGCGAAGGCGCTTTCCAATGCTGCTTGGTGGGGAAATTCACGATCCAGCGCGGGCCATCAAGCTCACGCACCTCGGTGACAAACATCTTGCCGATTACAACCTGCTTGGCCTTGCAGGCGGCAGCGTACAGGCGCATGTTCTCGGCAAAGCGCTCCTTGAACATCAGTGCGATGCCTTTGCCCATCACCCCCACGGTATTGACCGTATTTACCAGCGCCTCGGCGCGGGCTTCAAGAAGGTTGCCTTGTGTAAACTTAATCATCGAAAATACCATCCCGGCATGGCTCGAATATCCAATTTCAAACCTCTGGCTTGAATCTGACTCTCAAGCATTGTCTTCACCCCATTCGTATAGCAAATGACACCCAGCAACGCCGCAGTAGGCAGATGTCCATAAACCAGCGCCTCTGCCTGATAGCGCTCAATCTGCGCCGGGTCATCTGGGTTGCGCTGAAAATTTCTGGCCTGCAACAACGGCCAGTCTACTTCACTCAAATGCTCAATTTTGTTGAAATATCTCGCCAAGGGCGGATACTCGCCAAACTTTCCATTGTTGTGGGCAGACGATGAGTAGATGGGATAATGTCCCGGATGAGCTTCAATATCATCTTTGGAGATAACATCTCCACGGCCAAGCTGAACCGTGCCATCGGCAATAAACTCGTCAAGGCGTCGCGTCGGAAATTCACTCATACCCCAACTCCACCAAAAACTCGCGTAGTTGCTGGCTGGCCGCATCCCGCTCCGCCTCTATCTCCTTCGCCATCACCGCATACTTGTTCCACAGGTTTTCTATCGCAGCGACGCAGGCACGCTGGTCGGCACGCAGATAGCTGCAATAACTCTCCAGCAGCAACCTGCCCAGCCGTTCGACGATGACCTGGCGCGCTTGGTTGCGGCTGATTTTGGCGCGGGCAGCTTCCACCAGTTCTTCCTGCTTTTTATCAGTGCTGCGGATCGCGGCCTTGAGGGCTTTGGCTTCATCTTCTAGCGCCTTGTGCGAGGCGAGGCGTTTTTCGATGGCGACTACTTCGTTCGTCAACGCTACCCACTCGTCTTTCTTCCCTTCCTTCTTCGCGAGCTTGGCGCGGGTGTTGAGTTCCTTGAGTTCGGCTTTCAGCGCTTTCACTTCATCGCTTGGCAGTACGCCGGTTTCGTCATTGCCCTCGAAATCTTCCTCGTCGGCGGCAGCAAACAGCGCTTGCAGCTCCGCCAGCCGTGCGCGGTTTTGTTCCTGTTCTGCCAGCACTTGCGGAAATTGGCTTTGCAAAATTTCAGCATCGGGAATGAGTTCTGCTCCCCAGCCGCTGGCGGCGATGGATTTGAGGTCGGCCTTGAGCTGGTTGATGTAATTGGCGAATGCGCCGCGCACCTGATACGGACTGAGCAGATTCTGGTTCTTGAAAGTTTCGGCAATGCTCGCCAGCAGGATACGACGCAAGGCATACACGTTGCCGGTGTGCGCCTGTGGCTTTTTCGCGTCCGCGGCGAGTGTTTCCACCAGCGGCAAGTTCTTCTGCCACCACTGCTCAAGCTGAATCATGAATGTGTCGTGACGCTTGATTACACCGGAGTGTTGGGCGACATGTGCGGCGATGGCGCGTTTATCTTTAAGAGGCGTGGTAAAGTCCTGATACACGCCATCTGATCTGGGCACAAAGCAGCTTTCGTTCAGCCCGGCGTAGTTACTCCAGAAATGACTCAGTGCATAGATTTCCACTTTGGGGATACCACCATGCAGATGGGCACGCACGTCGTGCGGCTCGGGCGGCGGTGCATTGTCCACATAACGGCGTATGTTGCAGTTGTAGTCCTCGGCGGCGATGTCTTCCCTTGATACCAGTTCCGCGTAGCCGGAAATTTTCTTACCCTGCCGATAGGCGTGGACGATTTTGTCGAGGTCTTCCGGGCGCATGAAATTCTGTGCCTTGCCTTCGCGATACTCGCGGTCAGCGTTGATGAACAGCACATGCTTGCGGTCTTTTGCTCCTGCCTTATTCATCACCAGGATGCAGGCGGGAATGCCGGTTCCGTAGAACAAGTTGCTTGGTAGTCCGATGACGGCTTCGAGGTAGCCTTTGTCGATAAAGTATTTGCGTGCCTCGCGTTCTTCCCCGCCGCGAAACAGCACGCCATGCGGCATGACGGTGGCGAGCTTGCCGTCTGCTTTAAGCACCGCGAGCATGTGCTGCACGAACATCAGGTCGGCCTTCTTGCCTTTCTCTGGCATGAACACCGAGAAGCGTCCGGCAAACTTCAATTCCTTCTTGCTGTAGTTCTGGCTGAACGGCGGATTGGCCAGCACGCGGTCGAAGCGCTTGAGCTCATTGCCTTCATCCATGTGCGCCGGATTTTTGAGGGTGTCTTCCTGTCTGATGTCGGCATGGGAAATGCCATGCAACAGCATATTCATTTTGCAGATGGACCAGGTGGTGCCTATGCTCTCTTGCCCATAGAGCGCAAGATTGCGCGGGTCGTGCCCGCACTCTTGCAGGTAATCGCGCGACTGGATCAAC
>Ga0307375_10007385_pt1 | contig 10036 bp, 5 predicted proteins | sample TR1MG_FD_202531 | JGI IMG/M metagenome (GOLD analysis project Ga0307375, IMG submission 202531) | Soil microbial communities from Risofladan, Vaasa, Finland - TR-1 | ecosystem: Environmental > Terrestrial > Soil > Coastal area > Acid sulfate soil | place: Finland: Risofladan, Vaasa | collected... | reverse complement strand
GTTCTTTCGAGACAGGTGCTGAAGGAGAAATGGAGGGTGCAGAGGGCCTGTTGAGTTGAGGAGAAGGGACGACGATTCCGGTAGTTTGAGAGACTGGCTTAACAGGTCCGAATCCATTTGCTTTTGGCGAGGCAACGTTGGTTTGAAGCCCAGGCACGGAAGGAGTCTGGTTGTTGGCTAAGGGCGAGAAGGGTGCAGTCGGTTGTTTGAGCAGAGGAGCTGCGTGTTTGCGGACGACTTGGAGCTCTTGGATTCCTTTGATGGCATTCTCCTCGTCTTCTTCTTCAGATGAGCTCGACTCCATAGAATCAGATCCGCTTTCGATGTCTTCGTGTTCGGACCCAGAGAAGGACTCATCTCCAAAGTTGGGGGATTCCATCGCCAGTTCAACAGCTTTCTTCGACTCCATCGGTGCGACGGTAACAGGAGGGGCGACTTCAGACGTCGTAGGTGCACCGAATCCAACACCAGACATACTCTTGGGAGCCCCAGCAGTCAGTGGCGAAGCTACTTGTGGAACTAATGACGAGGGAAGAGATGCGGAAGGTTTGGCAGCGATTGGAGTAGCGAGTGAAGCAGTAGGTTTGAATACGCCAGGAATAGGACCAAGGAGTCGCGCATCCTTTGCAGATTGAAGTTTTGCAGAGTCTGAAGCACTGCTCACGGCTCCGGGCGGGGGACCTAGCAACTTGGCGTCCAAAGCAGCTTGCCTTTTCGAATCCTCAGATGCAGTGGAGGGAGATTCCGCGGATGGTACAGTGTATGAGGAGAGAGTAGAAGGAGATGGAGTTCCCAATGGAGAGCTTGTCTTTGCGGCGGCGGCTGCAGTGGGAGCGCCGAAGGGTTTTCCGTTGCCAAAACCAGCGAATCCAAACGAGCCACTCGCCTGTTTTGGCGTGCCTCCTGTAGCTGAGGCGGACAATGCTGATAATCCGGTGCCGCCCCCCCCGAAGAACTCAGGAGCATTGGGCTGAGATGCAGGAGCGGCGAACGCTGAGAAGGTCGGTTTCGCGCCGCCAGGCATCGCACCAGGTTTATAGGTTCCCCATGATGTTAGAGGTTGAGCAGTTGAAGCCAACGTTCGAGTTCCAGGTGCTGCTTTCGCGAATCCAGAACCGAATGCGGAGGTAGTCGCTGAGCCCCAGGGAGAGGGCGCTGTCATCGTTTGCGGTGCAGGTGATGTGGGCTTCTCTTCCTCCTGTGCTGAGATCGTTTCTGTTGTTGTCGTAGACGATGAGGTCGTATCTTGGCTTGATTGGGGAGCATGTGACGATGTATCGGCTTCGTCGTTGCTGGAAGTGTCGGACGTTGCCTCTTGCTCAGTTTGCTCTGCAGTAGTCGATTGTTGGGATTCAGGAGAAGATACCCTCGGAGGCGCTCGTTGAGAAGGTTCCGATGCTGAGGAAGTGAGTTTCGAGGGGATTGGGACGTTGATGATTCGGCGTAGTCCTTTCCATTCCGCTGTACCGTTGGCGAATGAGCGAACGATAAGGGATTCCTCAGTTAATGCCACGACAACAGGAGCATTAGAAGAGTCGGTGAGGTCCAATACAAGACCGCGAAGTGGATCGCTTCCAGGGAGACCGAAAGCATTTGAGTCTAGATTGAAGTGCATCCATCGTTGGATGCCGCTCTCTTTACGGGACAACTGATAAATCTCCACCGATTCATATTGATTACAAGCCAACACGAGAGCATCCAAGTCCTGATAGAAGCATGAGAAGATGAGCTGGTCATCCACCTCGTTCAATCTCATGAACGAGAGTCCAGTACTCCATTCTAGATCACCATCGGGTACAATGTGCCCAAAGAAGGGAAATACTTCGGAATCAGATTCATTGGAGAGACAGACGAGGAAGTTATCGCTTGAAATGGAATGCACTTTCAACACTTTGTATGAAAATTCGACATGGAACAGTTCAAATTGGACCTTCTTTTCAATGGCTTTGCCATCTTCTGCGAATTCGAGAAGCGAAATCTTGCCATCCACGGTCACAGCAACCAAAGAGTCGGAATCCTCTTCCCAATCAACATGCGCGCCTGATATGGTGGTAGTTGTGAGAGTAGATAGGTCGCTGCTATCGAGTATCATCATTTTGTTGGGAGTGGTAACACATAGAAGGTGTGGTGCGCGCTTGGAAGGAGCGACTTCAATGATTCCATCTCCAATGACAACATGCGCCGTTTTCTGGCCATCATACACACGATAAACCTCCAATTCTGTAGCACCTTGAAGTAAACAGATGATTTTGAGCTCGTCGCTGGTGAAGTAGATGGAATGAGCCGACGTAGCCAGTTGGATGGTACACTGCCGCTCCGCTTCTTTGTCCTCTTGAATATGCGCTCCATATGCTGATGTCGATCTCCAAACATCAATGCCTAGATTAAAAACACAGTATAGAATGCAGTAGTCAGTATAGGTGTGGGAAAGAAAGGATATGTGCCCCGCAAACGGCCAAACATGGGTGCGGCAAAGGTGAAGGAGAATTCTACATTTGTGGGTGATCATGAGAAGGCAGAATCGGTGTGGATGTATAGAAGACAGCAAATTCTATGTGATTAGGGCGTACCTGTAGGAGTGACGAGAGCCAGAAGGCCATAAATGGAAGAAACGAGAAGTTGGGGTCCTTTAGCATTCTTGACGGGAGTGATGTTCAAAGCGAGAGGCAATTTCTCAGAGTAGGTCCACGGAGTGGGATTAACGTCATTGACGAGGTCCGGAAGCGTGTACGACATGGAAGAAGGAGGAGAGCGAGGGGCAGACGCTGAGGGGGTACTGGCCTCTGTAGGTCTGCTGCTCAAATTTCAGAGGGCGGGAACAGTTCCCGTTCGCCTCTCCTCTCCTCCTCGCGAGCTCACGCCCGCACACCCATCCTGAACTGGTCTCTCTCCCCTCCACGTTCACTTCTCGATATGAAGCCACGAGACTCTGCGGTTTCCAGATTCAGACCGTGCCTTGTCTCGTTGCTGCTTGTGGTGGTTGGTCTCCTTCTTGTGCCCCGCTCATCTGCTTCCAACGACGACCTCTCTTCTGATCTGAACTCTGAATGCTCCGAATGCTCCTCTCAAGACTATGGATTTGATGCGGAAAAGTCCTTGAAGCGTGCTGATTGCTCCACCCCATCGCCAGGAAACCACTATATTTGCGTTTCGTCCGCGTGGACATACTTCGACTCCGTTCTGAGCTCTGGCAGCATTCTTCCTCTCTCTAGTGGTGATCAAACGATGTCAGGATCGTTGTACATGGCCGCAGGATCCAACATTACGCTGTCATCGCTGGACACGAGGCTATTCGTGGAGAATTGTACGAACTTGGCGGCCACCGCATCAGTTTCGCTTTCTTTGGCAGACGCAGAGTCCATTCGAAAGAATCTTCACAACGCGAATGGAGCCTCGTATCTTCTAGTGGAATCATCTTGCGATGAGACGTCTGCGATGAAAGTAGAGCTGGTTTCCGCCCCGCGAGAGTGTTACGAGTACTCGGCCACGCTGAAATCCGCCCCGACCACGAATGGTCGCTTTGGTACCTTCATCGTCTATTCTGTCCGTTCTTCCCGGTGTCATTATTGGTGGATCACCCTTATCTGTATTGTGTTCATCACTCCTGCCGTTCTGATGTTCCTGCTCGGCGCAAAGTTGCTATGTTGCAAAAAGTCCAAAACCACGCGCAAGTCTGTCAGCGTCTCTGCCAACTAGCCTGTAAATGTATTCTATTCTTGTACCGTTTCATGTGAACCAACTTGCGCCCATATGTTAAGGTAGCGAAGGTTGACATGCGGCAGAGAAGGACGGCTCCCAACCCCCGCCGAAACTACTCGAACTTGTACTCAAGGCGGCGGCACAACATGTCCATCTTGAACCGAGCAGCTGCGCAGTTGAAATCTCCAGAGTTCCGTAGCTACCTAATGTCCACCCACTTCTGGGGACCTCTGGCAAACTGGGGTTTTGTGGTACGACTTTTCCGCCGTCATTCCCACGCCTATTCTGCGCACTTGTCCTTCACTTCAGCTCTCACTAGCTCCAACTATCGTGTCAATACCCAAAAGTACTAACGAACTTGCATTTATCACATGAACATGGCTGTAGGTTGCTGTACGATTCGGAGGCATCTCCGTTGGACCTTTCTGCATCTCTACTACGTCACATTGCTTGGATGATCACTACTTGTGAGCTAAGAATGCACTAACTCTCCAATACGCGCATTGATTGTCGCAGGCTATCGCAGACAGCAACAAACCACCAGAGACTGTTTCTGGACCGATGACCTCGGCCATGTGCATCTACTCTGCCCTTTTCATGTACGGATTCTGCAATGTTCCCTCGTTTATGATGTTATCGACAGTATGACTGACTCAATCGTCTTTGGTTTGCAGGCGCTTCGCTTGGATGGTTCAGCCGCGCAACTACTTACTGTTAGCATGCCATGCAAGCAATGAAACTGCTCAACTTTACCAACTTCAAAGAAAGCTCCGCCATGAGTACGCATTTTCCACATCAGTCTGCCATAAGGACATCAATTTCTGTCGCTTTGTGCTGACCAAGTGTTTCGGTTCCTATCGTCTCGCCTCTCACTCTGAGCAGGTACTCCAAGAAGTAGCCCTACTCGCCCTCGGTATGACATGATTCTGCGGCAAAGAGTTGAATATAACCATTGTATCTACAATTTACAGTACTAGAACCTTCCAGTAGTGATCAGTTCAGAGGGATGGGGCTCTGGATTCAGCGGCTTTCCTGTCCGATCTTACTTGCCTCATGAGGGCGCGTCGGGAGTGTCGGCGTTGTTCATGTAGCTCCACTTGGTGTTGATGCTCAGCTTGTACTGCGCGTTTGGCGCGCCTCCTCTCAGCGGCAGCAAACTTCTTGTCCCGCAATCGACCGAAGGCTTCTCTGCGCTCTGGGTTGAAGAGTGATATGAGTTGCTTTCTGAGTAGGGAGAGGCCAGATCGATTTTGAGAGCTCACTACGAGAACGTCGGGAACGGCATGCGGGAATCGTTCTTTGATAGATGATTGCAGTTGAGAGACGCGCTTTGCTAGATCACCCACACCGACCAAGTCCGCCTTCGTGAGCACCAGTTGATAAGTCACCTTGCTCTCCTCCAAAAACTGCATGGTTGAGTCGTCACTGCGTTTCAGAGGCTGTCTAGAGTCGATCAGGATGAAACAGCGCTTCAGAGACTTGCGATGCTGGAGATAACGTTTCACTGCTTCCATCCACACTCCTGACCTATTCTCTTGTGCAAAGCTGAAACCGTATCCCGGCAAATCCACCAAGGTGATCAAGTCCGAATTGTTGTACCAGCGCAGATTCGTCGTCTCACCAGGCTTGGACGAGGTCTTCGAAAGCGGATAACCAACGATCGCGTTCAACAGGCTGCTCTTGCCCACATTACTGCGGCCTACGAAACAGACCTCTGGAAGACCTTCAGCAGGGAATTGGGCATCATCCGAAGCCTCAGCAACCAAGCGACACCCAGAGGGAGGGAAGTAGGCACTCGTAGGCGTTTCTCCTGTTTCTCCATAGCCTGACAGGTCCCGCTGTTTGCCATACTCTGTTTTCGACTGTCGAGGCAATCTAATCTTACCTAAGCCCAGTTTCTCCAATTGACTCTTGATAGTATGGTCGACAGGGATGCTTTTGAACGACTGCGTTTTGGTCGGCGTTGTTACAGCTTCACTAGTGGCTTTCTGCAATTCTCACAACAGATTCAGATCAAAGCACAGCAAGAATACGTGGCGTTAGGGACGAGTTGCCAATGATGAGACAAGATGACAGGAAACGGGCAGTGAACGAGACGACGAACAACATGACCCGAGACGCACGTTGTGTAACTTAGGTTGAGTAGGTGTAGCCGAAGATCGACTTAATCGTCCACTTCCAGGAGGGTTCAAAGACTTTAACGTTGCAGGTTTCTTCACGGAGCGAGGTTTGGGCCTGTCATTGGAACCCGGCAATCGTTCGAAAGATGAGTATCGTTTGGACGTCGATGACAAAATTTCGCGCTGTACGCCAGTTAAACGCGTAGAATATGCAATCTTCAATACGTGTAGAGATAGCATGGAGAAGCAAACATGTGCAAGGGACTGCAGTACAACCAGGAATGAGGAGAACCAAGTTCGTGCACGCCAAGGAATTCTGCTGGCTCCTTCCCTTCCGGAAACCCTGGTACTGGCGACCATGTTACCTCTCAATCATGTCCAGTAGGATATGAGCCAATAAGCAAGCCAATGAGGGAAGATCCTTGTATATATAGGAATTTCCAATTGGAGAAATATGAAGGCGATTCGTCTTTGGGCTGCAGCCCAGGCAGTGACTCTCTGTCTCTCTCTGGATCAACAAGCCCCCTTCGCTTGTACTCCGGACAAAACCCTAAAAAACCAAAAACACTTGGAAAACCCCAAAAACTAACATGGCCGCTCCCGTTCAACAAGGTCGTCCCTCCACCGCACACACCAACACACCTTTCCCCCTTCCGTTCCTCTGATTGCTTCCTTAGCTTTGTATTTGTCCTAAATGTGAAGATTAACGTTTGCCTCATGTGGTTCTGAAACAGTTTGGTGACCGAAAACATGCTCTGGGTTGCATTCTCCGATGCCGGTTTGATTCGTAATGTGCGCATCTGCCAGGACACGAACACCAAGCGTTCATTGGGATATGGTTATGTGAACTTCGTCAATGCCGCGGACGGTATGTGATTGTGTCAATGTGTTCATTGGAGTCAGATTTTGCGTTCCGGAAGAAGTTGAGATCCCTTTCGCCAAAATTGGGCTGTGCTTGGATGTTGCGATACCATCTGGTGTCTCTATGGACTGATAATGGAGTGTTATGAAGCATTCTCGCCGAGACGTTGAGTAGAAGTGCTAACGTTGTGACTTGTGTGTGATTCTTGCGTGTGCGCTGTGCGTGTTACGGTGGTCCGTTGTGGTCGTGTTCTGTGCGTGCTTTGTGTGGTGTCCCCCTCCCAATATTGAATTCGTGGTTCTGGATGCATTGCTCGCGTGTTGGATACCTCTGTTTTGGTGTGACGTTGGGGTGCGCAGCCGAACGTGCGATGGACACTAAGGCAAACGTGAGAATCATGGACCGTCCTTGCCGTGTGATGTGGTCTCAGCGCGATCCTGCGTTGCGTCGTTCTGGTGTTGGAAACTTGTTTGTGAAGAACTTGGCGCCTACTGTTGATCAACCTAAGCTCCAGGGAGCATTCTCTTTGTATGGTAACATTCTGTCGTGCAAGGTGATGACTGACGAGAAGGGTCAATCCAAGGGCTTTGGTTTCGTGCATTTCGAGTCCCCCGAGTCTGCTCAGAAGGCGATTGTTGGCATGAACGGCACTCAGTTGGACGGTCAGGCGATCTTTGTCGGTCAGCACATCCCCAAGAAGTCTCGTATCTCTGCCGCCGATACCAAGTGGACCAACGTGTTCGTCAAGAACTTGCCTGGTGATTATGATGATGCTAAGTTGAAGGAGCTCTTCTCCAAGTTCGGACCCATCACCTCCGTCTTCCTCTCGAAGCACCAATTCTCCGTTAAGAACGCCTCTGGTACTGATGCCACGATCCGTTGCTTCGGTTTCGTCAACTTTGCCAATCACGAGGACGCTTCCAATGCCGTTTCTGAGATGAATGAGTTCAAGTTGGGCGATAACACAATCTTCGTCGGTCGCGCTCAGACTCGCACCGAGCGTTCTTCCTCTCTGGCCCGCAACGCGAAGCGCGAGCCCGTGCAATCGAACTTGTACATCAAGCACCTCGAGGAGGGCGTCACCAAGGAGATTTTGGAGAAGCACTTCTCCAAGTTCGGTACCATCACCTCTGCCTCCATTGCCACCGACGCCAACGGACAGCCCCGTGGATTCGGTTTCGTCTGCTTCTCCACTGCCGAAGCTGCGCACAAGGCCATCGCCGATGCCTCCAACCACGCGATTCCCGGCTTCACCAAGCCGCTCTTCGTTGGCCTCTTCGAGCCCAAGTCTCTCCGTGGCCCCCGCATCTCCGCCCAAAAGGCCGTCCAACAGCATCAGCAGATGTTCTTCAGCCCTCAGATGGCCTACCCCTACGGATACCCGCAGACGCGTCCTCCCATGGGCCAGCCTCGCACTCGCGCGCCTCACAACGCTGGCGCTGGTGCGCCTCGCCGCGCTCAGGGTCCCGCTCACACCTCGCCTCAGCCCGTCACGCACGCCGCCGTCGCCGCAGCCGCCGCCGCCGCCCCCACTCGTCCCTCGTTCGCTCTGCCCTCCAAGGAGGCGCTGCTCGCCATGCCCCCCGCCGAGGCCCAGACTGCCATTGGAGACTACCTCTTCAACTCCATGCTCAACAACCAAAAGTATGCGCTGCAGAACGGAAAGATCACTGGTATGCTCCTCTCCATGCACGCGAACGAGCTCCAGGGACTCATCGACCTCGTCCACAACCCTGCCGAACTCGAGAAGCACATCAACGAGGCGCACGAGATTCTCGAAGAGGCTCAGGGCCAGCAGCAGTAAATGTCCTTCCCTTGCCGCGCTGTGAACCGCTCTGCATGGTTTGGCACTCAACGATGACGACGACTACCCAGACGCATCTTCCACTGGACTTGAGACGCCTCGACTTGGGACGCCCCCGCATTGTACTGTGCCATAAACCACCATTCCTGCGTTCACAATACCCTTCCAATTCACTCTCTTCATTCATTTCCATGGCCATCGGTCGATTACTGAAGGAGAACTTGCATTCCAGATTCCTGAACTGCACTTAAGCTAGCCGCGTCTTTTCGAGGATCAAGTCGGGCGCCATAGGGCAAGCATTTCTGCCTCTGACTTACCAGGGGTCAAAGGGGTGTGCCGGATTCTTGTTTTAATACTCGGGGCCATACACTAGCGTTGCCCCACCATGCCGTTCAAAGACTGTGGAAGGCCTCACGAGCCAACCCTGTGGGCTAACTTCGCTAAGAAGCAGTCCCATCGGCACCCCTCCATGCTGCGCACCTAAGACGTTGGCAAACATGTCGAATTGGTTGAGCGGCCTTATGGGCAAGGCAACCGCCCCACTTCAGGCTCATTCTGTCTCCACCTTGCTCGAGAGGGTCCACAGTGCCTCCACGCCACAGGATCGACGAAAAGCTCTCTTGGATCTTCGTAGTATGGCTGATAATCCTGTTCACGTTAGAGTACGTATTGCGTTTCGTCTGTAGCATACACCTGATGTTGCCATATCTTCGATAGAGATCGAGAAAGGAGGCATGTTTGAGTCTTCGTTCTTCTTCTTCCCTTTCCCACTTGCTGCATGTTTTCCTTTCCTCTTTGAATTGAATATCTCTTGGAAACTAACTAGAAATTCGTATTTCAGTCTATTGGAGCAGAAGGGATCCCCACACTGATGAAACGGGTGATGAGCGACAGATCGGACGTAGACAGTTTGCGAGGCATCGTACAGCTTCTAATTAGCATCATGTCTGTTCCAGTGCGTGTCATCCCATTGAAACTGTATTCTATTGCGTCCTTTCCCCTCCGGCTTACCTGAAAGTGGACAAGTACATGGGTTAACACGATTGCACTCCATCCCGTTGTTGTGCCCAGGGTTCTGAGCTTAGAACAGTTCCGTTCGGTTCTCCTCAGTATGAGAACATCGTGCTCTTTGTTAAGGTATGCTATTCCATTCCATTCCTTAGTGCCAGCGATGTGCTGTTGTAGAAGAAGCCAACACAGCGCTGACCATCCTTCTCCACCCTCCCCTGTTGGTAGGATCCCAACAACGCAGCCATCATCTTGAGTCTTTTGGAAGAGAATGATCGAAACATCAGGTATTACTCGACGAAGCTACTGACTTACCTATTGGCGAACCGATGCTCTGAGATTGAGAAGGCCGTTCTTCAGTCCACTGCCTATATCACTCGTCTTATGGATTTGCTGAAGCTAGGCGATGAGATGATCCGAAATGAGGCCTTACTTCTGCTGATAGAGATCTCTAAGACCAATGTGGAGCTGCAGAAGGTCATTGCGTATGAGAACGGTTTCGAAAACCTGCTCACCATCATCGAGGCGGAAGGGTTGTCCAAT
>Ga0307375_10007384_pt1 | contig 10037 bp, 10 predicted proteins | sample TR1MG_FD_202531 | JGI IMG/M metagenome (GOLD analysis project Ga0307375, IMG submission 202531) | Soil microbial communities from Risofladan, Vaasa, Finland - TR-1 | ecosystem: Environmental > Terrestrial > Soil > Coastal area > Acid sulfate soil | place: Finland: Risofladan, Vaasa | collected... | reverse complement strand
CACAATGAATATTACACATGCAATGCCAATGGCCAATCCGCTAATGTTTATCAGCGAGTATTTCCAATACTTGTTGATGTTGCGAACTGCAATGATGATGTTGTGATTATTCATGGCTGCCAATATTGTATGAATGTCGTCTTATCCTCTAACTCACACACCCTCTTCTTGGGCAAAAGCCACAATTCTATATAAAGAGTTCAAATAATCAGCATCTTGCAATATGTCCTTGGCTAAAAATGCACCACATCCTTCGAATTAACAGCTAAAATGCCGAACACGTCAAAACCATGATTAATAATTATTTGTAAATTTTTTCCCCTGTGCTTACTGTTCGGAAACGTTACACATGGTGCTTAAAAACGAACAATCTAGAAAGTCCAAAGACGGAAAAAATGTGCCAATATGCCAGAATGCCAATGGGGCATTTGGCTGTTTTCTAAATCTTTAAAAAGTGATAGGGGAAAAACGGAGGTCCGAAGATTGGAGTTGTGCGGTAGCGCACCCACCGTATTTAATCTAAAACCACTTCGGGGATGCAGCAAACAATTCCAGGAACAGTTTCAACGAGCCGTCATAGCCCACGGTTTTAACCGTGGGTACTCAATGCAGCAGCAAAACCTTAAGATTAATCCATTTCTAGCTATTCCTAGATGCATTATGGAGTTTAATAAGCTCATCATACTCATCAAGAAAAGATCTTCTTAAATGGTGCTGCTTTTGATTCTTGATATATTCAAAAACCTTATCCACAAGCGATTCACTAACCGAATAAGCTGCATAGCCTGTTTGCCATGCAAATTTCGCGTCCAGCATTTCTTGCTGATTAATAAAGTGAGAGCTGCTCCCTTTAATTTGCTTGACAATTTCAGCAACGGAACGCTCCATACTGAGCAGAAACAAGCAGTGCACATGGTCGGGTATGCCATTTACAATGCGAACAGGGCAACCAAGCCCCTTAAGCTGGTTTTGGATAAAGCTAAACAGTGGCATTTCCACCTCCGGCCTGATTAGAGGCAATCGCTCCTTGGTTGACCATATGGCATGTACCCATATTTTGTTGTATGAATGTGGCATGGCGTTATGGTAATTAATTTCTAATAAAACCGTTAAAACGGTTAAACGCCTTTTGGGCATCATCTTACCCACGGTTAAAACCGTGGGCTATAGGGCACTATGACTCTAGCACAAATAAAATATTTCAACCGCCCAAGGCAAGTTAAGGATATTTCCTTTTAGAATAATGGTTTACACTACACCAAAAAATAGCCCCGATCTTCAACGCTCCGTCATAGCCCACGGTTTTAACCGTGGGTATGCAAGGCAATGATATCGCAAAATGGATTCATCCATTTCTCTTTATTCCGCTGAAACTACCTCCATTTACCAATGGAAACAGCATAACCCACAATTCATACGGAGATGGAAAACAGCAATACCCCCAATCAACCTTTAGCCAACCGCTTTGACATTCCTCTGAATATGAAGCCATGCAGGGGCAATACCGCATACCAATATGCCCTACCGAGTAGCCCAAGCGGTCGAAAGGTAGCCGTTTGGGTAAGCACGTTATTCTCTATCCTAAACTCCAGCCAAGCCTCGCCGGGCAGCTTCATCTCGGCATAGAGCAGCAATCGCTTTTCTGCCCGGTTGGCCAGCAGCACCCTCCAAAAGTCCAAAGCCTCCCCTGCCGCAATATCGGTATCGCTCTTCCGACCACGTCGCATGCCCACGCCGCCCCAGAGCTGATCGAGAAAGCCGCGAATTTCCCATAACCAATTGCCATAGTACCAGCCCGTTTTTCCACCGATGGCCCAAATTCGCTGGAGTGCCGCGCTGGTATCGGCCACAGGCACATTGCGTATATCCTTATAGCAGCCGTTGACAGGAACCTCCACAAAGTGCGAAATACCCTTTTGCAGCAGCGTGCTGGTTTGCGCATCCTTCCAGCTCGAAAGCACCTGATTTTGCTCAATCCTATCGAAAGCCAGCCGAATGGAGGTTTGGTAATCGATGAGAGAAATGCCGAGAATGGCAGCAAGGTTGTTGGGTTGGCACACCACCTCCACCTTCATGCTATTAACCAGATTCTGCGCCAGCGTAAAGGAGGTTGCGGTAACAAAGTAAAGCCAGTAGGACGATACTTTCGGAGTCATTACCGGCACCACCAATATCCGTCGCTTCAGACCCCGTATTTTGGCAAATTGTAGGAGCATCTCCTTGTAGCTAAGAATATCGGGGCCACCAATATCGAAGCTTCGGTTATAGGTTTCCGTATTGCCCATCACCCCGCTCAGAAACTCCACCACATTTCGAATGGCAATGGGTTGCGTGCGAGTTTTTAACCATCGTGGCGTTACCATTACGGGCAACTTCTCCACCAGGTCGCGAATAATTTCGAACGATGCGCTGCCCGAGCCCACAATTATGCCCGCGCGCAAGGTGGTCAGTGCAAAGCTCCCTTCCGATAGAATATCCTCCACGTTTTTCCTCGAGGCGAGATGCTTGGAGAGCGCGTCATCGTTTACAATGCCGCTTAGGTAGATCACCTGCTTGGCGTTGGTTTGCTCCACACGCTCGCGGTAGTTGAGGGCGCACTGCTGCTCCATTTCGCCAAAGTCGCCCCCCTGCGTGGCCATGGAGTGAATGAGGTAGTAGGCCACATCAATGTCGATGGGTATATTGCTCAAGGTCTCCCTATTCAAAAAGTCCACCTCCACAACGCTCAGGTTTTCGGTGGGATAGCCATGGTAGTTAAACCGCTTACTATCGCGCACACAGCAAACCACCTGATGGCCATTTTGAAGCAGTACGGGCAGCAATCGTTGGGCAATATAACCGGTTGCTCCGGTGAGGAGAACTTTCATTTGCAATACTTTATGTTTAACAATCTATAGGACGGAAGGTATAACATCAGCGGCACAGTAATAGTTTAGAAAAACAGGAGGTTGAGAGGTAGCACCCCATCGGCCCATAGTTGGTGGCCTTATCCCTAAACACTTTAGCCCCTATTGGTGACAGGTGACAAAGTTACTGGCTACAGAAAAAGATAGCACTATTAAAAATAGAGTTGAGGCCCGCCAAACGAATTTGTAGGAACCTATTGTTGTTAATATAGATTCTCTTCGGGAATGCTGCAAACCTTTCCGGGAACGCTGCAATACTCTTCGGGGAACGTGCAAAGCTCTCCGGGAAAGCTGCAATACTCTCCGGGAACGCTGCAAAACTCTCCGGGAACGCTGCAAAACTCTTCGGGGAACGTGCAAAGCTCTCCGGGAAAGCCGCAATGCTCTTCGGGAAACGTGCAAAGCTCTCAGGGAAACGTGCAAAGCTCTCCGGGAAAGCTGCAATACTCTCCGGGAACGCTGCAAAACTCTTCGGGGAACGTGCAAAGCTCTCCGGGAAAGCCGCAATGCTCTCCGGGAATGCCTGATAATTGTCCTTGTTACCTTTTGCTAAACCGGTTTTGATTTGCCAATGAAATAGCATAGCCCACGATTCTAACCGTGGGCTATGATGCACAATAGTAATAAGCGGAATGGATTCATCCATTTTTCACCTCTTCAACTAGATACCTCGTGTTGCCGAAGTTCTGCTGTAAGAACTTCAACGGTGATGTTGCACTGTTTTTCAGCAAGGTGAACAACAACCGCTAATTTATTTCCTCTTGTTTGCTTACAATATCAGCTTTGGACATCTCATTTTCAATCCACCACCCTCCATCGGTATAACGCCACTGCGTTAAATATGTCCCAGTTGCAACAATGGTTGATTTAAGACTAATACTCCAAATACCTCTATCAATAGCAATGGAATCCGACACAACAGTTGACAGTGATTTATCCTGCGTAAATCGAAATCCACGATTATACAGCTGCTGAAAATACTCATTTATACCTTTTCTGTCATTTAAAGTCGGGTACTTATCCGGCATCATGCACGCATTATCAGAATACCTCAAGCTCACAGAATCAATTTGTCCTTCATTGAACCATTGAACAAACTTAGAGGTAGAGCTACATCTTTCAAATTTCTCACGAATAGCCATTTTTTCCTGGGCTCTAGCATTAGAACTAATTGAAAATACTAGAGCTATACAAATGGTTATAAAGGGAACCGATAAAATCAACAGTTTCTTCATTGTGTTTGTTTTTAAGTTAAATAAATCAACGACATATTTATAAAGTTGCTCGAGCCGATTGGTAATAATAAGTCCCACGTTAATGAACTTATTAGCTATCCGATTCGATGAATCATAAACATTATAATCCAGAGCGGCAAAAATTATCCTTACTGTGTAACTCCTTGGGGAAACCTCTCCAGATTCAATCCGTTGAAGGGTTCTCACGTTTAAATTACATTTCTTGACTAGCTCATCTTGAGTTAAACCTTTAGCTTTTCTAAGTTCAGCTATTTTTTTGCCTAAATCTGGTTGCTTCATAATTCATTGAAATTTTGAGCAAGATTATAATTAACCAAAAAACAATCCAAGAATAATCGATGTCTTTATACCGACATTAGAGCGACATTAACCTGACATTACCACAATTGCTAGATTTGATTATAGTTTCAGACAGATAAATCATCTTTTAAACAATCAGTGCAACCACGCATACCTACGTGCAGCCCAACTATTGCTCCACCAAAAGTATGTTAACTTCAGGTATATGTTATTCGCAAACCAAGTTAGGAATATTTTTTAGGGAAAACTGTTTTGGTTTTTCAACGCGACGTTATAGCCCACGGTTTTAACCGTGGGTATTTAATGCGGCTGCAAAATCTTAATGGATTTATCCATTTACCATTTCTTCGATTAGAATGAAATTATAAATGAGTGTCAAATTCCAAACTCCTAATCGCCTAACAACCTAAACCCCTCTCTTAAAGCACACCCGAAAACATGGCAATAAGTTTGGCAGCAGGAAGAAATAGCAGCTGGGCAACCAGGGTCCCAAGAACTCGCGCAACAACCATGTATACAATGTACTTCCGAAACACCGACTCCTTGCACTTGCCCAGCACAACCTCATCGGTCATCATCGACAGAAACGGGTCGATAAAGACAAACATCAGTATGGTGGCTAGGCCATTTATAACGGAAGAGAGCGTGCTTGAAGTTGTTCTTAGGTCTGGATTAAGATAACCTGCATAGAGCGACGAAATTACCCCTACGGTAATAATGGCCACCGCCACAATGTTCATCACAAAAACCCTCCAGGGGAAGTTCTCCTTGAAGTCGAGCTGGGTTATATTCTTCACATCGGGGGAAACAATATTTTCCTTGAGGTAGGCAATTCCACCCTTGGTAAAACCGTAGTAGAGCACCTTGGGTACCGACTTATACACGCTGAACCGGTTAACGGCAACCGACAGAATGCGCTGAAAGGATGGAATGAGCAGCGCGCCAACTATGGTGGCCACCGTGCAGGAGAAAATGATTAGTCGAAAATCGAACAGGTTGCTCCCAATGCCCATCTTTATGTTCTTTTCGATGGTGCTGGCAAGCAGTGGCGCCTGAAATCCGTTGGCCGTTCGCGAAATCAACACCAGAATGTTGAACAGTGCAAAGGAGATGGCAATTCTTCCAGTTCGAATACCTACAATTCGAACGGAGTAGGAAAGCGTGGTGATAAGGTTGATAAGGAAGGTAAGAATAATTACAAAGAAAATGGGGAGGCTCATGGGGGTTGGGCAATTATAGTAATAGCAGTTTATTTCGCCCCTATTACCTCAACAATCTGCTGGTGTAAATCAGGTATTTTATTCTTAACAACATCCCAAACAATGGAGTAGTTAACGCCCATGTAGTCATGAATCAACCTATCCCTCATTCCTGCCATATTCTTCCACATGATCGTATTCCACTTAACTTTAAAATCGGCTGGTATTTTCTTTGTTGCCTCACCAATTATTTCAAGACTTCTAACAACGGCTCTCTTCAACGTTTCATCTTGCAAAAAAATGTCCTTGGTTACGTCGTTTGTGATGACAGACAATATGAAGGAACTCTCGTCTCTAATGTGCTTCAGGTATTCAATAGGCTCTTTAGACATACTCTACCTCATTTAAAATTTTAGGTCCTATATATGGACTCAATCCATTTTTTGTAACTATTTCAACCTTCTCATTTTTGAAGATCTCCTCCAAAATATCGTATGCCGCCATATAGTTATCAAAATTCTCCATTCCCGGTTTAAACTCAATTAGAATATCAATATCACTTTTACTCGATTGCTCACCTCTTAAGTATGATCCAAAAAGACCAATGCTTTGAACCCCCAATCTCGAAAGCTCGGGTTTGTATTTTTTTATGGAAGATAATATGGTCTCTTTTGTAGTCATATTCACAACTTTATCACAAATATAGCAAACTTTGATGTGAGTAGTGCGCCATTTTCAGAATAGCCAGAATCGCTATTAAAATCTTGAGATAATTACACGCTGTTTTCTTTGCTTGCAAACCGTTGAAACGGTTGCTTGCTTTTATGTAATCACCTAACCCACGGTTAAAACTGTGGGCTATGGCTAATCGTCTATTCAACTTTTTTGCACTGCTGCCCAATTGCCTCAAGCTGCTGCCTTACTCGCTGCATTTGCTCCGGCTTAAGATCCTTTACACTAATCACCTTAACGGAATTGTCGAGCGTAAGCTCAATTTCATACTTGCGAACCGTCACGGCACGAATATCGACAATGGCAATCGTCTCCAGCTGGTTATCGTTAGGCATGAAATACCTTACAGTAGTGGCATCCCACTCAAAAAAGTAACGCTCTCTCTTGAAGAATAGCAATCCGAAGAGGATGGCCATAGCACCCTGAAAAATTGCGGTGAGGAAATACCAATCATCACCCTCCACGTTGGGTTCAGAACCCCTAACCAGAATGTATATGGACGTGCCAAACCCAAAGACAAAGCTGAGAAATACAAATCCAAAGATGAGTTTGACAAAGTTTTTGTTGTTGCTAATCCTAATTCTTTCCATCGTGAACCATTTGTTTCAAACGAAAGTAGGAATAATCGAGATAGAACCGGGCAGATGTAGCAACAATTTTCTGGAAAGTTAAAGGATTTTAGACTTCAACAAGGGTTGATAATTCCGGTGCCCACTGTAAATACTCGGAATATTCTAGTGCCATTTCAGCAACCAATCAGCCATTCTGATGCTACCCGTTCATCCAACTCTTTAGCGCCATGGCCTTGTCGCGGCTAACGATAATCTTCTCACCCAGCTGGTTTTTGAGGTGAAGCACCAGCTTTCCATTGAAGTAGGCTTCAAATTTCTCAATGGCGTTAAGGTTAACAATGGCTTGGCGGTTGGCGCGGAAGAAGAGCGCCGGATCGAGCTCCGGCTCCAGCTTATCGAGCGACTGCGAAATGGGATACTGCTTGCCATCGAAGGCCACCACAAAGGTCACCTTGGTATCCACATAAATGTAAGCCACATCGTCCATTGGCAACGAAAAGAAGGCTCCCCTTTTCGACACCAGAATACGTCGGCGGTAGCTCAGCTGCGAGTTGGTTATCTCCTGCGCCAAAGTGTGGTAATCAATGGCTACGTGTTCTTCCGGCTGAATAAGTTCCAATATCTTCTCAAACTTAACAATGGCCTGCTCCAGCTCATCCTTCTTAATGGGCTTTAGCAAATAGTGGATGCTATTAAGTTGAAATGCCCTAAGCGCATGCTCGTGGTAGGCGGTGGTGAACACAATGCCGCTCTCCACCTCTATCTCATTAAAAATCTCGAAGCAGCTACCATCGGCCAGCTCAATGTCCATAAAGATGATTTCAGGGTGCGGGTTGGAGGAGAGCCATGCCACCGTATCCTTCACGCTCTGAAGCATGGCTAGCACATCCCAGGCTGGACGGAGCTCAGCAATCATGTTCCTAAGCATAGCTCCGGTGTGAACCTCGTCCTCAACAATAACCACTTTAACGTCCATTTTCCATCTGAATTAGTGGTAGCTTAACGGTAAAACTCTGCTCATCCTTTTCAACCAAAATGGGATTGCTGGTTAGAAACTGAAAACGCTTCTCCAAATTCTGTAGACCAGTGTTGGTAGAGTAGGTTGTCTTCTTAGGGTTAAGGTTATTGGTTACTGTTACGTGCCCGTTCTGAGCCTTCACCTCAATGTGAAGTTGGGAGGTGAGCGCAGCCACGTTGTGCTTAATGGCATTCTCCACCAAAAACTGAAGGCTTAGTGGCGCCAGCTGGTAGTCCAGCAAGGTTTTATCCACCGAGTAAGTTATCAGAAGTCCATCGCCCAACCGAATCTGGTGAAGCGAAAGGTAAGCCTTTATAAACTTCAGTTCATCCGACAGCGGTACCGACAACTTTTCCTTACTCTGCAGCACGTAGCGGTACACATCGGAAAAGTTCTCCGCCATACCAACTGCAGCGTCGGGGTCTGTTTTTATAATGGCAATGAGCGTGCTCAGGTTGTTGAAGAGAAAATGGGGGTTAATCTGGTCCTGCAGCGCCACGTAATCGAGGCGAAGTTTCTCCTGCTGCAGCTTCTCGTTTTCCAACATTACGGTGGTTAAGCTCTGGTGGTAGTTATACACAATGAGCAGAAAGACGTAGATAAGCACAAACATTATAAACAAGGCGACGCTAAGGTAGAACTGGCTCGGTTCCATTGCCAAATCTTCACCAAACATGGGCTTAAACCACAAGGCCACCACGAACCACAGCACAAACCATATTGCAGAGAAGGCAAAAAGCATGGAGAAACGCTTCCGCGTTTTCAGATGCCAAGGGTACCTGTGGGCAATCAACTGGTTAAATACAAAAATCCCCTCACTTATCACAAACATAATGGAAAAGAGGAAGAGTGGACCACCCCAGGTGAAAGGCTCATGGGGGAACATCAGCTGCTTTATAATGGTTATCATGAGCGCAGTGGTAACCACCCCAAAAAGCAACCTCGACTTAAAGTTGAAAAAAACGTGAGGTCGTATGCTCCCCCATTCAAATCGGCAATCTCTCTCTCCCATTTTACTCCTTTGTAACCGAGCATTCATTAGTTAATCATCCTAACAACACGATTTTCAAATATAGCCAATATGGTGCAACGGCCATGCACAACCTGCTGCCCAATGACCCAATTCGCCAACCGACCAGCTACTGCCTTAACAAGCAACGAAAATAAGAAAATGGAAACCCAAGCTAAGGGACAAACCTCCTCAACCGACAATAATAGAGCGCGAAACGTAGAAATGGGGAGGGTGAAAAGGAGAAGGACAACCAGCTACAACGACATGGCGACAACCATCAGTGGGGTAACACGTTGCTGTAGTCCATTGGGGTCGGGCGTTACTAACAGTCTGAGGTATGCTCAATTGGGAAATTCGGAGCACTCTCACTTACGGCATAAAGCATGTACCGATGAAGCAAACCTTTGAAAATCGATTCCCGGTTATGGTCTATATTGCTTGTGTGCAGTTCTTTTGTAGATATATTCGCTTACAAAGCACACTAGGATGAAAGAAATGGCTAAAATTACTCCAAGTCGATTCGAGGAATACTGCTGTTCTATTAAAATTACCAATGCTGTCAAACCTAAAAGAAAGCCGATTATTGGAATTGCTTTAACACCGTTTAGCGTTTTTGACAATTTAATGCCAATATAATTCACAAGCGTAAAAATCAATATAAAGCCAACGCTACCAGCCGTGGAAATACTTTCTAGGTTTACGGTATTCACAACAATCAATGTTAGGATGGTTGTTATCAATAATCCAACGGGGTGATTCCACAGCCTACCAGTCAGCTGGTGCGGAAGCTCATCATCTTCAGCAATTTCGTAGCTAACCCTGCTGCCTCCATACAACGAAGCATTAATTGCCGAAAAAGTTGAGATCAAGGCGGCTATGGTAATAATAGTAAAACCAACTTGTCCAATCATTGGCTTTGCAGCTTCTGCTAGCACGTAATCCTGAGCATTTGCAATCGCCTTAAAGGGCAAAGAACCGACTGTTATTATGGCTATTATAATGTATAGCAGAATCACAAAAATCACAGTAAAATAGTATGCTC
>Ga0307375_10007383_pt1 | contig 10038 bp, 10 predicted proteins | sample TR1MG_FD_202531 | JGI IMG/M metagenome (GOLD analysis project Ga0307375, IMG submission 202531) | Soil microbial communities from Risofladan, Vaasa, Finland - TR-1 | ecosystem: Environmental > Terrestrial > Soil > Coastal area > Acid sulfate soil | place: Finland: Risofladan, Vaasa | collected... | reverse complement strand
GAAAATTCCCGAGCTCGAGCTGGTGCCCCCCGCGGCCGACGCGGCGAGGGGGGCCTGCATCCTCGCCCGCTCCCTCGTCGCCGCACACTGAAGGATTAGGGCCCGCAGCGGCCAAGTTTGGGCTGAGCGGGCCTGGAAGCTCAATTCCCGGCGCCGCCCGTGGTCGATGGCGTCGAGGTGGCCGCGGGGACGGGCGTGGCTGTGGCCGCGGGCGCTGGGGCAGCGGAAGGCGCCTCCGATGCGGGTGGCGGCGGTACGGCGGACAGCTGGGCAAGGCCCGACCTGAGCGAGTCGATGGCATTCTGGATCTCAGCCTTGCCCGGGAAGCCCTTCTTGGCATGCTCCTCAGTCGCGTCGAGGAGGGGGCCGACATCCTTGAGGTCGCCGGGACCATTTGCCGTCTTCAGGACGATCATCGCCTTGTAGATGCCGAATATCGTCATGGCCGCGTCGTTGGAGGCATAGGCGGCCAGGCCCCTATCGAGGAAGGGAAGGCAGGCGGCCGGATCGCCCGAATCGAACCAGGTCTTTACCAGGCTCGAGATCACCTGGGGGTCGGGGCCGAAGCGCGTGAGCGCGAGATCGGCGGCGGCGTTCGCCTTCTCCTGATCTCCCCTCGAGACGAAGATGAGGTGTCTATAGAGATAGGGCCGCGGACTGTCGGGCGATTCCTTTTCGGCCAGGCTGAGATAGGCCTCTACCCTGTCATCCTTGCCGGCCAGGGCCGCGCCCTGGGCGGCGAGACTGAGACCGGAGACCCTCGAGTCCTTGTCGGGGTCGGTCGCGAGGCCTGCGTCGATGAGGGCGAGACCGTCCTCGTAGCGCTCCTGCATGAAAAGGGCTATCGCGTGATCGTAACGGAGCCGCGCGATGGGATTGCCTAGGCCCTCGGCCGCGACGGCGAGGACCTCGGCATCGGGGGCGTCTCCCCTATTGATGGCGAGCTCGGCCTCTGCCTGGAGACTCGCGGCGTCATAGGCGCCGGCGGCGCGGGCGGCGGCGCGCGCATCGGTCTCTCGTGCCAGGATCTCGTCGTCGGGCATGCGCCAGGCGCCCGGATACAGGCTGGCCACCTCGCCGAGGTAGCGCCCGAGTTCGAACTCCAAGGCAGGTACCGGGGCGATTTTTGCGGCATTCTGGGCCTCTGCCAGGGCAACCGGATCGAAGGGGACGGCGCCCTCGCCCTTCGCTCCGGTGCGAGCCGTCTCGAGGGTCATGCCGCTAGCGAGGTCGACGAAGGTGAAGGCGAGATGCTCTTTCGTATCGGCATGGCCATCGAGGGCCAGGGCTATGGATTTCGCGAGGAGCCAGGGGTCGTTGCCTGCGGCATCGGCGCTCGAGAGGGTATCCCAGGCGCTCTTCCACTGCCCCTTGGCGGCAAGGGCGTCGACGGCAGCAAGGACCTTTTGCACGGCGGCGGGAGCCGAGGCCCAGAGATCGACCCTGGGAGGAACCTTGACTGTCGCTAGGGGCCGAGGCGCGGGCATCGGCGCCGGCGAGGCAGTGGCATCGGGGGCCGGCGCCGCATCGGGGGCCGGTGTAGTCGCGGCGGGAGACGGCGCCGCCGAAGTCCCGGCACCTGTCCCGGCGGCCGTCTGCGCAAAGAGGCTCCCGGCGAATACGAGCGCGATCGGCAAGCCCATGAGTAGCTTCCGTAGTGAATACTTCATTTACTGCTCCAATTCCGGATCCTGCTGATCCAGGTCCAGGCGGGAATCCATGCGATCCCTGTCCGAGGCCGTTCGAGCCACGCCTGAACGGCGCTTCCTTCGACATGCGCGACGGGCCCCTGCCGGGCGAGGATCGCCGGTCGAGGGTACAGGGAGGGGCGGAAGGCGTCAAGGAATCGAGGAGCCTCCCTTACCCTTTCCCACGAGTCCGACGATCGGCTACTGTTCCCGCGTGAAACATGAAAGCCCGGCGTGGCTGCTCGCACAGCGCCTACCGACCCTGCTTAGGGCCTTCCGCCAAGGCCCAGCCAGGAGTCTGCCCCTTGCGGGGCGAAGGGGATCGACAGCCGCCCTCGACAAGGATGAAACGGCCAGAATCGGCGAGGCCCTCCTCAGGCTCCAGCGTGGCCTTACGAGCGAGCGGAGTCTCGCCGGCCGTTCGGGAGGTTTCGGCTATATGGACTCGCCGGAACTCCTCGGGGCCTACCTCCTGTACTACTGGCCCGTCTCCTATCTCGAGGCAATTCTATCCCTCGCCTTCCTCGGCCGAAGCGCGAAACGGGTCCTCGACCTCGGTTCCGGCCCCGGCCCCGCAGCGGCGGCCTTCGTCGACGCGGCGGGCGCGACCGAACTCGTCCTTGCCGACGACAGTCAAGCGGCCCTCTCCCTCGCCGAGGGCCTCCTCTCCGAGGAGGCCGGTCTCCGCAGCCTCAGAATCGATTTCGAGGGCGGAGAGGTCCCCGAACTCGGCCTCTTCGACGCGATAGTCGCCTCCCACCTCCTCAACGAGCTCTGGAAGGGCCGAGCGGATCGCATCGAGCGACGGCTCGCCTTTGTCGAGGCCCAGACCTCGCGTCTCGCGTCGGGCGGCTTCTTCCTTGCCATCGAGCCGGCCACCCTCGCGGCCAGCAGGGATCTCCTATCGCTCAGGGACGCCTTGGCCGCGAAGGGCTGGCGCATCCTTGCTCCCTGCCCCTCTTCCCTTCCCTGCCCCATCCTCGCCGCCGGCGAAGGCCGCAGCTGCCACGGCGAGGCCTCATGGAAGCCTCCCGAGCCGGTGGCTGGCCTGGCCGCGAGGGCCGGCCTCGACCGCGACTCGGTGAAGTGGTCCTTTTTCATCGCCGAGCCCCCCGGCCCCTCGCCCGCCTCGTCGCCCGCCTCGTCGCCGGCCTCGTCGCCGGCCCTGGCGATGATACCGGTCATTGAAACGACATACGAAACAACCAACACCGACATAATCGAAGGCAGGATCGTCTCGGAAGGTCTCCTCAACAAGGCTGGCCGACTGCGTTTCGCCCTCTGTTCGGGGGGAAGGCTCCTCGGGCTTTCGGCGAAGGCCGCCTCTCCCCTCAGCGCGAGACTTGGCTTCGCCGACCTGCGCCGCTACGATCGACTCAAGGTGGAGGCTGCCGAGACCCGCGAGAGCGGCCTCGGCCTCGTCGAGCAAAGCCGCCTCTTCATCGAAGCCGCGCCGCGAATCGAGGCTAAGCCGAGAATCGAGGCTAAGCCGAGAATCGAGGCTAAGCCGCGAATCGAGGCTATACCCCGAAAGGACATTCCATGAATGCCGATGAACTCCGCGCCTCGGTCGAGGCCACCGTCGTTTTCGAGTTCGCCCGCTCGGGCGGACCCGGCGGCCAGAACGTCAACAAGGTGAACAGCAAGGCGACGGCCAGACTCTCCATCGAAGGTCTCGGTCTCGCCGAGGCCGACCTCGGCCTCCTTCGAGCCCGGCTCGCGGCCCGCCTCATCGAGGGAGCCTACCTCGCCGTCTCGGCGAGCGACACGCGAAGCCAGCTTCTCAATCGCCAACTCGCCGTCGAGCGGCTCGTTGCCCTCATCGCCGCCGCCCTCCGCCGCGAAAAGCCGCGGAGACCCACGGCCCCCACGAGGTCCTCGCGTGAGAGACGCCTCTCGTCCAAGCGCCGGGATTCCCAGATCAAGAAGGGAAGGAACTCGCGCTTCGACGATTGAAGCCGGTCCGAAGTCCCTCAGGTCCCAAAGCCGATGGCCGATATCCTCGCGCCCATGAGCATGCCCCTGTAGGCCGCCTGTCCGGGGTCCTTGCCGGCCGCCCCGGCGATCACGTGGAGGGGGAGGAGGTGCTCGCTCCGCGGGTGGCACTCGAGGGCGTGGGGGGCGGTCATCCAATTGACGAGGGCCCCCCTGCGCTCTTGGGGATCGGCCAACGCGACACTCCGCTCGAGCCAGTCGTCGAAGGCCGCCGATATAGGCCCCACCGAGTCGTCGCCCGAGAAAAAAGCACGGAGATTGTGATAGCTCATGCCGCTCCCGACGATGAGGACCCCCTCGTCCCGCAGGGGCTCGAGGGCCCTGCCGACCTCGTAGTGGGCGACGGGATCGAGGCCGCGGATCAGGGAGAGCTGGGCCACGGGAAGTCTCGGCTCGGGGAAGGCGACCATCAGGGGGACGAAGGTTCCATGGTCGTAGCCGCGCTCGAGTTCGCGGGCCGTCTTGATTCCGGCCGCGGCAAGAAGCTCCTCCACCCGGGCAGCGAGACGCGGATCGCCTGGAGCCGGCCACTTGATGTGGTAGCTATGCTCGGGAAAGCCGCCGTAGTCGTAGAGCATGCCGGGCCGCTCGCCGAAATGGATGGTCGGCCTGGGCTCCTCCCAGTGGGCCGAGATCACGAGGATGGAGGTCGCCCCCGAGGCCTCGACCACGGCGCCGAATTTGGAGAGCCACGAGGCGAGGGCCTTGTAGCCGACTTCGTCACCGGTATCGGAAAGGACGTTCCAGGGCCCTCCGCCATGGGGCAGGTACCAAACGGGCAGGCGTCGTGCCATCGCCTCCCTCCTTTCATCGCTGTCGGCTGAAGGTACTCATCATGGGGCTCGCCGCAAAATCGCGTCGCGATGCGCAGCTTCGCGATGCGCAGCATCGCGACACCTCTACCCCATCGGGCCCCGAGCGATTATCATTCTCGGACATGTCATCGCAAGCCCTCAAGATCGCATCCTTCTTCGGCTGGTCGAACTCGGGAAAGACCGGTCTCCTCGCCGGCCTCGTCGAGGCCTATCGACATCGAGGCCTCGCCTGCGGGGCGGTCAAGAGCAGCCGCCATCCCGGCGATTTCGGGGACGAGGGCAAGGACACGGGTCGATTCAGGGCCGCGGGGGCGAGCCCCGTCCTCTATTTCGGCGCGGGCGAGGCCAGGACCTCCGTCCTCTTCATGCAGAGCCCGAGCTCTCCCGATCGCGCCTGGCTCGAGGGCCTCTTTGCCGGTGTGGACCGCCTCCTCGTCGAGGGCCTCGAGGTCGAGGGCGCCCTCCGCATCCTCGTTGAGGCGGGGGACCGCATCGACAAGCGCGGAGCGTCGGAGGTGGATTTCCTCGTCAGCGACGACGAGCGAAGGCGGCTCGCCTTCGAAAGCGAAGGGAAGAAGGCCTTTCCGCACGAGGCCATCGAAGCCATACTTGATGCATTGGAGGAAGCATGGAAAGGGAAGTGACGCTCAGCTGCGACGGCAAGGCCGTCCCGCTCAACGATTTCGCCAAGACCGTCGTGATCAACATCGTCGCCGCCCTCGTCGGCACCCTCAAGAAGGGCGACGGCGACGGAGACATCCAGATCAAGATCGGTCCGCGCAAGTAGGCCTTGCGACGGCAATCGTCGCCGCCTTGCCTCGCTACTTCAAATAGATCGGCTTGGCCTCGTAATGCGTATGGAGAATCTCGTGCGCCTTGTGGCTGCCCGGCGCGTCGAGAAATTCCTCGTACACCCTCTTGATGTGGGGATTGAGGTGGGATGAACGATAGGTCGACCGATCGTCGTCGTCGTAGATGCCCCTGATGCGGAGTTTGCGAACCTCGTCCGTGCAGCCATAGGGCTGGCCGCCGCCGCCGATGCAGCCGCCGCGGCAGGCCATCACCTCGATGAAATGCCAGGGCACTTCCTCGCCCGCCTCTCGCGCCTTCTTGACCTGTCGGAGCACCGTCTCGATGTTGCCCATCTGGTGCGCGACCGCCACGCGGATCTCGGTTCCCTTTATGTTGACCACCGCCTCCTTGATGCCGGAGATACCCCGGACGCCGGTAAAGTTCACGTCCTTGAGCTCCTCTCCCGTGATGAGGGTGTGGGCAGTGCGCAGAGCCGCCTCCATGACGCCGCCCGTCGCCCCGAAGATCACCCCGGCTCCGGTGTAGGGCCCCATCGGCGAGTCGGCCTCCTCGTCGGGAAGATTGACGATGTCGATGCCCGCCTGCTTGATCATCCTCGCCAGCTCCCTTGTCGTCAGGGTCACGTCGACGTCCTTGAAGCCCGAGGAGTACATCGACTCGTCGCGGGAGTTCTCGTACTTCTTCGCGGTGCAGGGCATGATCGAGACGCTGAAGACCTTGGCGGGGTCTATCTTCGCCTTGGCCGCCCACCAGGTCTTGATCATCGCGCCCATCATCTGCTGCGGCGACTTCGCGGTGGAGAAGTTGGGAATCATTTCCGGCCAATACTTCTCGAGATAGTCCACCCAGGCGGGACAGCAGGTGGTGATGAGGGGAAGAGGCCCCTCCCCCGCGGCCCCGCCGTTTCCGACCGTGGCGGTCCGGCCGGCTTCGGCCTTCGCGGCCGCGGTGAAACGTCTCACGAACTCGGTGCCCTCCTCCATGATGGTGAGATCGGCAGCGAAGTTGGTGTCGAAGATCACGTCGAAGCCGAGCCTGCGCAGGGCCGCGTAGATCTTCTTCGTGAGGTTCGTGCCGGGCGGCAACCCGAAGGCCTCGCCGAGGGCCACGCGGACCGCCGGCGCTATCTGCACCACGCAGGTCTTCTCGGTCTCGCCCGTCTTCATCAGGGCCTCCCAGACCTCGGCGGTCTGGTCGTTCTCGTAGATGGCCCCCACGGGACAATGGGCCGAACACTGGCCGCAGCGGATGCAGGGGCCCTCGCCGAGAAGCACGTCTCCGGCCGGCGCTATCCGGGTCTTTTCGCCCCGGCCGAGGAACTCGACGGCCCAGACATTCTGCATGTCCTGGCAGACCTTGACGCAGCGCCCGCAGCGGATGCATTTCTCGGGATTGAGGACGATGGCCCCCGTCGAGTCGTCCACCGGCAGCATGCGCAGACGCTTGGGAAAGGGCTGTTCGCGGACGCCGAACTCTGCGGCGAGTCGCTGGAGCTCGCACTCCTGGTTGCGCGGGCAGGCCAGACAATCGTCGGGATGGGTCGAGAGGATGAGCTCGATGACGGTCTTCCTGGTCTGGACGAGCTCCGCGTCCGTCGTAATTATGTCCATTCCCTCCTCTAAGGGGGTGCAGCAGGCCCGGAGGAGCTTGGGGCTCTTTCCGTTCTTCACGACGCAGAGGCCGCAGGCGGCCCAGGGCTCGAGGTCGTCGTTGTGGCAGAGCTTCGGTATCTTCACGTGGAGCTTCTCGGCGGCCTCGAGGATGGAGCTGCCCTCCGCCACCTCCACGATCTTCCCGTTTATCTTCGCCTTGACCATTGTGTCCTTCCCCTTATGCCTTGACGACGGCGCCGAACTTGCACGAGGTGAAACAGGCGCCGCACTTTATGCACCTGCCCAGGTCGATCACGTGAGGTCCCTTCCTCTCGCCCGCTATGCAGGAGGCCGGGCAGTGCCTGGCGCAGAGACCGCAACCGATGCATTTCTCGGCCGAGATCGAGTAGGTGACGAGGGCCTTGCAGGAGCCCGAGCGGCAGCGGTGGTCGCGGATATGCTCCTCGTACTCCTCGCGAAAGTGCCTGATGGTCGAGATGGTCGGGTTGGCCGCCGAACCGCCGAGCATGCACAGCGAGGCCTTGGTCATTGCCTGGCCGATCTTCTCGAGCTTGGCCAGGTCGCCCTCCTCGCCCTCGCCCTTGGTGATGCGTTCGAGGATAGAGTGCATCTGGTTCGTGCCGATGCGGCAGGGGGCGCACTTGCCGCAGGACTCGTCGACGCAGAACTCCATGTAGAACTTGGACACGTCAACGACGCAGTCGTCCTCGTCCATGACGATCATGCCTCCCGAACCCATCATCGAGCCGAGGGCCGAGAGGCTCTCGTAGCTGATGGGGGCGTCGAGGTCATTTTCGGTGATGATGCCGCCCGAGGGCCCGCCGGTCTGCACGCCCTTGAACTTCTTCCCGCCCCGGATGCCGCCGCCGATGTCGAAGATTATTTCGCGCAACGTGGTGCCCATCGGCACCTCGACGAGACCCGAATTGTTGATCTTGCCGGTGAGTGCGAAGACCTTGGTGCCCGTCGATTTCTCCGTGCCGATAGAGGCGAACCAGCGACCGCCCTTCAGGATGACCATGGGCACGTTGGCGAAGGTCTCGACGTTGTTGATGACGGTGGGCTTCTTCCAGAGCCCGCTCGTGGCCGGGTAGGGAGGTTTGGGCACCGGCATGCCCCGATTGCCCTCGAGAGAGCGCATCAGGGCCGTCTCCTCGCCGCAGACGAAGGCCCCGGCTCCCAGCCTGATCTCGAGCTCGAAGTCGACTCCCGAGCCGAGAATGTCCTTGCCGAGGAGGCCGTATTCCTCGGCCTGACCGATGGCTATCTTGAGCCGCTCGATGGCCAGCGGATACTCCGCCCTTATGTAGACGTAGCCCTTCGTCGCGCCGACGGTGTAGCCGCAGATCGCCATTGCCTCCACGACGGAGTGCGGATCGCCCTCGATCGTCGCGCGGTCCATGTAGGCGCCCGGATCGCCCTCGTCCGCGTTGCAGATGACGTACTTCACGTCGCCGGGCGCCACCCGCGTCAGCTCCCATTTCACGCCCGTAGGGAAGCCGGCGCCGCCGCGGCCGCGGAGACCCGAGGTCTTGAGCTCCTCGACCACCTCCTCGGGCCTCATCTCGAAGAGGACCTTCGCGAGGGCCGCGTAGCCCTCCCGGGCTATGTACTCGTCGATATTCTCCGGATCGATGACCCCGCAATTGCGCAGTACTATGCGAAACTGCTTGTTGTAAGAGCCGCCCTCCGGAACTCGGGTGGTCGCGGCGAGTCGGGCCTCCTTCCGGTAGACGAGGCGTCCGACGTCCCTTCTGGCCCCGACGCGCTCGGCGATCAGCTCCGCCGCGTCCTCGACCCCGACGCCGCAATAAAAGGCATCCGAGGGCAGGACCTTGACGACAGGCCCCTTCTCGCAGAATCCGAAACAGCCGGTCCGGATTATCTGCACCTCGTTCTTGAGGCCCTGGGCCTCCGCCTGTTGGTGGAGGGCGAGGAAGAGTTCCTCGGACTTCCCCGATTGACAGCCCTCGCCGCCGCAGACGAGGAGGTACTGCTTCTCGGCGACGACCCCGTCCCTGGCGCCGCGGACGGCCGGGCCTTCCGCGATCTTCCGGTCCCCGTCCATCATTCGTCTCCCCTGTTCGTCGCGACGATGTCTCCCGCCGGCCGATCCTGTATGTGACCGTCGATCAGGGTCTTCTCCACGATATGTTTCCGCACGAGGCGTTTTGCGACTTCGGCCGTCACCCTGCCGTAGATCACCGTCGGCATGCCCGGCACGGCGATCTCGACGGTGGGCTCGACCTGGCAGAGCCCCATGCAGCCTGTCTGCTTCATCTGGACCTCGTCCTCGAGGCCGAATTCCGCCACCGACTTCCTGAGTTCCTCCCAGGCCGCGCGGGCCCCCGCGGCGATGCCGCAGGTGCCCATTCCGACGACGATGCGGGTCGTCGGCGAAGCCTGGAGGGTCGTAGGATGCTTCGCCTTCATGGCGACGCGGTGCTCCTCGAGCGACGCAGGGGTCATCTTGGCCATTTTCACCCTCCTCGGCTCAGGCCGATTTGTATTTGGCGATGATGTCGACGAGTTCTTCCTTGCTCACCTTCGCGTGCACATCGTTACCGACCATGAGGACGGGGGCGAGGCCGCAGCAGCCGAGGCAGCGCACCGCGTCGATGCTGAAGAGACCGTCGTCGGTCACCTCCTCCCCGTCGATACCCAGGAGGTCGCGGGCCTCGTCGAGGAGGCCCTGGGAACCCTTGAGATAGCAGGCGGTTCCGAGGCAGATGGCGATCCTGTTTTTGCCGGGCTTCGTCGTCTTGAAAAAATGATAAAAGGTGATCACCCCGTAGATCTTGGCGAGAGGAAGATCTATCGCCCGGGCCAGGCCTTCGGCCGCGACCCTCGGGATATAGCCGTATTCTTCCTGGATCTTATGCAGGAGCATGATGAGGTTCCCCGGCCTGTCCTTCCATTCAGCGATAAAGGCGCTGAGCTCAGGCGAGAAGCCCGTTTCAGTCATCTCCATGTCAGCCTCCGAAGGATAAAGATAACTACATATCTATATTATTTACCCGATACTATTACAAAGAACGGCATTTGTGCTAGCCCCATGCAGAAAAGTTCTTTCCCTTTGTAGGAGAGTGGCAGACATTCTATAATTGCCCCATG
>Ga0307375_10007382_pt1 | contig 10039 bp, 7 predicted proteins | sample TR1MG_FD_202531 | JGI IMG/M metagenome (GOLD analysis project Ga0307375, IMG submission 202531) | Soil microbial communities from Risofladan, Vaasa, Finland - TR-1 | ecosystem: Environmental > Terrestrial > Soil > Coastal area > Acid sulfate soil | place: Finland: Risofladan, Vaasa | collected... | reverse complement strand
TTTCAGAATCTTCAGCCTGGACAATAAGAATTGGGCTCGGTTCATCAATGGGTTTGTTGAAGACCGCCTCGGATAGCTCCAACCCAAAAAGGGAAGTTATATCCTCTTGCGTGCGCCAAAGGACTTCGCTGGCGGTAGCTGGCAATGACCCATCTTCTGCAGGAGCTTCCAAAGGCTGGTTTTTGACGGCGTTCCAAATAGCCAAAAAGTCTCCAGTAGCAATATCACTTTGGGCCTGCTCAGCTTCTTCTTGTGAGTCGAATAATAGGTAAAAGAAACTTGCCTGTAACGCTTCGTCAGAAAGCTCGGCTTCACGCACCAACTCCTCCAACAAGCGTTCTTCGAAAAGTTGCGCTCTTATAACATCTCGAAATATCGATTCATCGATTCCAAGATCCCTGAACTGGCCAATCGTTTCGTCAAATGTTTCTTGAAACGAATCCTTTGATATAGGGGTTGCGGTTGGCGGCGGGGTGCTTGTCGGTCCAGATGTCGGCGATGGTACGGGAACACTCGTTGCCAGATCTCCAGAGATAACCTCGCTGACGATCGGTGTAAGGGAAGGAGTGGGTATGGGTGTTTTAGTCGCAGTTGGTAGCGGCGTAGGTGCAGCACCGCCGAAGAAACCGAACGCCTCTTCAATTTCTTTCTGCACATCATCTTCCGAGACATGGATTCCCCGTTCCTCAGCCGCCTGTCGTATGAGTTCTTCATCAACTAACTCGTCAACGACGAATTGACCAAGAGTTGGGGGATCTTCCAAAAGGGAGATCTGTTGTCCGGCGTATTGCTGAACCTGGCCAATATCCTGGTTAAAAGCCTCGGCAAGATCTTCGATACCAATGATCAATTGTCCACGTTGGAATCGCACCCGCTCCTGCCAGTCAGCCAACGATATCTCAGTATCGTTGATTGAAGCGACTGGAGCATCAGGTTTGATAATCAATTCGTTGATAATACCAATGAGAAAGACCAGTGCCACCAGCCCGATAATACCTATTATTACCAGCCTGATCTGTCTTGTCTGACGATCATGCTGTCGGGCAATCAGTACTTCTTTTCGGCTCTGACGGAGTTGTTCTTCTTGATCTTCTACGCGTTTTTTTGCCATGAGAGAAATGACCTGGGAATAACTAATCGACCACGAAAGGCAATAATGCCAGGTGTCGTGCTCTTTTTATCGCTTTTGCTAGACCGCGTTGGTGTTTGGCACAAGTCCCGGTTTGTCTGCGTGGACGAATTCGCCCGTGCTCCGTCAAATACCGCCGGAGAAGTTCATAATCTTTATAGTCAATGTAACTAGCTTTTTCAACACAAAACGCACAGATTCTTCGCTTGCGATGATACGGGCTATCCGATAATCTCGCGTCGTTTCTATCGTCGTATGAATTATTCTGACTCATTATTTACTCCTGCATTTACCCAAATAATTAAGAGAATCCATCCGTGATCTTGTTTGCACATTCTCAGCTATTGCTCAGGTACATTAATCAAGTCCCAGTACTAATCTTGCACTCGCCATGGCGCGAAGATTATCACGGTATAAGTTCAACTGAGTTCAACCTTGGAATAATCTTGGGTACGCCCCGGACGATGCTTCGCCGATGATTCCGCTTTAAAAACGGTTGCTCATTAGCTGGATACACAACTCAGATTTAGACTTCTTTGTTCACCACGAGATGGCGCAAAATCTCATCAGAAAACAGGATATTCCGTTCAATTTCGTTAACCCTTGAGGGTTCCAGATGAGCTTCATAAAAAACGTAGTATCCATCGGTAAAGTTTTCAATAGGATAGGCCATAGACCTGAGCCCCCAATGTTTTGGAAGCGGTTTATCTGACTCCTCCTCCCCATGAGTGAGCCACCCCTCAACATTATTGAGGAGTTCCTCTCTCGCATTGTCATCGATATCCGGTCTTAATATTAACGTGACTTCATAATCCCGCATGCTGCCTTATCTCCTTTCCTTGGATTTGCTCCAGCGAGCCTTAGCCCTTGGTCATTGCCAAGAGCGGAACACGGCATTTATTACCGCGCAACAGCCAAAAAGCATATCACATAACTAAAAATAATCAATGTTTTCTGATGTGTTATTTTGGCAAGTTCCAGCATTAGGTATAATTAGCCGTTTTATTATGAGTTGTCGTCAAGATGGTCTCAACTTTTCCGCCCTACAGGAATTTTCAAAGTAGATGATTGATAATATGTTTAGCCGCTGCCAGAGAATAGTTTTACGATTGACAATTGGGCTTTTTACCCTACTGTTGCTTCTGGCGGTTTTAGAGCTATCACCACCTGGAACTGCGCTTGCTCAAGGTCATACTAACCTGGTCCTGGCCTTTTATTATGCCTGGTATGAACCGGGTTCATTTGGACCGGGAAAGACACCTTATCAACCCCCAAGTCCCTATTTATCGGCCGATGCCGGAGTTATCCAGCGACATGTGAGTCAGGCTCAATCAGCCGGGATAAATGGATTTGTACAAAGTTGGTATGGTCCCGCACCTCAACAAACCGAATCGAATTTCCAGACGTTGTTAAACGTTTCCGGAGGAAGTGGCTTTAAGGCAGCTGTTGATTTCGAATCAGCCAGCCCGTATTTCGCCAATAACAGTGATCGAATAGCCGCACTGAATCATTTACTCGGCACTCATGCCAATCATCCCGCTTATCTTCGCGTTGATGGCAGACCGGTGATTTTCTTTTGGGCAAACTGGATCCTCGGCGTCGGTGACTGGGCGGCCATCCGGGAACAGGTGGATCCGGGTCACAATAGTATTTGGATTGCCGAAGGAGGTAGCCCTGAATATCTTGCGGTTTTTGATGGCCTCCATCTATACAACATCGCCTGGTCCAATGGTCCCGCCGGAACCGCAGCCACTTGGGCGGCAAGAACCCGTGAAGCGAGCAACACCTACGGCAGCTACAAATACTGGGTTGCCACCGCCATGCCGGGCTTTAACGATTCATTATTAGGTCGGGGCGATTCAACTGTCGTTCGGGATCGTGGCGGCGGGTCATATTATCAAGCAAGTTTTGGCGGCGCCGCGGCTAGCTCGCCAGATATGCTGATCATCAACTCCTTCAATGAGTGGGCTGAGGGAAGCAACATAGAACCCAGTGTTGAATTCGGCAACCAATATCTTGACCTGACATCACAATTGAGCGCTGGTTTCAGATCGGGCTCTTTACCACCTGTGGTTATCCAGCCAGCCGCGACGGCCGGTCCCTCCCTTACCCCATCTGTGACACCGACGTCTGGCCCGTCACCAACCCCAACCAATACTCCGTTACCGACGAAAACCCCTACTCCTATCGCTTCGCCAACTCCGCTTACCGACGGATCTATTGTTTATGAGGCGATTCCCGGAGACTCGTTCCTCGCTATTGCCGATCGTTTTGGTCTTGATGTGAACTCAATTTATGAGTTGAACGGGCTATCGGCCGAATCCTTATTGACCATCGGTCAGAGGCTTATTATTGGTTATGGTGCTAAAGTAGAAGGCGGTACGAGCGATCGGGTCTATCCCGGCGCTACGATTCGCGATGATGGCTCGGCCGTCTACCGGGTCAAAGAAGGGGATACACCTATCGGAATCGCCAGCTTATATGGGTTATCGCTCGATGAGTTGTACGAGATGAATAGCGATTTCTCTGCTGATAGCATACTGCGAATTGACCAGGAATTAATTGTCGGTCGGATTCCCATCCCAAAGGAAGTTGGTGGATCAACTGACATGCCAACAGCTACGGCGGTAGCCCCAGCGACAATTACCCCCGAGCCAACTACTGAACCATCACCGCCTCCTCCAGATCCTTCTCCATCGGCAACGCCGACCATCGGGGCAACTGTAACCGTTGACCCAGCAGCAAGCGCAGATACACAAACGTCAATTACGGGTAATACGACAATCTTGTTACTCTTTATTGGCGTTGTACTCTTATTAGCCGCTGTTGGAGGAATATTGCTCTACCTGGGTCGAAACAAGTAGCAACCTGGCAAGACTTCGTTCAAAAAGCTTTGTCTATAGACCCTGGCTAAAATCGTCTACCGGGAAATTAAGGCTTCCGATAAGGCCTCTGTCAACGATGTGCAGGCAATCACCTCCAGTTTGGCAGGTATCTTGCCCAGGACTTTTTTTGCTCCCCGGGGGATCAAACAGCGGCGAAACCCCAGTTTGTCTGCTTCCCTTAACCGAATGTCAAGTTGGCGAACGGTTCTTAATTCACCACTTAGTCCAATTTCACCCATAAAAGCCATGTCGGCGTGAACGGGTTTATCCCGAATGCTGCTGGCTATGGCAACCGCGACAGCGAGATCGGCCGCCGGTTCACCAATTTGTAATCCACCGACTACGTTCGCAAAAACATCTTTGTCGGATAGGTTAAGTTTTGCCCGCCGGCTAAGTACCGCGGTTAACAAGAGCAGGCGGTTGTAATCAATGCCGTTTGATGTCCGGCGCGGATTGGCAAAGCTGGTTGAATTAACCAGGGCTTGAATTTCAACCAGGAGTGGTCTCGTACCTTCCATGGTAACGGCAATTGCCGAACCGGATGAGTTCACCTGCCTCTCGGCAAGAAATGCCTGAGACGGATTTGTGACTTCAACCATACCTTGCTCGGCCATCTCAAATACACCAACCTCGCTGGTTGCTCCAAAACGGTTTTTGACCCCTCGCAAGAGTCGATAACGGTTGAAAGGATCCCCTTCCAAATACAGCACCGTGTCGACAATATGCTCCAGCACCCGTGGCCCGGCGATTGCCCCATCCTTGGTAACATGCCCGACTAAACAAACTGCCAATCCCTGGATCTTGGCTAATTCTTGGAAACGGCTGGCGCATTCTCTGACCTGGCTAACGCTTCCGGCCGACGAGCTTAACTCGCCGGTATAGGTAGTTTGAATACTGTCTACGATGGTTAATACCGGTTTTATCTCTTCGATATGGTCCAGAATTGTCTCTAGATTGGTTTCCGTCACCAGGTAAAGATCGTCTGATTTCAGTCCCATCCGGTCAGCCCGCATCTTTATCTGGCGGACACTTTCCTCACCAGACACATATAAGCAGGGACCGTGGTGCTTGGCCATTAATGCTGCAACCTCAAGCAACAGAGTAGATTTTCCGATCCCAGGGTCGCCACCAACCAGGATCAGTGAACCTGGCACGATTCCACCGCCGAGTACGCGCGAAAACTCCTGGATAGGCACGGTCAGGCGAGTAATATCGTCGGTAGATACTTGCCCTAGTTTTTGCGGTCGGCTACTTCCAACACCTGTGCTCCGGCTACTCGCCCTCTTTCTAACTGTGGGGGGTGAAACAACTTGCTCAACCATCGTGCCAAATTCACTGCACTGTGGGCACTTGCCCATGTAAGCGGCAGAAATGCGGCCGCAACGCTGACAAACAAACTGTACCTGCGATTTTGCCATGAGTTTTCCTTGGATTCTTCAGCGGTTAGTTCGGGCTACTAAGACGGCACCTCTCCTCAAACTCTAATGATCTTTCTCAGACATTCATAATAATGAAATGGAGCGTCACCATAGGCGTTTCACAATGACTGTCACTTTGTCAATTATGAACAATTAGATGAATACTCAGGCAACTCTATCACAAAGAGCCAGGTTTCTGCTAGAATCACTGTCGGTTTGTTTCATATGAAGGTTGGTCAGTTGTGTCACGCTTCACCATAATAATCGGCGCGTTTTGGTTGCTCCTGGCGATAACGTTATTCACATCGCAGTATTTACTCCCATCTTCGATTGAGATAAGCTGGGAAACTGAGAGTGAATTCGACACCGTCGGATTTAACGTTCTACGCAGTGACTCAGCGACCGGCCCTTTCACCCGGATAAACGAGATCACTATACCTGGATCGGCCGATCCTGTGGCCGGCGGCTCTTACCAATATGCAGATCCGGATGTTGAACCGGGATCCACATATTACTACCGGCTCGAGGATGTAGAGTTCAATAACACGTCTCAGCTGCATGAGATCATTGAAGCAGGCGTCGAAAAGCAACCTTGGTGGATTGCCATTCTGGCGCTGGCTTGTGCAATAACCGGAATAGTTATTATTGCCCAGTCCGTTTTAAGCCATCGAGGTAAACCATGATAACATTGACGATGGTCCCGGAAAAAACCACAGATCTGATTTGCCGAACTCTTGACGATGGCACTGTCATCATCAACCCTGAACACGGCGATGTGAGGGTTGTGAACAATGTCGGTGCTAGAGTCTGGGAGTTAATTGATGGCCATAGATCCATCAGCCAGATCGCCAAAGAAATCACTTTGGATTATGAAGTTTCCTTTGACGATGCTAGCAGGGACTTGCAAGATTATCTCGAGGTTATGCTAGACCAAGGATTGCTCAAGTGGCACGAACAAGGCGGATAAAGATAGGATGGTCTTTCGACAATCAAGCAAACTTTTTCTAGCATTATTAAGCGGTTTCCTGCCGCTAATTGTTCTCATGGGATTATTGTCAGGCCAGCCCGAAGTAGCTGAAGGCACCCCACTTCAAGAGCAAAGTCAACCGACTGTTGAGATTCAGAAATTGTTGTTAGGGCAAGACCAACTGCGTTTTACGCTAGTGACCCCTCCCCTGTCGTCTGATATCCGCGGCCGACTAAAAGTCGCTGGCTTGCAAGAGTATCTCAATAATTCTGAATTGCCGGAGCTGCCGTATTTTTCAACTTTGATAGTTGTTCCCCCGGAAGCAATATTAGATATTACTGTACGAGCCAGCGAAGTACGACATTCCTTCCAACCCGGGATGCCGATTGTGCCTCAGCCGAAACTCGCCCCTTATGATTCATTTGACGAAACCATCGAGCCTGTGAACGATTTATTGCAAGAGGAAGAGGCAGATCGTCCAACCAAATCGCAGAATGTGTTATACCCTGAGGTCCTCTATGAAATCTCAGAACCGATGTACGTGCGTGATCTACGCCTGGTAAGGTTGAATTTATTTCCGTACAGGTATAATGATTTTATGGAGCAACTCTCCTATGCTGGTGAGTTGGACATTCAAATAGATTTTATTGGCGCCGATCTTGCCCATCTTCGGCCTCTCCATGATCCGGCTGGGCAGACAGCGGGCAGTTTGAAAAGCCAGATCCTGAACTATGATCAAGCGGAAGGCTGGCGCAGTTTGCCGGCCTCCCTGGCAGCGGCTTCGATTAGTCTGCCGGTAGGCGAACCGGTATATAAAATCGCAATTGATAAGGACGGAATATACGAGATCACGGCCGAACAACTGGCGACCGCCGGCATGGTCATCGGGGTAGACGGCGTAGATCCCAACACATTTCAAATGCTTTATCGCGGCCAGACTGTTGCCTACGAACTCGTTGGTAACGGAGATGATGTGTTCGATCCGGGTGAGCGGGTTAGATTCTACGGTTGGGCATTTGATGGTTCCCGCCTCGAGCGCCAATTCATAACTGATAATGTGTTTTGGATCTGGGCAAATGGAGATCCTGCTGTAATAACTTCCAAGCCTTCGGTTGCTGGAGTAACGATTAATCAAGTACCCCACTCAATTACAGCAGAGCACGATTTACAATATTTTTCGGGGTATACAGACCGTTGGGACCTATTCCCTAATGAACCAGATGCCTGGTTTTGGCGCCTATATTACACCTCTGCCGAACCCATCACTGAGACTTTTACAATAACCTTGGAACATCCGGTAGAAAGTGGACCGATGGCAACTGTGACGGCCGAGTTTTCTTCAAAGGACTTTACTACTGGTGATGTCTATCATACTGGAACTCTGCGGGTCAATGATCTAGCTAATCCGGTATCCTCTACCTGGTATGGTGAACGAAATGTAAATATCACCCAAACCGTGCCAGTGGAAAGCATCCACGATGGCTCTAATATGGTTGAAATCACAGCCCGTTCTGATACTTCTGAATTAACAAATAGCAACTGCAGACCTACCTGTATGGCCTTAAATCGCATAACTGTGGACTATATCCGCCAGCTAGTTGCCGTGGATGAACAGATTATTTTCAACGATCCAACGATTGGATCACGCGAGTATAACGTGGGCGGTTTCACATCGGCGCAGATTACGGATACATTGATTTGGGATGTCACGGATCGCCTGGTCCCAGTGGCTATTGCCAATGAAACCATTGGAATTGCCGGCACACTATCACACACAATTACCTTTGGTACTGATAGTCCATTCTCAAGCTCCTTCATTGTGACGAAAGACGAGAACTTTCTGGCAGCCAAGGGGGTATCAAAATATGTGCCTCCAGACCTGGTTCCTTCCGGAGGAGGCGCAGAGTGGGTGGCCATTGCTTACAATGAATTTATCACTGAGACAAGGCGTCTAGCTAACCACCGTTCGTTGGCGCAATTTGGCGGCTTTAGTACCCAGGTTGTCGACATTGTAGATGTGATCAACCAGTATGGTTATGGACTACCTATTCCGGCTGCCATCCAACGATACATGACCCTTGGCCTGCAAAGCTGGAGCGTTCCCCCACGATTTCTTCTCCTGGTCGGCGACAGCACCCTGGACGCCCGTCGAATATCAGGTTGGAAGGATGAACAATACGTACTCACGGATCTTGTATTCGAGGATCCCTGGCAAGGTCAAATTCCATCCGACCACACTTTCAGTCTGCTTGTTGGCCATGACAAACTTCCCGATATGGCTGTTGGTAGAATTTCAGCCAAGGAAATTGACGACGTAGCTACAGTCGTCGACAAAATCGTTATGTATGATGAGAATCAGCTACTGTCATCGGGATGGATGGAAAACCTATTATTTGTTAGTGACAGTGAGGATGCAGGGGGTCAATTTTGCGAGGAAAGTTTAAGTACAGGCGCCGAACTGCCTGGTAGTTTTGACTCAAATCATCTATGTCTGGATGCGTACGATATGGATGATGCAACTCTGTTGCGCCAGGATCTATTCTCCCTCGTGAATAATACAGGAATCACATTACTGAATTATCGCGGTCATGGCAGTCTAAATTACTGGGCGGGAAACCCAATTATTTTGTCTACTCAAGACCATGTTTCTTGGACAAATACGCTTCGCCCAATCGTTGTCATAACAGGTGATTGCCTCGACGGAAACTTCACCTACCCTGGAGTTGAAGGGTTTGGGGAGCAACTCACCACGAATTCGGATGCCAGTGGGAATCCTACTGGCGCGGCAGCTCACTGGGGTTCGTCTGGCCTTGGTACATCCTATAACCATTCTCGACTGATCAAAGCTTTTTACCAGGCAATATTTGTAGATGGGCAAGTCGCCGTTGGAAACGCGGCGATGGCAGCAAAGGTTGCCTACGGCCTGGATCCCACGACACATCCATCGCTGCTTGCCAGCTTCACCCTCCAGGGAGATCCGGCGATGGAATTATTCCGACGTTCGTTGTCTGTTGAATTTATTGTCGAACCGCAAATAGCCCAGGTAGGAGACATCGTAACCTACACAATTGATGTTACTAATCAAGGTGTATATCCTAGCCACACCACGATCAGCCATACCTTGCCGAGCGGATTTAAATTCATATCCGTTTCCTCAACCGTGTCTTCTTCCTATCAGTTGACTGGCAGCGGCGTGACATTCGACTTACAATTTGGCCAATCTGCGAGGGATAAAGGTATCCCGCGCAATGGCGTTGTAACACTGGTTGTGACCGTCGAGATTCTGCCTTTGGCTTCAGAAGGCGAATACGAAGCGATCGCTGCGGTTACAGGTACTGGTGAGGAAGCATGGCCAGGAGATGAGGTATCAACGGCCACTGTTATCGTTGTTAACCCATCGTTATATCTGCCTTTTATGACCCGTTGAACGAGGAGCACTATTTTTGAAATTCTTTGAACGGATATTGAAGCGAAAATTAGCCCTTTTCACCCTTGTGTTATTTGGGTCTTTGCTTATGCCGGTTCTGGTAAGTGCAATCGATCCTACTGTTGTGACCTTGCTTTACTTTCGGGGAAAAGGAATAAATAATGGTATTCGATTAGAATGGGCGACCGGTACAGAACTCGATACCGTGGGATT
>Ga0307375_10007379_pt1 | contig 10044 bp, 9 predicted proteins | sample TR1MG_FD_202531 | JGI IMG/M metagenome (GOLD analysis project Ga0307375, IMG submission 202531) | Soil microbial communities from Risofladan, Vaasa, Finland - TR-1 | ecosystem: Environmental > Terrestrial > Soil > Coastal area > Acid sulfate soil | place: Finland: Risofladan, Vaasa | collected... | reverse complement strand
CGCCATATCTAAGCCGTTCAAGTACAAGAGGACACAAACAACAGTCAGACCCAGCTACAACACCTCAGAGGCGCCTAACAGTGGTAATACACAACGGGTGGGTACCTAAGAAGAACGGGACACTAGAAAGAGACTAAGAGAGGTTACAACAGGCAAACGTACGCCAAATCGTTGGGAAAGTCATTGTAGGCCGCCCCTTCATCTTCACCGGTCTCTGATGAGTATGGATCCTGCGGAATACCAAAGGAAAAGTGCGTTCAGAGCATGTTCGAGGTGAATGGGCAGATAGGGAAGGGAAGATGACCAGTCATTGCGGCACGGATTCAACCACCGCCGAGAACATGCGGTTTCAGGCACGCTCTTGATGCTGACATCGATCTCCGCCCAGAAGTAGTATGCGTACCATTGGTGACGATTAGATGTGCCACCGAAACAGGGGTAGAGAAGATTGGAGTTCCAAAATAGCGACGAGAAAGTTGATTAGGGTAATTCGGGGCGACAGCTGATTGGAAAGCTGTGAGCAGGAGGCCTCCCAATTCCGGATATGTTCGCTTGAGAGAGAAATGGTGCACGTCGCCCATTCCGCGCTCGAGATGTTGTTCATTTGTACAGTTGGATTGGATTCCGGCTCAAAATCGTGTTTGTATCGAATGGGTGAGGAGAAGGAGGGGGTCTTCTTCATTGAGGAAGGTCAGGCATGGCGGTGGATTTGGCGGTGAGGAAGAAGCGGGTGTTGATGAAGTCGTTGAGTAGAGGGTTGTATAGAGTTCTGGTTCGAGTAGCCTTTGTATCAGCGTAGTGTTTCATGAAGTGTTTGGAGGTACAGTGGTAGCCGATGCGGTCTGAGAGTTGAGATTGTAGTACGGCGAGGTGTTCGAAGTTGGTCGGGTAGAAGATGTCCACTTCTCCAGGTGGTGCGAGGAGGTAGGAGGAGTAAGTGCGAGTTTCGTTTCCCTCTGTGCGTTGCACGAGGGGAGCGTTGATGCCGTGCATGCCGCCTACCATGCGATCGAAGTCGTTGAGGATGAGGTCTCGTTGGCTGTATCTCTTGGCGACAATGTTGAGGAGAGTCATGGCGCAAGTGGGAGCGAAGTAGATGTTCTGAGTGGAGACGCCGCCAGTGAGGGCGCCGAAGTGGCTGAGTTCGCTGCGCCAGTGATCCACGGAGAAGAGCGCGGCGGTGTCCGCAGAGCGGTGGTGCATGAAGTCCTTCAAGTGCATCGCCACAGGTTGTTCGCTGTTGAGTTTTGGGTGGCGAAGCAAGTGCCACAGTATGAGGTGCGGCAGGAGGTAGGATTGAGGTGGTGGCACGAGGCGCTCGCCGAACTCATTGATCGGGTCCGGCTGCGTCAAGAAGCTGGGATCCAGCCCGTAGTGATGGCACAGCAAGCCCAAGTACGCCAGTATCTGTTCCTCGCCCAATGCACGCTTCGCTTCCACCAGCGCCGGCAGCTCCACGGGCTGCCTCGTAAAGGGGTCCATCACAACGCCCTCCGGCTTCGTTTGCACCCACACCTCGCGAATCACACCCTGATCGTCCACCACCAACTTATCGTGCGGCAAGTTATCCAAAATTTCCAGACCAATGAAGAAACCACGCGCTGTAGACGAACCGGAATACTCGAAAAAGTTCTGATTCACCAACCTCACTTTCGACGCATGATTCACGAGCACCTTCTTCTGCGTCTCATGGAACGGCTTACTCACATCGATGATCTCATAGCGAGTATGCTCATACAGCTCAGGGTAGTTGTCTCGCAGGAAATCCAAGATACCAACCGCACAACTGCCATTGCCTCCTCCAACCTCCGTAATGCCAAACGGAGCTGTCGCAGAGAACGTGCCCATCTGCTGGCGACCTTTCAACACATCAATCATGTACTTCGCAATCGCCTGAGCATAGTAGGGCTTGAAGATCTCCACCGGCGTCATAAATCCATCTATGTCCTGATACAAGGCATACAATTGGCTCTTCAATAGCAAAGAGAGACACAATAAACAGTCAGCTACAATGATCATTCTAGAACTCCAACCTAAAAGGTGGAGACAATGGAGGAAATGGAGCGACAGCCTAGAGAACGTACTTGGTAGTCCGATTGACCCCACATGCTCCGAAAGTCCAAAGGTGTCTGCAAAAAGTGCACGGGAGCTGATTGGGTAAAGTAACTTTCCGTCTTGCGATACAAGTGGTCCGCAACGAAGTCTCGCATCTTCCATTCCTCTGCAGCAGAAGTGAAAGGGCACATTGTCAGCCAAAATCACATCTAATTGGGACGAAAGCTGCGAAAAGAGATTACATACGCTTTGGTTTCACCTTGGGATCGATGGGAGGGGCTACAGGCACCTGATTAAAGGAGAAAAACTCGGCATAGCTTCGCGAGGTTTGTAGAGGGTTATACGGCCTTGACACGCGTCCTAACGGCTTTGCACGAGAAGAAACGTTGCTAACACACCTCGACCGAGCATTCTTTGAAAAGGATGCGAGAGCCTGCATAGGGCAGCTGTACAAGGTGGACTACAGCCCGCCACGGGATTCGTGAAGCCATGCATCGCCCTTCTACTTCTGTTTCTCTCAAACCGATGCTTCTGACCCTCACAATGCCAACGCTTCAATTGAAGCCGGCAAGGTCCATGAGAATCGTTCACAGCGGCCATACAACAATACAACAGAGGTCAAGGGAGGCTGAGCTGCCGCTGTGCGGCAAGTAGAAGACACCTACATTGTACAAGAGAGCTTCAAATGCATCTTCGACAATGACGAGAAGATGAAGAGCGGGAGAAGATGGCGCAAGGTCGACATGAGTCATCGTTGTGGGCATGCCTCGTGCTCCTGAAAGCTTGTCCATGGAGCGCACAGAGGCAGAAAGGCAGCGTTTGAAGGAGGACAAAGAGAAGCCGAAGAGTCCAAGAGCCTCGAGCGTGAAAGAGTGGCGCTGGAGAGGTCGGATGGGCAAGCTGAAGTGTGCATCAAAGGCGCAATCAACCATTCGAGTCTCTCAACACCCGAGTTGGCCTATTTTACCAACAGCACTGAGAATCCTGTGAAGATGACGGTCAGATGAAGGTAAATTCCTCATGGGGTGGTTCCGGAGCCGAAACGAGCTGCAACCAGCAAGGCCATCTCCCAAGTCCATCGTTGATCTGTTGAGGGCATGGGTGAATATATGAACGTAGTTGGAATTGAACCCAGAAGCTTAATCAGACGAGGGTGGGGATGGGCGCGATGGGGCAGGACGGAAGGTCGCGGCGGCAAGTTGCCCCTTTTGGAATTGTAGTAGACGCCTCCGACCTAAATCGAGCTGATATTCAATCGCTTGAAAGTTGGATCTACGACAGAGAGGTCAATGGTCAGATAGACAAGTGAGAACAGACAGGCTACAACCTGCCCTAACTTCAGACCTCAATCCACAGAACATCAGTCATGCATCGATACATAGACGGAGTAATTGCACGTGAAAGGCACACTAGTGGAGCAAAAAGGCAAAGAAACGCACTTGGGGAGCTTGGCATCTTGGTAAAAGCGGGCGTAAATCACCTTACGAAACTGATCACGGCTTTCAGGCGTCTTCCTCCTCACTTCCTTCAGAAAACCACGAAATAGGCGCAATACCTCAAGTTGGACACCACTCTTCAACATGTTGACGAAGTGCGAGGGCAAAGATGGACTGTTTGGAGCCTCCGAGAGCTCGGGTTCCAAACTTGCACTCCCAGTTGTTTTCGGACTCATTTGCACCCGTAACCCGTTTTTCTGCAATAAATCCCCTATAAGAGTATTGCGATCAGTTGTCCTTCAAAAAGTCGCGTGTGACGGGTTCGAATCACTCATGCCGAATGGCATCTGTAGGGGACCAATGTCTGTAACTCTCTTGTTGTGACCAGGTTTCTCCCCTCCGTTGCAAGTCTGGAAGCGATGAATTTGAAGACCGAAATCGTTGCGATGAGAAGGAGCACCTGGAGAGTTTCGGACAGTAGAGCGACCGCACACAAACTATGGCGGTTCTTGGAAGAGGCTTCGAAGCCTTTCGTCGCTGGTCGCTGAAGTCGCTGGCCCCATTTTCCTGTCTGCCGGAAAGCGCGGTGGCCGCTCCCGTTCTCCGATGAGCTCCCCCTCCCCTGTTGATCACTCCTCTAATCACTTCCCTTCATTCAACATGTCTTCCACCTCCGAGGTGGATCTGGAAACCACTAATGCGGGTGCGTCCCTCCCTGCACTGACATCCCCCTTCCCCGAACAACCGTCGTCCTCAACCGGCACTTCCTCCACGGAAAATCAACAACTACTTGCAGTGTTGCCAACTTGCGTTCCTGTAATCTCCTCTTTGGACTCATCGAAGTCAGTATTGGCCGTCGCCGTTCAAGCCGAATCGAAACCCGTCTCTAAGGTGCCTGCTTCGTCTTCTTCTGCACCATCCTCCGGCTCCAAACCTGCCGCTGCTAAAGTCCCTGCCAAAAAGAGAGTAGTGAAGACCAATGGAGGTGATCTGTGGCGCAAAGCGATCGAGAAAGCTCACTCTCCCCCTACTCCCTATCCGAAGCTGAAAATTCCCTTCAACTTGTCTACGCCGGAGATTCTAGCTCGTATTTGCGATTTCATTGATGGTCGCGACATTTTGAATCTGTATTTCACTGGCGATAGAGCGTTACAGCACCGATTGGCGGTGTCGATTGAAAGTTGGTCCTTCCTCTGCCCAATGCCCGGCTCCTATGTGCACCCCACAGGACCTGCGTGGCCCCCTTTGGTTCATACTCTTGGAAAGATTCGTCATTTCGACGTACAGTACTTGCAGGCAGTTGTGAAGGATCGCCACCATGATCCGCTCAATTTCCCGATTGTCAGCTTGAGCAAGTTCCCAACAACACTCCGTACTCTGAAAATGCAGTGCAGGATCTTGGAGAGTGATTACGTGCACTTGAAGGCGCTTACGAACCTGGACTCGCTGTCGATGGGACCTCCGGTGAAGAAGCCTTCGAACCGCTTGCCGAGCATACCATTCAGCTTCCTTCCGCCCAACTTGACATTCCTCCATTCTTCCATCCCTCTATCTCTCGCGGATGGCGATCTTATCGGCTCGAATGCTGGTACCAACGATGTGGAGATCATCACGCACGAAATGAGAGAGCGCGTGCCGTGCTTCCAATTCCTTCGTCGCCTGGATCTTCCCACCACTGAGACTCTTTGTGATTCGTTCATCCGTCTGCTTCACGAAGACACCGAGTCGGTGCGTATCCCCCTCGTGCGAAGCATTCGCCCAGAGGTGATGCTGGAACTGCCGCAGAATCTTCAGGAGCTTTGGATCAACTTCGAACTTCACGAACCCAACGAGTATCTGGCTGCACTTCCGGCGAGTCTGAGCATCTTCAAACTCTTTGGAGCTCGCAACCTGAACAACGACGCCTTCCGAACCATCCCAAAGACAGTCACCGCCTTGCGAGTGCCTCGCGCGAGTCTGCAACTTGAACTCTTTGCCGGACAATGGCCCCTTCCAAACCTCCTTGCGCTGGACATTCGAGGCAACAACTCTGGCATCATACTCGGCGACCTCCCGAGAGGACTGCGCTCGCTTCGCTTGGACGGCAGCTACGGTCAGGAACTACTAGCCCTCCCTCCCAAGCTCACCCATCTCGTTCTTCCGCAGGTTCGCGCCACCGATGCCTTCCTAGATATCATATCTCGCGATCTCATCACTCTCAAGATCCCTTCTTCATCGGATTGCACGTCTGCTTGCGTTTGGCGCATTCCTCCGAAGTTAACTCGTCTGATCATGGGAGGCAGCATCAGCGACAGCCACTTCCAGCATCTTCCCCGAACTCTCACCAGCCTCTCTCTTCCCGACACCACGTCATTGACTCCGAATGGCATTTGGGGACTCCCATCACAGCTCAGGTCGCTCATCATGCGCCAGGCGCCCAAACCCGATCCCTCCCTCGTCACACTCTTCCCCTCCTCTCTCCGAGTATTCGCCAGCAACTTCTCCACTTGGGGACCCGTCGAAAACGCACTACCAGCCATGAAACGCGCACACAACGAGAATTTGGCACGAGAGAAGGCACGCAAGCTCAACTCGCTGGACTTGATCGATGGCAGGCGAGCATCCGTCCCTCACTGACGGAACCCTGAGCAAACATCTCGTACTTTAGAAATTAGAATACATACATCATGTACATAAAGGCAACCGAATTCAGCTGCAAGGATTGGGCATGGGAAGAGGGATTAGAAACCTGACACGTAGTCTCCATGCCCCAGAGGTTTGGGTGCCTTTGGTGAAGCAATGGGGGGTTGAGGTTGTGCAATCGTAGGAATGGGAACCAGTGATGGTTCGCGGTCTGGACCAAAAGATGAGGAGGAAGACGAGGGTGAGGAGGAGGAGGAAGCATCGGAGGCGTGCTCGGACCTGGGCACGACTTCGATTGCGTTCGATTGAGTATCGCGGATTGGATGTGGTCTATGAGTGTGAAAGTGGGGAACGTAGGTAGGAGGGTACTTGGAAGTGTCGGTGGAAGTGCGGTTGGAGCGGCCGAGAAGAGCGGCATAGTTGTTGTTCGTGGACGTTTCGGGTGGTGGTAGGTGCTGCTTGGGATGCTGCTGATGCTGAAGTTGTTGCTGCTGATGTTGATTGTGATGGGTGCTGTGTGTTTGCTGAGCATGGCTTGGGGACACGACGGTATTGTTGTGAGCGTTGCTGGGCGGAGATTCCGGGGCGGCCTTCTTCTTCGGTGTGTACATGTCTGCGGTCGAGTCGTCCTCAGATTCGTCCTCTGGGAAGTGTGCGAGTTCTTTGAGTCGTTTGTAGATCTGTGCGAAGGTGGGACGAGCGGCAGGGTCGAAATGCCAGCAAGATTGCATGATCTCCACGAGCCCCGGATCGGCATCCTTTGGGACCGGTGAAGGAGTGATGCCTTGGTCTCGGATAGCGATAGCGAGCTGATGGAGGTCTACGCCAGCGTGTGGTACGGTGCCGCTGAGCATTTCGAAGAGGAGGATGCCAAAGGACCAGACGTCGCTCTTGGAGGAGTACTTCTGGAGGAAGCACTCGGGTGCCATCCACGCCACGGGACCCATTTGCGTGTTGGTTTCACCAGCCGAGGCGGAAATGGTGAGCTTGCGCGACATGCCAAAGTCTGTGATGCACGGCGCGCCATTGCGGCTCAGACACACGTTGCGAGCGGCGAGATCTCGGTGACAGATGCCTTGCGATTCCAAGTGCAGCATTCCAGCCACGATGCCGACTGCCATGCGATACATGCGCTCCGTGGTGAGCCACTTGCGACGACTGACGTGGTAGATCAAACGATCGAGAGACGAGTGCATCTTGGTCATGACGATGAACACGTGTTGTTTGGTGACGCAGATACCGAGGATTTGTATCACGTTCGGATGAGGGCGCAACATACTAACCAACTTCGCCTCTTCCAAGGCACCTTCTCGCTCGCCGACAAGCGCCTCAGTCGCGAGTTGCTTAATGGCCACGCGATGACCATGCCAACGACCGGAGTAGATCGTTCCAGAGGAACCACGACCAATGATGCTGCCAAACTCCAAATCACTCCTCTTGATCATTAGGTCAAATGATGCCAAAAGAGTCTGCTCTCCGGATCCAACACGAGCAGTACCATTAACGAAAGAGGTGGATAAAACTGCTTCCGATTGAGTAGAGCTTGAACTCTTGCGGTATCTCTGCTTCTTGGGGGTCTTCGTAGAGCCAGTCGTCGTAGTTGTTGTTGTTGATGCGACCACCACTGAGTTGCCACTCGCATGTCGAACGCCATTCTTCTTCTTCTTGTACGCCCTCTGATAATCGTTGATGGAGGGGAGAGAGGGGAAGGAACCAGAGGAGAGTGTCATGGGGATGCTGCGATCGCCTAAGGCCTGCTGTATCATCGTCATCTCGTCTTGTTGGTCTGCAGTGAGTGGAGGTGTCGGTGTGGAGTAAGACCGTTGCGAAGAGGGCGTGGATGCACCAAATCTGAGTCCAGAGGGCGAGAAGTCTTCGGGTCCACCTCCAAAGGCACCATTTGAGGAGGAGGTGTTGCTCGGTTCCGCGTGCCAGCCAATGCCATTGTGCTCGATGAGTTCAGTTTTCGATGTGACATTCTCCAAGTCAGTTTGGTAGGCAGAATTGCCACCGCCGGCAGCCGATTGAGTGGCGCGGCGGCGGCGGTAGAGGAGGAGGAGGAAGACGAGCAGAAATAGCAGCATCTCGCCGCCCACTGTCGACCACACGATGGTGGCCACCGGGGACGAGGGATGATGTGGGAGTGTCGGCGGTGGAGGCGGAGGCAGGGTCGGGAGCACGAATGCCCAGAAGTCTTGGTAGTATGCCGGCACGGACGGGAATGAGGCGCGAGCATTGACACCGATGGAACCGAAGATGAATGCCTCGTTCGTGGTCGGATTCGTCCAGCACTCCATCCACGCACGTGCGCCCGGATTCACGAGTTGACCAGAGGTGCCCCATATGGGCGCAGTCGGCGGTTTGATGAGACCACCGTTGACCCAGGTCCACGCGCGGTCGGAGAAGGAGTTGGCCGTTTCGAGTATCCACATGTCGCCTACAAAGTCCGGCGTCGAGGAAGGTTGATTGGCAATGCTACTCATGCCGTAGCCCCCATAGAAGTAGAGGCGACCGCAGCGATCCATGAACGGCGCGCCACAACATCGCGAGGGCGGTCGATTGTTCGGTGACGGCGTGCCGGAGTTCTCTGCAATGAAGCCGGGCGTGTTCAGCACGTTGGCTGGGGAGACCAGTGTCCACGAGAGATTGGTCATGTTCCAAGCCCAGAGGTCATTCAGGAAGCCGGAGGGCATCGTCGGATCCGACGTCAGCGTGCCATAGCCTCCAAACACCCACACCAAGCCGTCTAACCCCACCCACAGCATCGGATCGGTGCGAGGCGCGATGAAGTAGTTCGTGTTGAGCGACGCCGGTGCATAGAAGGACGTGCCACCGTAGAGCGTCCACAGCGAGGTCACCAAGTTGAAGCACCACAAGTCGTTTCGCACGCGGTTTGCCACGCCCTGCGCACCCAAATCCAAAGGTCCATAGCCGCCAAACATCCACAGCTTGCCAGGCGTCGTCCAAGTCACTGACCCAGACCGCGCACCGGGCCACCAAGCTTGATCCGGCTGGTCCAGCGTCTTCGGCCCGCCTCGGTAGATCCATGCCCGCACCCAGGGGTCAAATTGCCACAAATCAGCGAGGTAGCCAGAACTGGCATTCGATTGGCCAAAACCATAGCCACCAAACATCCACAACGTGCGATCGTCGGGAGAGAGCCAAACCGCGCCGTTCTGGCGCGCTCCGGGCCATGCAAAGTACTGAATCTGCCGCTTGGAGGTCAATTCCGAAATGTGGGTCAAGTTGAGCGAATCTTCGAGCGAGAGGGCAATGCTGAAATCCGATGTGCGCTTAGAGGTGGGATAGATGCCGGCCAGGTTCGTCGCCAGAAAGTGCGGCTGGCTAACGAGCGACCAAGATTGCCGTCTGAAGGAATACCGCCACATATCATTGTGCATGCCATCTCGAGTGCCTTTAGTGGGTGCGGTGGCATTGGCGGCGGTGCTATTGTAAGCAGGAGCACCGATTCCACCGAAGAGGAACACGCTGTCGTTTCGAGTGGCCCAACTGGCCGAAGAATGACGAGGAGACGGCGATGTAGGGTCGAAAGACACCGGATAGTTCATCGATACAAACGAATTGGGGGTATAGGCCACGTTGGTACCATCACGCCACTCCCAATAGCCTTCGAAAGGGGGAGGACATCGAAGTTAGTGCTTCACGCTCTTCATTCAATCGTTTGGAACGGGATCACATTCAAAAAACTTGTAACAGAATCTCTAGATAGTGCAGCACAATGTGAAAGCTTGAAATTCGAACAAGGGAGCCCTGAAGGGAGCAAATAGACCAAACGCTGAATGCTGAGAGAGAGGAGAGATATGGGACCGACGAACCTTCAGAACTTGTAGTCGCCGCACAACGGTCCATTGCACTCACATGAGTCAACAGACATCCGCAAAATACTAACAGGACCAAGTATAATAACGAT
>Ga0307375_10007378_pt1 | contig 10044 bp, 8 predicted proteins | sample TR1MG_FD_202531 | JGI IMG/M metagenome (GOLD analysis project Ga0307375, IMG submission 202531) | Soil microbial communities from Risofladan, Vaasa, Finland - TR-1 | ecosystem: Environmental > Terrestrial > Soil > Coastal area > Acid sulfate soil | place: Finland: Risofladan, Vaasa | collected... | reverse complement strand
TGGTCTCCGGCGTGATCCTGATGGTCTGCACAGGCTTCGCCGAGGAGGTCATCTTTCGCGGCATCATACAGCGAGCCTCGATCCAGGCGCTGGGCCGATTCGGCCTGCTGTATGGTGCCATTCTTTTCGCCGTCCTGCACATAGGATACGCGTCGGCACTGGACGTGGTATTCGTGTTTATCGTCGCTCTGCTCTTCGGCTGGATCACGGAAGCCACGGGGTCGCTGGCGGGCGTATCCGTGGCTCACGGGATCACCAATATCGTGCTCTTCCTGATCATGCCCTTCTGGGGAAGCTGAGGGGAACGACCGTGGCCCAGCGCGAGAGCACCTGAGGTCTACACAGTGGCACGTTGCCCTCATCTATGGTTGGTAGAATACGGAGAGAGTCCCTTCCCTTTCCCCAGTGTCTCGCATCACTGCTACGTTTCGCTGCCGGGAGTTACGGTCGGCCAACGCGAGCAACGAAGGTACTGCCTGACGAAGAGATACACCACCTGTCCTCTCTTCCCCAGTCCCCCCGAGGAGGAAATGCTCGCTGCCGCCGCCGAGCCCGTTCTGGAGGGTACAGAACCTGTGGCGGCCATGGAGCCCCTGGCCCAAGAGCCCGCGGAGAAGCGGGAGCCTGAGCGACCTCCGGCACGCCCGCCCGAGAAGATCATTGCCCCGGAGCTGGGCCCAGAGCCCGTAGTCGGCCTAGCCTCGAGGGAACCTGTCCGGCCGCCGGTCGCTGAAGAGATCCTGGTTGAGCCTGGACCCGTCGCGATGGCCACAACCCCAGAGTCCAGCGCCATCGTGGAGCCCGCTCGCGATGTGCCGTCGGAACCGACGCCACGGATCACGCTTGTTCGATTCAGGGCCCTCCCCTGGGCCGTGGCTGGCGTTGCCGCCCTGGCGCTCCTCTGCATCGGCGCGGTGGTAGTGGCCGGCCTGGCGGGCCTCGCGTCCGGGATCGATATCTCGACGCTCCAACTGCCCTCCCTCGGTTCCAGTTTGCTGCTCGTGGTGTCGGGAGTCAGCTTCGTGGGGGCCATTCTGTTGCTCGCCCTCCTCCTTTGGGCACGTCGTCGAGGTCCAGCCTGAGCGCTCCTCAGGCGGAGGGGGCTGGCATGGGGAGCAGGTGACTCGCCTCCCGTACCTCCGATGGGCAAAAGAAAAGCCACGCGGCAAACCACGCGGCACTGTACTCCTCGGACAGAGTCTATGAACGGACGAAGGGACTAGCCCAGTATTCGCAGGACCTGCAATACCTTGACGGCCATGCTCACGGCAAAGGCCATCAGCAGCGGGGCGATAGCGATGTTCAGCGCACGCACCCGTACCCTGGCTCTGGGTCCCTCGCTAACGGCAATCAGTTCCTTCTGCACCAGCAGGATGAGCAGGACCACCACGGCCACCAGCCCCAGGGAGCCTGCCATCACAACAGTGGTGACGGCGGACACAGTCGTTGTCGTCACGGTGGAAACCATACGGCGTACAGCTTGCCTCCCGATCCGGCCACCACAGCGCCCCACAGGTCGAATCAAGCCAGATCTACCTGTTTCACCTCGGTACAACACTCAATCCCCGACTTGTCAGGCCAAGCGAGTTGCCTTACAATAGCACGCACTCGCCACAGCATCAAGTTCCCTGAGTGTTTACGCGATGGATGACAGCGAATCCGCCGCTGATACCCCTTCGACTGAGAAGCCGGCTCTCTCGTACCAACACCATCACGGAGGAGTGAGAGTCCAGCCTGGCGCCGCTCGGACACCTACCCATGAATGAAGTGACAGGCAACCCGCGCAGAGGTCTCCGGCAGCCCGCACCGGTCTTTCTCCGCAGACGCCATACCACGGGCATCGCACGGGTCTCCCTTCTGGTGGCGGCAGTACTTCTCGCACTCCTGGCCACCAGTGCTCCCGGCGCTCCCCAAGAGGCGTCGGGCTCCACGGCTCCTGCACTGCCCTCTCAGATTGATACCGCCAGCCCGGGCATCGCGGCTCTGCAGACCACTTCCTCATTGGCCGAAGCCACACCACCTCCACAGCAGTGGTTGCCCCTGGTCATGAAGAATCACTACCGACTCCCTCCCTGGTCAGGCACAGCACGCTTCGGCTTCGGCGTGGTCAAGAACCCCATCGAGCAATACAACGTCTCCTCCCTGGGAGCCGACTGGTACCTGGAGTTTGGGTTCAGCCCAGATCCTCCCCCCCTGTGGCCGTTGGAGTACGTCCAGATGGTGCGCCTCTCAGAGGCTGGGTACTTCCCAGGCCAGGATACCATCGAGAAGTACGCCCGTGCCCAGCCCGGGACGCTCTGGTTGATCGGTAATGAGCCCGACGCCCCCGCACAGGACTGCGTCACCCCCCAACGCTATGCCCAGCTCTATCACGAACTGTACGACATCATCAAGGGAGCCGACCCCGCTGCCAAGATCGCCATAGGGGGAGTCGTCCAGGCCACGCCCCTCCGCCTCCAGTATCTCCAAATGATCCTCGACGAATACCAGGCTCTATACAGTGAGATGATCCCCGTCGATGTCTGGAACGTGCACGGGTTCATCCTGCAAGAGAAGAAGAACTCCTGGGGCTGCCAGATTCCCTGCGGCATCGAGGGAGTAACGGAGGGCATGCTGTACACAGTCGACGATCACGACAACATGATCATCTTCCGCCAGCAGATCCTCGACTTCAGGATCTGGATGAACAATCATGGGGAAAGGAACAAACCTCTCATCGTCAGTGAGTATGGCATCCTCATGCCCGAAGAACTGGGGTTCGACGAGCCCCGGGTGCAAGCCTTCATGCTGGCCACGTTCGACTACTTCCTCAACACCAAGGTAAGCTGGCTGGGATATCCCGCAGACGAGAACAGGCTCGTGCAAGCCTGGGCCTGGTACAGCCTCGACGACGACCGCTTCGAGGGGTACACCAGCCACAGCCACCTGTTCAATCCCACCACGAAACAGATGACCGCCCTGGGCAGAGCGTATCGGGACTACGCTGCCTCCGTGCCCTAGACGCCTCTGGCGTAAGCCACGGAGCATGCGGCCTGGTGAACCCCGCCCCCGCCCGTCAGTACTGAGTAAGGCTGCCCTCGATCTTGGCTCTCCTCACCGCATACCGAAACGCGACGAAGCTCAAGGGGAGCAACACCGCAGTAAAGAGAGCCAGCGGCAGCAGGTCTGTCATGAGGGCGCCTAGCCCATCCCCGAGGAGGATGGCGCGCCGCATGGCACTGAGCGAGTAGGTCAAGGGTAATAGATAGGAGATCGGTTGAAGCCAGTTGGGGAGCACAGTGATGGGATAGAGGACACCCCCCAACAACGTGGATACGCTGCCGAACAGGAATTGGATGGGATCTCCCTGTTTGAAGACCATGATGAAGCTCGCCGACAGAACCCCGATACTACTGAAGGCGAGGATGGTCAAGATCTGGACGACCGCTGCTGCCCCAAGGTTGGCGCTGCCCAGATCCACTCCGAAAACCAGTACGCCCAGGAGAAGGTAGAGCAGTACCTGGAAAGACGTAAAGGCGAAACTCCACACGCTGGACGCCAGCAGGATGGTGGAAAGCCGAGTAGGCGAAACCAGCATCGCCTCCAGGGTACCCATCATCTGCCCTCTGCGGATGGTGCCCGCGAAAGTGCCCATAGCCGTACCCTGGTAGCGCATGAAGGCGATCCCGATCAGGACAAAGGCGAAGTAGTCGCCCCCATACTGCTGCAGGTGAGGGACTGCGGCTTCTCCAAACAGCAGAGCCACGAAGTAGAAGCTGGCTACAGAGAAGAGAATCCCGAAGAATTGCAGCAAGAAGGCCAGGCGGTAACTAACCTGCAGCTTGAAATCCCTGCACATGAAGGCCCAGATCTTCCTCAGACCGGCACGCACGTTGTCCCCAAACCGGGCCGGCGCAGCAACCCGTGTTCTCGCCGATTGTTGATCCTCCCGCAGCCGAAGGGAGCGGGGGGAAGGCTGCGGTTCACTCTCCAGTGGAGACGACTGGTCCCGTGTGAGTTCCTCGAAGATCTCCTCCAGGGTGACATCCTCAGCCCTGATCCTCTCTATCTCACCACCGTTCTCCACGATGGTGCGCAGCACATCAGGGAGACTGGACCTGCCTTCCGCGACGCGGAGGTCGAGAATGGTCTCCCCCTCAACACCCGGCTCCATGGCCAGGTCCATGATGCCCTCCAGCAGCCCTAATCTGCTAAGGGAATCCTGGGGCAAACCCGCTACGTGCAGCCGGTACCGGGTCTCGGGCCTGACCAGGTCCTTGAGGCGACCCACCTCATCCGCCACCGTCAACCTGCCCCGGTGCATGATGCCGATGCGGTCACACATCTGCTCGGCTTCACTCAGCTGGTGAGTGACGAGCACTACTGTGTGCCCGCGCTCCCGGCAGAGATCGTGGATCGTCTCCCTCAGGCGCAGGGCAGCGCCAGGGTCCAGGCTCTTGGTGGGCTCGTCCAGAAAGAGGATCTCAGCTTCGTTGAGCAGCCCCCGCGCCAGGGCGAGCCGCTGCTTCATCCCCGCTGAGTACGTGTCGAACTTGTGAGGGAGGAACTCGCCCAACCCCAGGAGCCCAGAGAGCTGGCTGATCCTCGCGTCGGCCTGACCGCTGGAGAGCCCGTAGAGGGACGCGTAGAATCTGAGGTTATCTTCCCCATTCAGGCGCCAGTAGAAACTCCGCTCCTCACCGGTGACCAGCCCGATCTGCCTGCGCACGCCCTCGCCGTCGCTCAGCGGGAAGCCGTTGACCAGGGCCTCCCCCCCATTGGGCACGATCAGCGTGCACAGCAGCTTGATGAGAGTGGTCTTCCCCGCCCCGTTGGGCCCCAGCAGCCCAAAGAGCTCCCCCCTGTTGACCGACATGGTGACGCGGTCCACCGCCACCACCTCTTCGCCCCCCCAGGGGGAGAGCAAGCTGCGTATTCCCTTTTGCCGACGGAAACGCTTCGTCAGCTCCAGCGTCTTAATGGACGGAGGCAATTTGCCAATCTCCCGTTGAGGAACAAGATGCTTATGTAAAGCTGCCGCCTGCATGTGCAAGCTGAGGTACTGCGCAGCGATTATACCATAGCGCGGAGGGCCTCTCAAGCGCACCGGCGGCCACGTGCGGACTTACAGGGAAGGGATTCGGAGGCTGCTGCACCTCCCTGCTCTCCCCAGCTTCCTGCTGTGAACACCACCCCGTCGCCTGGCACGTCCATGACGAACGACCACCACCGCCAGGAGCTCTGTCTCGCAGCGCCAGTGGGTTGCCACAGTCAACGGGCTGTGATAGAATCGCCTCAATTGGGGATCGGCAGCCCGGTCTGGGCTGTAAGACCTTCTACTTCACCGCCTGTCGGGCCTACCTGTTGGGCGCTATTGTGCTGTGGATAGTTGGGGAGAGGAGAGAGGAAGCGTAGTATGTCTGGACGACGCCCGCTTCTGAGCAGGATGGCGCTGGCCTCGATCATCTTCGTGTACTGCCTCCTGGGCTTCGCCTACGCGGTGGAGACCCCCAGGTGGCAAACGCCCGACGAGCCCGCCCACTACAACTACGTGGCCTACCTGGCGGAGAACCGGCGCTTCCCCGTGCTCCAGATGGGCGACTACCCTCACGAGTACCTGGAGGAGATCAAGGCCGCCGGGTTCCCCCCCGAGATGGCCACCGAACCCATCCGCTACGAGTATCACCAGCCGCCCCTCTACTACGCGCTGGCAGCCGTGGTCTATCGCCTGGCCAGCCCGCTGGGCTTTGGTGGACAGTTCCTCCTTCTGCGCCTCTTCTCAGTTCTGCTGGGCGCGATCCTCCTTGTGGTCGCCTATGCCATCGTGAGGGAGATCTTTCCCCATGACCTGTTCGTGGCCTTGACCGCGACGACCTTAGTCGCCACCCTGCCCATGCACATCGCCATGAGCGCGGCCATCAACAACGACACCCTGGCCGAGGTCATCCTGGCCCTCGTCATCTGGATGTGTCTCAAGGAGATCAAGGAAGGTCTCTCGCGAGGCCAGATGGTGGCCATGGGAGTGCTGGTCGCCTTGGCGCTGCTCACCAAGACCACCATCTATGCGCCGGTGATCCTTGCTCCGCTGGTGGCCCTGGCAGCTAGGGCACGGAGACGGGGGTGGCAGGCCTTCGTAGGGAGGCTGTGGGTTGTGTTCGGCCTGGGTCTACTGCTCTCCAGCTGGTGGTTTGTTCGCAACGTCCTGACCTACGGCGGCCTGGACCTCTTCGCCTGGCATCGCCACGACTCTATCGTCTTGGGGCAGCCCACCACGGCTGGTTGGATCGCCCAGCACGGCCTCTCCCAGACCATCCAGGACCTCCTCGTCGTCTCCTTCCGTAGCTTCTGGGCCCAGTTCGGCTGGATGGGAGTCCTCATCGACTCCCGGCTCTACCTGCTTCTGGCTGCCGTCTCGGTGGTTGTCTTTGCGGGCTTCGTCCTCTGGCTCTGGCGCATTGCCCGCAAGCCTGCATCGCTCAGCGGGTTCCAGCGTTGGGCGCTGCTCCTTTTGCTCCTCGTCTTCTTGCTGGTGGTGGCGGCACACGTCTCCTACAATCTCAAGTTCGTCCAGCACCAGGGACGCTACCTCTTCCCCGCGCTGGCGCCCATCGGCCTGGCCTTCGCCCTGGGACTCTCGGAGTGGGTCCTCCTCGGGGCGCGCTTGATGGCTCGGCTGCCCCTTCCGCGCCGTGTGCACGCTTCGCTTCCTGTTATCCTCAGGAGCGTGGTCTTCTTCGTCCTCTGCCTGGGGTTCGCCCTCCTCGATCTGGGATGCCTGTACCTGTTCATCGTGCCGCAGCTGCGACGATGAACGGGGGGCACGACAGCCCATGTCCCCATTTCTGAGCCTACCTCGCTTCCGCTGGGTGTCTATCCGCGGAACTGATCGTTGTAGATACCTCTCGACCCGAGGCCGCAAGTTCACTGGAGCTTTGGCCCGACACAGCCAGCTATGCTATAATCGACGCCCGGGAGGAAGGAGAAATGAGCGACCACAGCCGGTGTAGAGGGACGTTTTCCATCGTGGCCTACGATCCGGAGAAAGAGGAATGGGGCATCGCAGTGCAGTCCAAGTTCCTGGCCGTCGGTTCCGCCGTGCCCTGGGCCAGGGTCGGAGCGGGGGCCGTGGCCACGCAATCCTGGGCCAATACCTCCTATGGACCTCGAGGGCTGGCCATGATGGAGGAAGGCGTGTCCGCCGACGAGGCGATTGCCTGGCTCACTGACGAAGACGAACACCGGGCTTTGAGGCAAGTAGGCGTGGTGGACGCTGAGGGCAACGCCGCGGCCTTCACCGGGGCGGAGTGCTTCGACTGGGCCGGACATATCATCGGCGAGCACTACACCTGCCAGGGCAATATCCTGGTCAGTGAGGGTACCGTGAAGGCTATGGCTGAGACCTTCGAAGGGACGACAGGAGCTCTCGCCGTTCGACTTCTGGCCGCGCTGCGGGCCGGACAGAAAGCGGGCGGTGACCGCAGAGGCAAGCAGTCGGCGGCCATCCTGGTGGTGAGGGAAGAGGGCGGGTACGGTGGCTTCAACGACCGCTACATGGATCTGAGAGTCGACGATCACGCCACCCCCATCGAAGAACTTGCCAAGCTGCTGAAGCTGCATGATCTGTATCTAGGGGAGACCGATCCCGACAACCTGGTGAAGATCGAGGGAGCGGTGGCGAAGGAGATACAGGAAATACTCGTCAGAACCGGCTATTACCAGGGCTCAGCCACCGCCGCCTACGATGAGACCACCAAGAAGGCGCTGAGGGACTTCGTGAGCACCGAGAACCTCGAGGAGCGTTGGCGTGACGACGACCTCCTCGACGGCGTTATCCTGGAGTTCATGCGCGAGCGCTTCTGACTCGAAGAAAGGTCTGGTCCGTGTCCAGTACTGAGGCAAGAGGAATCAACTCACGCACGGCCGTCAGGCTCCAGAGGGTGGGAGCGCTGCTCGTCGTGATTCTCATCACCCTCGGCGGGGTGCTCTTTCGCGAGCGCCTGGTGGAGTACGAGAGATACGGCTATCTAGGCGTCTTTTTCACCATGCTCGTGGGTAGCGCCACCGTGGTCCTGCCCGTGCCCGGACTCGCCGTCGTCTACCTGGGGGGGAGCATCTGGAACCCCCTCCTGGTGGGCCTGGTGGCTGGCCTGGGTGACGCCCTAGGGGAAGGGACAGGGTATCTGGCAGGATACGCCGGCCAGGGCCTCATCCAGAACGCAGCGATCTACAGGCGGTTTGAGAGCTGGATGCGGCGGAATGGCTTCCTCACCATCTTCGTCCTCTCTGCCATTCCCAACCCCTTCTTCGATCTTGCAGGCGTCGCTGCGGGTGCCTCCCGGTTTCCCGCTAAGTGGTTCTTTCTGGCAGCCGCCATGGGCAAGATAATCAAAGATGTGGCAGTGGCCTTCGCCGGATACTACTCGCTTCCCCTCTTCACCAACGCCATCCTTCCCGGGCTGGCAAACCTGCTGCAATGAGTCCATTGGAGAGCAGCAGTTGCCACGATCCCTACGAGTCCCTCACGCGAGAGGCTAGATTGAACGTGGGCACACCATGAGACAGTGGCGTTTTTGGCTGGGCGTAGTCATCAGTCTGATCTGCCTCGTGCTCGTCCTGTGGAGGATAGACTATCGCGAGGTACTGAATGCCCTGCGTCAGGCGAACTACGTCTGGCTCATACCAGCCGCGCTCCCCTTCGCGGGCACCATTGCCAGCAAGGTCCTGCGCTGGCAACTCCTATTCCCAGGCGATCACGGCAGGATCCGGCGGGGAAAACTCTTCTCTGCTCTCATGATCAGCTACGCCCTCAACACCATTCTCCCCGCCAGGTTGGGAGAAGTGGCGCGGGCGTACGTCATCGGAGAATCGGAGAACTTGAGCAAGTCGCTTGCTTTCTCCACCATCGTGGTGGAGAAAGTCCTTGACGTACTCACCTTGCTTCTGTTTCTGGTCCTGCTTCTGCCCTTCGTGGCCCTGCCCTCCTGGATTCAGCAATCAGCCATGGTTTTGGCCCCCATGTTCGTCTGCCTCTTCGTCATCATCATGGCCCTGGCCTACCGGCGGACGAGGACCCTCGCCCTCATACACTCCATTGCCGGTCGCGTCCCACGCCTGGGGGCCCAGCGCCTGCTGGCATCGCTGGACTCGGCGCTGTCCGGTTTCGACCCGCTCGGCTCCCTGCGGGCGAATCTCATGCTCTGGGCCTGGTCTATCGCGGTATGGCTCACGAGTGGGCTGTTCATGCTCTTGGTCATGTTCGCCTTTCACATCGACGCCCCGCCTGCCGCAGCCTTCCTGCTGCTCTGCGTCACAAGCCTGGGAATGACCGTGCCCTCGTCGCCAGGCTACATCGGCGTATATCACTGGCTTGTGGTGAGCACCTTGCAGGTCTTCGGGGTCGAGCGCGAACTGGCCCTCAGTTTCGCCTTCGCCCTGCACGCCATCACTTTCCTCCCGCTGACACTGTTAGGCATCTTCTACATGATGCGAGAGAACTACTCTCTCCAGAGGATAGAGGAAGGCGCTCTGGGCGACCGAGGATAGGGTGAAAGACTGCGCACCGCTCGTTTGCTTCGGGGTCAGGCGGCGGTCGAAGACCCGAGAGCAAAGCCCCATCAGTCACTGCACCAACGCCAAGGTGTTATGTATATCGGGTGCAGCCCGGCAGAGTCCGCGAAGGATCGTCTCGCTCGCAGACACGTTCAGCAGAGTGCTCACAACCCAGCCTGTACTGCCTCACCCATCGTTTTCCATGCCTCTGATGCGCAGTTTTGCGATCACCTGCGAATTGAGCTAGAATAGATGGGTCAGTTATGACAGAAAAGAGGTTGTCCCTATCCGAGTTGCAGGGCAAAGCGCGATGCCTGCGCTGCCACGTTATCGGCATGACCGCCACCGCTGGTTCCGGTCACCCTGGTGGCTCCCTATCCTCCGCGGACATCGTAACTGCCCTCTACTTCGGCGTTTTGCGCCACGATCCCAACCGCCCACAGTGGGAAGACAGAGATCGCTTCGTCCTGAGTAAGGGACATGCCGCGCCAGTTCTCTACGCCGCCCTGGCTGAGA